>Ga0172380_10000514_pt1 | contig 74921 bp, 82 predicted proteins | sample Leawe162metaG_FD_119747 | JGI IMG/M metagenome (GOLD analysis project Ga0172380, IMG submission 119747) | Leachate microbial communities from a municipal landfill in Southern Ontario, Canada - Leachate well 162 metaG | ecosystem: Engineered > Solid waste > Landfill > Unclassified | place... | reverse complement strand
TCCCAACCTTCCACCTGAAGGGGGAGGAGAAATCCCAGCCGCCTTGGGCGGCTCATGGTTTTATCAGCGCCTTTGAGGCGCTCACCCAATAAGCCTCCGGCTTTGCCGGAGGTAATTTAACTTTACAAAGAAAAACCCCACATATCGAAGGATACATGGGGTTTAGTCAGCAACTATTATTCAGGTATATCTCAAAACGGAATATCGTCGTCAAAATCATCAATAGAGCTCTTGGCCGCCGCTGCGCTCTTGGCCGGAGCCGCAGTGCTGCCGGATGAGGAAGCGGCAGGCCTGTTCTCCACCACTTCGAAGCTGCCGCCGGACGACTTCCTGTCCAGCATTTTCATTTCGCTGGCGACAATCTTGGTGGTATAACGATCCTTGCCATCCTTGTCCGTCCACTTTTCGGTGGTAATTCTTCCCTCGACGTAAATCTGCGAGCCTTTTTTCAGATACTCACCGGCGATCTCCGCCAGGCGCTTGAAGAAAACAATATTGTGCCACTCGGTTTTTTCCTGCTTTTCACCGCTCTTGTCTTTCCATGTTTCGGATGTCGCCAACGTCACATTAGCAACCGCCTCCCCGCTAGGCATGTATCTCACCTCGGGGTCTTTGCCAAGATGTCCTATTAGAATCGCTTTGTTCACCGACATATCATGCTCTCCTTTAAGATTTTACGTTTTCCACTTTTATTCCATTTCCATCCAGTGAGGAAGGTTCGGGGAATGGCATCACGAGTTGCTCCACTGCCGCCTCGTCAAACCCATGTTTGTCTACCTTGAGGCAAGCCATGCGCTCCGCTGCGACCACCATCACTTCGCGTACTCCATCGAGTTGCGCGAGGCGCTGGCGCAATTCTACCGCAGCGGCATCATCTAATTCCGGCAAATGATACAGCTTGGTGCGCACCGGCGCGGGGGGCTGCATACCGGAAGCTATTACCAGCCACAGCAGCAGCAGCGCAGCGTCAAACACAAACACGGCATTGCCGCCGACAAATTGCATCAGCGCACCGCCGACCAGCGCGCCGAAAAATGCGCCGAGAAACTGCACGCTGCTGTAAACGCCCATCGCCGTGCCCCTGGCTGCCAAGGGCGCGATGATACTGATCAGCGTGGGCAGCTTGGCCTCCAGCACGTTGAACGCGGTAAAAAATATCAGCAACGCGGCGGCCACGCCCCAAATGCTGTGTTGCATGAATACCAGCATGATTTGTGAAATAGCCGCCAGCGCAATCGACAGCATGAAGACCTGCTTTACCTTGCCCTTTGTTTCGGAAAGAACGATGAGCGGCAACATCAACAGAAAAGCCAGCAGCATCACCGGCAGATAAACCTTCCAGTGCTGCGACACATCGAAATCATCGGCTTGCAGCAGAAATGGCACCCGCATGAACACCGACATCAAAATCGCATGCACCGCAAAAATGCCAAAGTCGAGGCGCAGCAGATCCTTGTTGCGCAACACTTCGCCGAAGCGTTTGCTATTCGCCTCGGTATCGCTGTGAAAGCGTGTGATCGCCGGATCTGGAATCACAAAACGCACTACCAGCAAAGCCAGCAAGGCCAGCACGCCGGTCAACGCGAAGATACCGGGCACGCCGATCACGCCATGCAGCAGCGGCGACAATATCAGAGACAGCGAAAAAGTGGCACCGATAGTCATGCCGATCAATGCCATGGCCTTGGTGCGCACTTCTTCGCGAGTCAGATCTGCGGTGAGCGCCATCACCGCCGCATTCAGCGCACCCGCCCCCTGCACCACACGGCCGACGATGACCCAGTAAATGCTATCGGCATAAGCGGCAATGAAACTGCCCAGCGCGAACAGCAACAAGCTGATGTAGATCACCGGCTTGCGCCCGTAGCGGTCGGACAACCAGCCGGCGGGAATTTGCAGGATCGCCTGAGTCAAACCGTAAGCGCCAAGCGCGAGACCCATCAAAAGGTGGCTTTCGCCGCCGGGCAGATGCTCCGCATACAGCGCAAAAACCGGCAGGATGATGAACAGCCCCAGCATGCGCAGGCCATAAATGCTCGCCAAGCCCAAACTGGCACGGCGCTCGACCGAGGTCATGATATTTGAAACAGACATGGATGAAATGATTCTGGAGAAGGAGCAAAAAGTCGCGCATTTTAACAGGTCGCCACGCTGGCCGGCAGATTTGCGCAAGAGCGTGCGCAAGCTGGCCGTGGATGAGTACAACAAGTGACGAAGTTCGCGCAACGGCAGGGCTTGGCGTTACAATCGACAGCAGACGTTTTAGCAAGCTCAACTCCGCTTTCAGCGCAACAACATCGGAGATCATCATGTCCAAACCAAAAACCATCATTGCTGCCACCGATTTTTCCGCGAGCGCCCAGCGTGCCGTGGAGCAAGCCGCGCGTCTGGCAAAACAGTGGAACGCCGCATTGTCTCTTGTCCATGTGTTCAACGACAGCGCCTGGGCAAGCATCAAGGCGATCTACGATTTAAGCGGCTGGGCGGCATCCGACCCGGTGGCCTCCGCACGGCAGAAGCTGGCGGCGATTAGCGCCGAACTGGCGCGGGATTCCGGCGTGATCGCCAACACCGAGGTACTGGTCGGGAGCGCCTCCCGTGAAATACATAAATTTGTTGGGTCGCGCCAGGTGTAATTGCTGGTGGTCGGCGAGCACGGCGAGAACTGGCTGCGCGATGCCGTGCTCGGCGGCACCGCGCTCAAAGTGCTGGAAACCACGCACAGCCCCGTGCTGCTGGTGCGGCGGCCCGCCGCTGGCGTCTACCGGCGTATCGTCATCGCCACGGATTTTTCAGGAACCGCGACGCGCACCGTCCGCCTCGCGATGGAATTGTTTCCGGGAGCGCACCATCATCTGGTTCACGCCTATGTCGTGCCGTTCGAGGCGCGCATGCGCATGGGCGGCGCACACGAGAAAGATATCCTGCGCTATCGCGAGCTGGAACACCTCAAGGCAACGCACAACCTGGAAGCGTTCGCGGTGGATTGCGACTACCGCGCCGCCGCAGAATTCTCCCGGCTCGCGCTGTACGGCTACCCGGCCTCCGTGCTGTTCGAACAGGCGCAGGGCATGGAGGCCGACCTGATCGCCATCGGCAAGCATGGCGGCGGATCGTTCGAGGAGAAGCTGCTGGGCAGCGTCACCCAGAACGTCCTTTACCATGCCGGTTGCGACGTGCTGTTGAGCCCCTGATCGAAACCAGGATGGAGCATCTCGCGCAAATCATCCTGCTTCTGGGCGTAGCCGTAACCGTCGTACTTATATTCCAGCGCCTGCACATACCGACCAGCCTGGGGTATTTGCTGGTCGGCGTGATCCTCGGCCCGTACACCGCCGGGCCGACGGTTTCCGTGCCGGAGTTCAAGGTGCTCGCCGAGTTCGGCGTGGTGTTCCTGCTGTTCACGATAGGCCTCAACTTCTCCTTGCCGCAGTTGCATGCGCTGCGGCACCAGGTGCTGGGGCTTGGAACCGGGCAGGTCGTATTCACTACGGCGGCAGTAGGCATCGCCTTGTGGCTGGCCGGGCTCTCTGCCGCTGCGGCGTTCGTGATCGGTGCCGTGTTCGCCCAGTCGTCCACAACCATCATCGGCAGCCAATTGGCCGAGCAGGGCGAGGAGAACAGCCACCATGGCCGGTTCGGGCTCGCGATGTCCGTGTTTCAGGACGTGACCGCCGTGCCCTTTCTGGTAATCATTCCCGTACTGGGCATGTCGGTCGGCGCGGCGGCGCTTGCGGGTGCGCTGGGATGGGCGCTGGTGAAAGCGGTGTTTGCGTTTGCGCTGGTGTTCTTTGCGGGCCGCTGGCTGCTGCGCCCGCTGTTTCATCTGGTGGCCGAGCGCCGGTCTGCCGAATTGTTCACGCTCGCCGTGCTGCTGGTCGCATTGCTGGCGGCATGGACCACCAGCAGCTTTGGATTGTCCCTGGCGTTCGGGGCATTCCTCGCCGGGATGATGCTCGGCGAGACCGAATTCCGCCACCAGGTGGAGTCGAGCATGCGCCCGTTCCGCGATGTCCTGCTCGGCATCTTTTTCATCGGTATCGGCATGCGCTTCGATCCGGCGGCGATACCGCCGATATGGCACTGGGCGCTGCTGGGTGCGCTGCTCATCGTGGTGAGCAAGACGCTGATCGTTACCGCGATGATGCGCAACAGCGGAATCGACGCGCTGGTGGCATGGCGCACCGGATTGTTGCTGGCCGTGGGCGGCGAATTCGGGCTCGCCCTGGTCGCCATCGCGCTCGACTCCGGTGTGATCGATGCGGAACTGGGGCAGATCGCGATGACATCGGTTCTGCTTTCGATGATTGCAGGGGCCATTCTGATTCGCTTCAACCATGCAATCGCGACGTGGCTGGCGGGAGCGCCGCGCAGCGCAGGCCAGAGTATCCCTGACGAGTTGTCCGGCGCGCCGGAATCGCAGGTTGTCATCGGCGGTTATGGGCGTGTCGGGCACACTATTGCCGTGCTGCTGAAGTCGAGCAAAATACCGTTTGTGGTGTTTGAGACCGATGCCAGGCGGGTGGCGCAAGGACAAGCCGATGGCCATCCGGTGCATTATGGCGACATCTCCGATCCGGAGTTGCTGGCGGCCATCCATGTGGAGCGCGCTTCCCTGGTGGTCATTACCATCGACCAGTCGGACATGGCGCTACGCGCGGTATCCTATCTGCGCAAAACCTGCCCGCAGGTGCCGGTTATCGCACGCGCACGCGATCTGGAATCGAGCTCGCAATTACTCGATGCTGGCGCAACACACGCACATCCGGAAGCCATCGAAGCAAGCCTGCGCCTCGGCGCGACAGCCATGCAGATACTCCGCGTTCCGCCCGATGATATTGATCAACTGGTACAGGGCGTGCGGGATTGGGATTACAAACCCGTGCTCGAAGAAGAGCCGGGTACCCGTTCATGAATGCCGCAGATTCAGCAGCGGGCTGCACAGATCGCCCCCGATGGGCAGCGAGGTGCATAACACGCGTAAAATGCGCGCAAAAGGACAATGTACATGAATATCCCTAACATGAATGATTTGCGCGAATGGCTGCCCATCGCCAGTACGCTGCTGCGTGTTGCCATCATTTTGCTGCTGGCGTGGGTGGTGCTGCGCATCAGCCGCAAGCTGATCCGCACGTTCAGCGCCTACATGAATACGCGCGCCGACAGGCCCGAGGACATACGGCGCATCGAAACGCTGGCGCGGGTATTCCGTCACGCGTCGACGGTGGTGATCAGCCTGGTGGCGGGGATGCTGGCGTTGAGCGAACTGGGAATTTCCATCGCGCCGATTCTCGGTGCAGCCGGCGTGGTCGGCATTGCGGTCGGCTTCGGCGCACAAAGCCTGATCAAGGATTTCTTTAACGGTATTTTCATCTTGGTCGAAAACCAGATCCGCCAGGGGGACATGGTCGAAATATGCGGCAAGACCGGTATGGTTGAAGAAGTCACGCTGCGCTATATCCGGTTGCGCGATTTCGAGGGCAGCGTCCATTTTGTGCCGAACAGCCTGATCACTACGATCACCAACAAGTCGCGCGGCTTTGCCTATGCCGTGATCGATGTGAGTATCGCTTACTGCGAAAATATCGAGGAAGTCTTCGGAGTGATGCGCGAAGTGAGCGTGCAGTTGCGCGCCAGCGAGGCATTTTCCGCCAAGATTGTCGAGGATATCGACATCGCCGGTGTGCAGGACTGGGCGGATTCCGCCGTGGTGCTGCGCTGCCGCTTCAAGGTCATCCCGCTGGAACAATGGGCGGTACGCCGCGAATTCCTGCACCGCCTGAAGGAGGCATTCGATGCGCGCGGCATCGAGATCCCCTATCCGCACCTGACCATTTATGCCGAACAGGACAAGCACGGCAACGCGCCGCCCTTGCGCGTGCTCAATACCGATGAGGCTTCATAGGCTACCGCACAATGGAAAACCCCACGCGCAATTGCGCGGGATGCCGCTGGTCGTAATCGAGCAGGGTCTCGCCGTAACCGCTGAATAACTGGAAATACACAAAGCCGCCGGTGCGCGCAAACAGCGGCTTGCGGAATGGCACGGAGAGGTCGAGTTGCGCGCTTGCGTGCCCGGCGGTGCCAACGCGCAGGCGGCTCGACAACACCCATTCATTTTCGTCGCCGTAGCGCAGCAGCCAATCCGTATAGCCCCGGTAACGAGCGATGTCACGGTTTTCGATTTTGTCCGGATAGCTGTAGAAGCGCGGCGCGAAAATCAGCGAGTTGCCATCGTCAAAGTCGGCGCGCCAGGCCGGCTGGATGTAGAGCAGGTCGACGCTGCGCGAATTGCTGCCGTCCTTGCCGTTGGATTCATGCTCATAACCGGCACGCAGATAACGCGGCATGACTTTGCCGTAATCGAGGCGTTTCTGCCAGAACAGGCTGGGGCGGTAGCTGGTGTCGTGAAACGGTTTGGAATCGGTGCCCAGGTCCCAAGTGGCGGTTTGCGTATAGCCGAAGTGCAATTGCTTGAGGGGAGGAAGCCATTGCGCCGGCGTGGATTCCTCGTCGAAGATGCGGTACTTGAAGCTGATCTGGTAACGCGCGTTCGGGCCGTTGCGCGAGCCGAAGAGGAAATAGACCGGCTCGTGGGCGGAGAGCGCCGGTTCGTCTTCCGGAATCGGGTCCAGCTTGCCGACGGTTTCCGGAAAAGTTTCGACAGGCGATGCGGGCGGGGCAGTGGAATCCAATGTGGTGGAATCCGGGCGCGCGGCCAACAATAAGAGTTTGTTAGACGCAACATCGGCCAGTTCGGCCGTTAATTGCCCGCTCAACTGCGGCAGCACCGCACTATAGGTACGGCGCGATGCGCCAGGCGGCGTGGCGGCATCGGGAAGAAATACAACAATCTCGGTTCTCTCGCCGGCAACCAACTTGAGCAGCAGAAAGTTGGGCCAGGATGCTTGCTCGTCCGGGCGCACCGCTTCCAGCCGCAGCATTTCCTCGCCCCTGACGGTTTCGTCGTGCGTGGCGATGATCCAGCCGGGCGCGGCCTGTGCTGCGCAGGTAGAAAACAGCATAAAAAATGCCGATAAGATCGGCGTCATGGCCTTCATGGGATTCTCAACGCTATCGAAAACACACCGACTGAAAGATGCCATGTTATTCCAATTGGCGTAAAAACAGTAATGCATTGCTCTTCCGCGTAATTTGCTACCATTCCGCCTTGCAAAGGAGTAATCAAACTGGCCAGCCCCAACGAACTATCGCAGTTTCTCGGCAGTGTGGAACGCCGCGCATACAAGCAGGCGCTGTATGCCGTGCAAAACGAACACGCTGCGCTGGATATCGTGCAGGATGCGATGATCAAGCTCGCCGAAAAATATGGGAGCAAACCGGCTGCGGAATTGCCGCTGCTGTTCCAGCGCATCCTGCAAAACACCATCCGCGATTATTACCGCAGGCAAAAGGTCAAAAACGCCCGCTTCACCCTGTTTTCCTCTTTGGCTCCCAAAAATGACAGTGAGGAATACGACCCGCTCGAAAGCCTGCAAGATAACGAAAATCCGAGTGCGCCCGCCGGGCCGGATGAATCCTTGCAACAGCGCCAGGTCATCGCGCTGATCGAACATGCGCTCACCAAGCTACCGGCGCGTCAACGCGAAGCCTTCCTGTTGCGTTACTGGGAAGGTCTGGATCAGGCAGAAACCGCCAGCGCGATGGGATGCACGGAGGGGAGCGTGAAAACCCATTGTTCGCGCGCGACACACGCGCTTGCCGAGACACTCAAGAGGAGAGGAGTCAAACTGCCATGAGTACAAATATCAATTCGCCGGACGATAAGTCCCCTGACGTTGCCCCGGAGCACATCGCCCAGATGCTTACACGCGCCACCCAGCAACTTGACGATGACACCGTGGCGGCATTGCACCGAGCGCGCAATCGTGCCTTGGCAAGGCAGGCCGTAAGCCGGTCGGTTTTCGCGCTGGATACCGGGCACAACATGCACTGGCCAATGCCGCACACGTCCCGACAATGGATGGCGGCAGCGATTTTGCTGGCGGCGCTTGCTGGCGGCGTCAGCTACTGGCATCATAATACGCGTGAACATGAGGTGAGCCATCTGGACATCGCTATTTTGACCGATGATTTACCCATGGAAATTTTTATAGACCGGTAGCCGCATGAAGCAAATTGTTGCAGACATCCGTTCCACACGCACCCTGGACATCAAGGCGAAGGCGGGTATTTTTTCCGCGACAGCCCGCTGTAAAAAAATGTCATGGGACACGGTTTTGCGGATGTCAGCCTTCTTTGTGCTATCGGCAGTCTTCTATTTTTTCTTGGGCATTTCACCCGCCAACGCGTCGCCGCACCCCTGGCACACACTCACGCCATCGCAGCAGGAAGCGCTCGCGCCCTTGTCACAACAATGGAACAGTCTGCCGGAAGCGCAACAGCAGAGCATGCTGAATGTCGCCAAGCACTATCCGGAATTAGGTGCAGAAGAAAAACAGCGATTTCTGAGCCGCCTGGGGGCATGGAGCAAACTCACCCCGGAACAACGCCAGGCAGCTCGCGACAAGTATCGCGCCTTCAGTCAGGTTCCCGAAGACAAGCGCGAACAGGTACGGCAAATGGTCAGGGAAGAACAGGCCAAGTAGCAGCGAAATTTTTCAGCGTTTTTCGTTTTACCAAAACAGGCTGCAAGCCGCGCATTTTCCGGGTTGCAGCTTCCTTTCCGTTATTGCTTGCTGTGCTTTCAGCGCCTGCGAATGTTCATAGCGGCTGACACAAGGATGCGCACCGGAAAAGCCCGCTATCTGTTGCCAGATTGATGGCTTCATCGACAATCAATATCTGCCGTACGCCTTGCGCCGGGCCTCCAACATTCTGCCATTTCGCACCCGCATCGACGGAAATCCAGATCCCGCTTGCCGTAGAGACCGCCACCGTGCCCGAGCGCGAAGGATGCAGAGCGAGTGTGCCTGCGCCCGCTGCGAAATGCTCCGGCGCCACCGCTGCCCAGTGGTCGCCACCGTCGTTAGAATACGTTAGGCCGGTCGCGCCGAGCGTCCAGACGCTCATGGCGTTGTTTGGATCGACTGCGATGGCGGTTACCGGCGAGCCTGAGCTGCCCGTGAAAGCAGTGTTCCACAGGGTGCCGCTATCTGTTGAACGATAGATTCCCTGGGCTGTTCCGACATACAGCCGGGATGGCTCCTGTGGCGAGTTGGCGAGCGCATTCAGCCGGCCCGCCGGCAATCCGGCGCTGGCGTTTGTGCTTGATCCGTCGGGTTGGGCCAGAGACACCTGATAGTTGATTTTATTGGATGTCGCGATATACCAGAAGCGTCCGTTCGGCGTGTCGAAAACCGCCTCCCCGCTGTAGCCATTGAAATGGCTGTCTGCCGCCCAATGCTCTCCCCCGTCTGCGGTGCCCTGAAACAAGAAGCCTAAGAAGCGTGTTGCGAAATAAAGGCCACCGTAAATGCCGCGTCGATCGCCATCGGACGAGAGGCGTGCGCCTTCAGACCAGTTACTCTCGGGCAACGATACAGTACCCCAGCCGTTCTGCAAGTCCTGCTGGAATAAAGTGCCTCCTGCTGCTGCAGCGAGACGATTCCCGAATGCGGCGATGCTCGACACGGCGACGGTCGAGCGAAACGCTTCCATGCCGCGCGGTATCTGCCATTGCCCGCCAGCCAGAACTTCCAGGTGCGGCAGGCTGCCATAAGGCGCCCGGAATGCGATCAGGCGATCCGGCGTTGCCACACTTACCGCGACTCGATTACCACCGTTGCCATCAAACGAGTAGTAATTTACGGAAAATCGTGGTTTGGGCTGCAAGGTCCAGGTCTGGCCGGCATCGACACTACGATACAAGGCCTCGTCGCCAACAGTCGAGATCAAAATTCCAAGCGAGTCGCTGTCGTCCAGGGTCGATGCGAAAATCTTCCCAGGAGTTGCCACTGGCTGCCAGTTGCTGCCCAGGTCATCGCTGCGCCGCATCGTGCCATCACGGTTCAGCGTGACCAGGGTGTTCGGCATCCGCGCAGACCAGAGAAACTGGTCGACCGTACCCAGGGGCAAAGGCATCGCCCGCCAAGTGCCTGCCCCGCCATCGGAGTTGATCCAGAGCTGCCCATAGCTGCTGACCCCGATCAACACTCCCGCCACCGTAGTCACCACCAGCTCGCTCAGGTGATGGGCCATCGAACCTTCGCTACTGCTAACAATGAGCCCGGCGTCGGCAGCCTGCCACGATCTGCCACCGTCCATGGTGCGCAACAACACCCCGGTGCTGCCATCCGGAGCGATATATCTTACGCTCAGGAACACGGTGTCGGCGTGGAGCGGATCGAAGACGAAATTCCCTGAGCCGTTACTGTCGCGACTCAAGACGATCCCCTGCGGGCTTACATCCACCCATGACGCGCCGCCATCGATCGACTTGAACACCGCCCCATCAAGACCGTCACGCGGACGGCCGAACGCATAAATCGTATCGCGTTGCGAGGGATGTTGGCCGATATTGCGACCGGGATTGAGATCATTCAGCAAGATTCCCTTGAGCGTCGCCTGCCAACTCTGGCCGCGATCACGGCTTACATAAAGCGCCTGCCCACCGTTGTATTTGTCCAGCTCTTTCGCAGCACCAAAAACACGATCAGGGTCGGTAGGACTCGGGATCAAGCGAAACGACACACCCTTCGCTACCGCCTGGAACGATACGCCACCATCGTCGCTGCGCCATACCGCGTGCTCTGCATTCACTTGGGAATTGCGCTGCCCGGCATAAACGACTCGCCGATCGAGCGGGCTTATTGCCACCGATTCGATCAAGTTAATCGGCAGATCGACTTTTCCCCAGGACGGTGAAACCGCTGCCGCGCTTCCTTCGCCGCTGCCATTACCGCCGCTGCATGCGGACAGTAATGCGATGCCAAGTATCAGCACTTTGAGTTGCCATTGCTTTGCAGTACTCATGACGCTCTCCTGATAATGCGTTTTAAGATGACCGAGATTGATATCTAACAGGCACTTGGGAAAGTATAAGCAAAATATTCAGAGCGGGTTGTACGGTATCGCACGTAGGTATTTTGGCGTCGTAACAAGGCAGGGTAAGGAGAAACCGGATGTGCTCACCGCGCAAGTGGTCAATCGATGTCAAGTGCCAGCAACAGCGGACGAAACTAATTTGTGCCAGTTTGGTCTCATTCCGGTAAATATCGCCATACGCGGTATGTGACCATAAGGGCAAACCACATGAATATCTCGCCCGCTTCTATCTCGCTTATGCAATCGCAGGCGCTCAGTTCGCTGATGAATTCGGCTTTTGGCACCAAGCGCGATGACTCGTGGGCGAATGTGTTCTCGCTTCTGATTCCAAACAGTGCCGCGACCAGCCCATTACCCTCAGATCCGTTATCCCTGCTTACCCAAGGCAGCAACGCATTTCTGGGCGATAGCATAAAAGGGCTTTCGCTCACTGGCCGCAATATGGCACTGGCCGATCCGGAGTCTGCCTATAAGATGATGGCCGTCATTAACAGCAAAGATGTTTACTACAAAGCCCAGTTCTCGGAACTGAGCCAGATGAAGTCCTACGTTTTTCAGATGCAGGATGCAGCCAGGGCTTGAGTAGCCTCGTAGCCCGCATGTGGCGCAGCGCAATGCGGGAAATTTGATGTAAATAGACTTCCCGGATCACACTTTTTTCATCCGGAGCCGCTGCTCAGGTCAAAGCAATATGCTCACAGAACAGCCATAACGCCAGCCCATTCCACCTTGCAAGGTGGAATGGAAATAACTGCCACACCTGTGTAGCTGCCATCCGCACTACGTTGTTATCCCTTGGAAATAATGCCGCGCCGTGTCATTTCATCAATCACGCGCCGCACACAGGCATCAAGTTCATCTGTTCCGGTATTGACCGCGAGTTCAGGGTTTTCAGGTGTTTCGTAAGGCGACGAGATACCGGTGAATTCGGGGATTTGCCCGGCACGGGCTTTTTCATAGAGGCCTTTGGTGTCGCGCGCCTCGCAGATTTCGAGAGGGGTGTCGCAATAAATTTCGATGAACTCGCCGTGTTCAACCATGTTGCGCACGCGCTCGCGGTCGGCGCGGAACGGCGAGATGAAGGCGGTCAACACGATGATGCCGGCTTCCATGAAGAGTTTGGCGATCTCGCCGACCCGGCGGATGTTTTCGATGCGGTCTGCCGTGGAAAACCCCAGGTCTTTGCACAGGCCGTGGCGCACATTATCGCCGTCGAGCACGAAGGTGCGGCAGCCGCGCTGGTGCAGCGCCTCTTCGACGGCATGGGCCAGCGTTGATTTCCCCGCGCCGGAGAGCCCGGTGAACCAGAGGATGGCGCTGCGGTGGCCGTTTTGCTGCTCGCGGCGTTGGCGGGTGACAGTGGCGTGGTGCCAGACGACGTTGTTATTGGTTGGAGGTTGTGCGGTCATAGCATGCGTTTTTCGGCCACGAGCTTTGTGTGGCGGGATGATACCGGAATTACAATCGCCATAGCTTATATCCGGCCGCCCTGATCGAAACGGGGTCATAGGCCGATTTGACATCCACGAACAAACCGCCCGGTTTCAGTTTTGCCAGCAGGCCGGCTTGCGGTATGGCCAGATATTCTTTGTGGGATACCGCCGCGACGATCGCATCGGCTTCGGGCAGGTCATCCCATGCCGCCAGCGGGATGCCGTATTCGTGCAGCGCCTCATCGGGAGCCGCCACGGGATCATGCACCGATACGGCGCAACCGTAATCCTGCAATTCGCGCACGACATCCGCCACTTTGGAGTTGCGCAAATCGGAGCAATTCTCCTTGAACGTCAGTCCCAGCACGACAACTTTTGCGTTCCTGACCGTGCTCCCGGAGCGCAGCAACTGCTTGACGGTTTGCTGCGCGACGAAGGCGGCCATGCCGTCATTGATGCGCCGCCCCGCCAGGATGACTTCCGGGTGGTAGCCGAGCATTTCCGCCTTGTGCGTCAGATAATAGGGGTCGACGCCGATACAATGCCCGCCGACCAGGCCGGGGCGGAAAGGCAGGAAATTCCATTTGGTTCCTGCCGCCTCCAGCACTTCCAGGGTATCGATGCCCAAGCGGTTGAAGATCAGCGCCAACTCGTTCATCAGCGCAATGTTCAAGTCGCGCTGGGTGTTTTCGATCACCTTGGCGGCCTCGGCTACCTTGATGGAGCTCACTCTATGGACGCCCGCGGCAATGATGCTCCCGTATAGCTCGGCGACTCTGTTCAGCGTTGCCGCATCGTCGCCTGCCACTACCTTGGTGACTTTCGTGATGGTTCTTTCCTTGTCGCCCGGATTGACGCGCTCCGGGGAATAGCCGACGTGAAAATCCACTTTCCATTTCAGGCCGGATTCGCGCTCCAGCACCGGAATACAAATTTCTTCGGTTGCGCCCGGATACACCGTCGATTCATAAATCACCAGCGCGCCGCGTTTCAAATGCTTCCCTACGGTAGTGGAAGCGGATACCAGCGGGGAAAAATCGGGCTGATGCCCCGCGTCTACCGGGGTTGGGACGGCGATGATCAAATAGTCTGCGCCGGACAGGTGCAATGCGTCATTGGTAAAAGACAAGTGCGTTGCGGCGCGAAAATCTTCAGCAGAAATGTCGCCTGCCGGGTCGCGGCATTCGCGATAACTGACCACCTTGCGCTCGGATAAATCGTAGCCCAGAGTTTTAAATTTCTTGCCGAATGCCACTGCCAGCGGCAACCCCACATAACCCAGCCCGACAACGGCGATCATTTCCCGATCCATCCTGTTTTCCCTTGCGGTTATTTTTTGTGGGCGCCGATCATTTCGCGCAATTCGCGCAAATCGCTTTCTATCGTAGACATCTGGTAGAAGCTGCCACCCCCCTGCTTCGCCAGTTCGAGCTGCTCGATTGCCGCATGCAAATTGCCTTGCCAGGCATAGCTGTAGGCCTGTGCCTGGTGTTGTTCGAAGCGCTTGCCGAGCAGGGCGTAACTGCGCGCCTGCAAATCATATAGCGTGGTGTCGCTGGGGTGGCGGACAAGTTGTTCGGTGAGCAGCTTGACCGCGGTTTCCGCCTGGTTGCTGTTCAGCAGCAAGTCGGCGTAATCGTAAATCAGCGCGCGATGCTGCGGGAATGTTTGCACGGCGGCGCGGTAGAACGCCAAAGCGGCGGCATCATCTTTGGCCGCGCGCTTAACTTGTCCGGCGAGTGTTTCCAGCATCGGATTGTGCCTGGCCAGCGAGTCATCCTGAATCTGTTTGCGCAATGTTGCCAGCTCTTCCGCGGCCCGTCCGGCTTCGTTGTTGCGCAGCAGCGCGCCCACCAGGCCGTAGCGTTGCACAATCGGGTTGCCGTGTTTTTGCGCTCCCAGCGCGTCGCTGAAATAGGCAACCGCGTCAGCGGCGGTTTTTTGCCTGCCGATCAGCTTGGCGCGCACCAGTTGAAAATCCAGGCTATCCGGAATCAGCCGGTAAGGATGTTTCTGCACGCGGTTGCCGATATCGGCGATGCGTTCGCTGTTGATCGGATGAGTGCGCAGGTAACCCGGCATATTTCCTTCCAGCAGCCGGGTGGCTTTTTGCAGCCGATCCAGGAATTCCGGCATGGCGTGGATGCTGAAATTTGATTTATGCAGAATTTCCAGGCCGATGCGGTCAGCTTCCTGTTCGTGGGTGCGGGTGAAATCGATCTGTTTTTGCATGGCGCGGGCTTGCATGCTCACCAGCGCCGCCTGCGAAGCCTGCGAGTTGTTGCGCGCGGCGAGGATGGCGACCGCGATTGCGGCCATCGAGGCCAAGCTGTCGCCCTGTTGCCCTGCTACCATGCGCGCCAAGTGGTGTTGCGTGACATGGGCGATTTCGTGGCTGATCACGGCGGCCAATTCCGATTCGCTTTGTGCGATCAGCAGCAACCCGCTGTTTACGCCGATGAAGCCGCCCGGCAGGGCAAAGGCGTTGACGTTGTAATCGTCGAGGGCAAAAAACTCGAAACCCATGCTGGGCTCGGCACTATTTTCGACCAGCCGGTAGCCGAGCTGGTTGAGATAGTCATTGATTTCGGCATCGTCGAAGAATTGCTTGCTGGCGCGAATCTGCATGACGCTTTGCTGGCCGATCTGGCGTTCTTGCAGCGGGGTCAGTACAGTTTGCGAGACGTCGCCCAGGTCGGGCAGGTCTTCGCTCGCGGCCCAGGATGGAAAGCACAGCAACAGCAGCAGCAGCGGGGTGAGTTTTTTCATGGTCGCTATGATAGTTGTTTTTGCTTCTGGTTCACACTTTTCAGGAGCTAGACTTTGTTGCAAAGTGTTTCAAATAAAATTTTGCACTGTAAAATGCGTAGAATTGCGTGGCCTTCAGCAAAATGGCCCGAATAAATATCAGACAGACAAAATCGGCAAAGGGATCAGGTAATGACAGGTTTCAAAAATATCACCGTCGCAGAACTGGAGGCGATGCTGCAACGGGACGACGTGCGCCTGGTGGACGTGCGTACCGATGCGGAAGTGGCGCGCGGCAAGATTCCGCAGGGCGAGTCCTTGCCGCTGCATCTTATGCCGTTGCGCCTCAATGAGCTGGAAAAAACTACGCCGACGGTGTTCTACTGCCAGATGGGCGGGCGCTCGGCGCAGGCAGCCGCATTCGCCGTCGCCAACGGTTTTTCCAAGGTGTACAACCTGCAAAGCGGCATCACCGCCTGGATGCAGGCAGGCTTGCCGGTGAGGGCGTGATGGAATTTGATATTGAACTGGATGCGCGCAAACTGAGCTGCCCGTTGCCCATTTTGCGCACCAAAAAATCCCTGTCGCAAATGGCCAGCGGGCAGGTGCTCAGGATCGTTGCGACCGATGCGGGAGCGGTGAATGACTTTGCGGAATTTTGCCGCCAGACAGGTAACGAATTGCTGTCCTCTGTTGTGCAGGGCGGCGAATTTGTGTTTCTGATCCGCCGCCGCTGAGTCAATATCCTGCCTGCGGCGGCTCGTTTTTAAATTTGGATAGGAATTCAATTGAACGAATTGACTCATTTTTCGGATGCGGGACGGGCTCGCATGGTGGATGTTTCGGCAAAATCGGACACCCGGCGCGTCGCGATTGCCAGCGGCATTCTGCGTATGCAACCCGCCACGCTGGAGCGCATCAGAGCCGGGCGCATCGCCAAGGGCGACGTGCTGACCGTGGCCGATGTCGGCGCAGTCATGGCGGCGAAGCGCACCTCCGACATGATTCCGATGTGCCACCCCATCGCGCTGACCGGCGTGGACGTCGAGTTCAGCGAGATCGTCGAGCCGGACGCCAGCGGTTGCGTGGGCATCAGGGTCGTCACCACGGCAAGCTGTACCGGGCAGACCGGCGTCGAGATGGAGGCATTGTGCGCCGCCAATGTGGCGCTGCTAACCATATATGACATGTGCAAGGCGATTGACCGGGGCATGCGCATCGAGTGCGTGCAACTGGAAGAGAAGCGCGGCGGCAAGAGCGGGGTTTGGCTTCGTGGAGAATCGAAATGATCAAGGTATTGTTCTTCGGGCCGGTCGCCGAACGCATCGGCAATAATGCGCTGCAAGTCGAGCACCGCCCCGGCATCCGTTTGCAGGACGTGCGCGACCAACTGGCGGCGCAATATCCGCAGGCATTCGAGATCGTCTGCTTTGCCGCTGCCAACGGCGAGCATGTGCGTGACCTGTCGCTGCCGCTCGCGGACAACAGCGAAGTCGCTTTCATGGCCAAGTTTTCGGGAGGGTAGGATGAAACCGGCAGTCAGGATCCAGCAGGAAGATTTTTCCCAGGACGAAGAGATCAGATCCTTGCAGACCAGCTCGAAACGCATGGGCGGCATCGCCACGTTCCTCGGTTGTGCGCGCGATTTTTCGGAAGGCCGCGAGGTTTCGGAAATCAGCTTCGATGCATACGGCAGCATGGCGCTGTCGGAACTGGAAAAATTGCGCAGCGAAGCGATCGAAAAATATGGGCTGCTGGATGCGCGCATCGTGCATCGCATCGGCACGGTCAAGGGCGGCGAAAACATCGTGTTCATCGCGGCGGGCGCGGAGCACCGCGTCGCCGCACTGGAAGCCTGCCACTGGATGATAGATGAGCTGAAGCAGCGCGTGCCGATCTGGAAAAAAGAAATCACCCCGCAGGGCGAGTCATGGGTGACGCCACATCCATAGATACAAATATTCCCTTAACACCGTCATGCCCGCCTGCGCGAGAATGACGCGCTTTAGAGCTAATTGATAACCCCGGATAAAAGGTTTTTTATAATGTCGAATGTATTTACCGTTGTCGGGCATTCCGGTTCCGGCAAGACCACGCTGGTTGAAAAATTGCTGCGCGAGCTCAGCGGCAGAGGGCTGCGCGTGGCGACCATCAAACATGCGCATCACAAGGTGGTGCTGGATACTCCCGGCAAGGACAGCTATCGCTACAAAGAGGCCGGCGCGGTGATGAGCATGCTGGTCACCTCCAACGAATTGCAACTGGTCGCCGACGCGGTCGACCGGCGCGAGCCGGGGCAACTGGCGCAGCGCTTTCTCGGCGAAGCCGACCTGGTACTGGCAGAAGGTTTTTCCCACTGCGCCGGGGCGAAGATTGAAGTGCTGCGCCGCGAATGCGCCAAACCACCGCGTTGCACGCTCGAGGACGGGTTGATCGCCATCGTCACCGACATGGATGAGGTTTATCCGCAGTTGCCGCATTTCGGCCTGGAAGACATCACCGCGATTGTGCAGTTCATACTCGACCGCGCGCAAAAATGATTGAAGGTTGCACGGCGATTATCATGGCCGGTGGCGACTCGCGCCGTATGGGAACGGATAAAGCGAGCCTGCTGCTTGACGGGCAAACGCTGCTGCAAAGCGTGATCGCAACCATGCAACAACTATTCCCGCAAGTGATCGTCAGCGTGCGCCAGCCGCGCGCCGGAATCGATCTGCCGCAAGTTTGCGACGAACTGCCCAACGGCGGCCCGCTGGCCGGACTGGTCGCCAGCCTGGGAAAAATCACCACGCCGTGGGCGTTCATGGTGGCTTGCGATATGCCGTTTGTCGTGCCGGAAGTGGTCGAGCTGCTTGCCGGATATCGTTTGCAGCATCAGGCAGTCGTCCCCGTCGTGCATGGACACCCGCAGCCGCTGGCGGCATTCTATGCGGCCAGTTGCCTTGCTCCGCTGCGCGCAAGCCTGGCGGCGCAACAGAGAGGTTTGCGCGACGTAATAAAACAGTTGGATGTGCGCTATGTGGACGAAGCCGAGATGCTGGAGGCCGACCCGCACCTGCGCAGTTTTTTCGATCTGGATACGCCGCAGGATGTCGAGGCGGCAATGAGTGGAGTGAGGTAATGGAATATTTGTCGGTAGCAGCAGCGCAGCAATGCGTCCTCGAATCGGTGGTTGTTTTTGGCGCGGAGCCAGTAAAACTCGAACAATCGCTGGGCCGCGTGCTGGCCGAGGAAGTGCGCGCCAACCGCGACCAGCCGCCCTATGACATCTCGGCGATGGATGGCTATGCGTTGCGCAGCGCGGACTTGGCTGTTATTCCCGCGACACTGGAAATCATCGAAGACATCAAGGCCGGCGATATGCCGAGCAAAACGCTAGCGCCCGGCCAGTGCGCGCGCATCATGACCGGCGCGCCGATGCCGCTGGGTGCCGATGCGGTGATCCGGGTCGAGGATACGAATGCGCTGGCCGACAACCGCGTACAAATCAATCAAGCAGTCAAGCCCGGCAACGACATCCGCCGCCTCGGCGAAAACATGCGCAACGGCGAGGTGGTGCTGGCCCCCGGTACTGCGATCACACCGGGCGTGATCGGCGTGCTGGCGACGGTGAAATGCGCGCAGGTGCAGGTGTACCGGCGGCCGCGCGTGGCGATCCTGTCCACCGGCAACGAACTGGAAGGACTCGACGAGCCTATTGATTTAAACAAGATACCCAATTCCAACAGCTACGCGCTGATGGCGCAGGTGCAGGCGCTGGGCATCGAGCCGGTGCTGCTCGGCATCGCGCGCGACGACCCCGAAGAACTGGCGCGCTACCTGAAGCGCGGACTGGAATACGACGTGCTGCTGGTTTCCGGCGGCACCTCGGTCGGCGTGCACGACTACGTCCGCCCGACCATCGAGGCGTTGGGGGCGCAGATGCTTTTCTGGCGCGTGGCGATGAAGCCGGGGCATCCGGTCGCGTTCGGCAAGGCTGGCGAAAAAATCATCTTCGGGCTACCGGGGAATCCGGTGTCGAGCATGGTGTGTTTCGAAGAGTTCGTCGTGCCGGCGTTGCGCCGCATGATGGGACACGCGCGCACCCACCGCCGCACCATCGAAGCGCGGCTGACGCATAACGTGAAGCATCAGCCGGGGCGCACCGAATTTATCCGCGTGCTGCTGGCGCAAGAACCGGGCGGCTATACGGCAACCTCCACCGGCGCGCAGGGCAGCGGCATGTTGTTGTCCATGGCGCGCGCGGACGGCTTGGCGGTCGTACCGGGCGATAGCGCGGGATTGGCGGCGGGCAGCGCGGTGACGGTGCAATTGCTCGATGGCACGGTTTTTCAGAATGACGCAGGCTTCAGGGAGTTGCAATGACAATCGCACGCATCGGCATATTGACCATTTCCGACCGCGCCAGCCGTGGCGAATACGAAGACAAGGGTGGCCCGGCCATTCACGCATGGTTCACGCGCGTGCTGACCTCGCCTTGGGAAGCGGTAGCGAAAGTGATCCCCGACGAACAGCCGGAAATCGAGGCCGCATTGCGCCAGTTGAGCGATGTGGAAAATTGCTGCCTGATCGTCACCACCGGCGGCACCGGCCCCGCGTTGCGCGACGTCACGCCGGAAGCCACCGAAGCGGTGTGCGAGAAGATGATGCCGGGCTTCGGCGAGCTGATGCGCAGCGCGTCGCTGAAATTCGTGCCCACCGCGATCCTGTCGCGGCAGACCGCCGGGATACGCGGCAGGAGTCTGATCGTCAACCTGCCCGGCAAACCATCCGCGATCGACGACTGCCTGAACGCCGTGTTCCCGGCTATCCCGTATTGCATCGACCTGATCGAAGGCGCGTACCTGGAATCCGATGCGGAACAATGCAAGGCGTTTCGCCCGGCACACGCAAAATCAAAGTAGCTGCCTGCTCCTCATGGCACGCGGTTAAGCTATGGTTGACCGTAAATGTCTGTTCCGAGTTTATTCCGGATTCTTTAGCAGGATGGCGATCCGGTTCCACGGTTCCTGGCGCTCGTAAGCCAACACATCCGCCATCTTGCGTATCAGCGGCAAGCCCATGCCGCCAACCCGCCCTTTGCTTACCGTTAGTTCCGGGTCATCCGAGGCGGCGTTAAGAGGGTCAAACGGAGGGGCTGCATCCTCATAAACGATGCTTATATAGCCGGGGACCTGCTTGATCTCGATCCGTACCATGCCGTCCGCGCCACGGTAGCCATGCTTGACGGTGTTGGTGAACAATTCTTCCAGCACTACCAGAAGCCGGCACGTCAGATCGCTATCCACGTTCGCCTGGCTACAAAAATTCTTGGTAAGTGTTCTCAGCTGGGTAAAATTCTCCGCACTGGCGGGGAGCTGAAAAGAGTGCACGGTCATAGAAGTAATGTCGCCCTTGAGTGCAGAGAGTGTATGAGTGCTGAGTGTGTATTGCAATTTGTCGGAGTGCTATTATAGCCACCCGATTCCTAAAAAGAGGAGCAGCGATAATGGATAAAATTATTTTGCCTTCAATTCTGGCAGCCAGTTTTTTTGTTTATGCTCCGCTTGCAGCGGCTGAAAATATTGCGCAGATCAAAAAAGTGGATGGCGCCGTCTTTATCGAACGTGCAGGCCAGCGCGCTCCCGCCCAGGCCGGCAGCCATGTGCAACAGCACGACATCATCGCGACCGGCGCCGACGGATCTGCCGGCCTCACGTTTGCCGATAACAGTTTGCTCTCGATCGGCAATAACAGCACCTTGGCCATTGACCGTTTTGTATTCAACAGCACCACGCACGAAGGAAAATTTGATTCTTCCTTGAAGAAGGGCACCCTTGCGGTCGTTTCCGGAAAAATTGTCAAACAGACTCCGGGAGCGATGACTGTCCGCACCCCTTCCGCCATTTTGGGCGCGCGTGGAACAGAATTTGTCGTGCGGGCGGATTGATGCGGGCGAACGGCATGAATTACTCACTACTGCTCGTGGCTTTGGCTGTCAGTATTATCAGCTCGGGCTGCGGCAGCATCAGGCACGACGAAGTGATCTTGCTACCGGGCAAAGATGGAAAGGTCGGCAGCGTGGTGGTCAGCAACAGCAGCGGAGAGGTTGTGCTGGACAAGGCTTATGCCAGCGCAAAGACCGGCAACAATACTATCGTCACCGCTGCTTCCAGCGCGGAAGCGGTTGGCAAGGAGTATAGCGCTACCCTGGCGGCCCAACCGCCCAGGCCGGTTTCTTATCTGGTTTATTTCGAGACGGGCAGCGACCGCCTGACCGGCGAATCCAGATACGCCATAGAAGGAATACTGGCGGATATAGCCAAGCGCCCCGCGCCGGAAGTTGTCGTCATCGGCCATACGGATACCGTGGGGCGGGTGGGTACCCGCAATGACGAGCTTTCCAAACAGCGTGCCGAGTTGGTGCGCACCCTGCTTATCAAGCAGGGGATTCAGGCTGCCAATGTTTCAGTCGAGGGGAGAGGGAGCCGTGAGCTGCTTGTTCCGACTGCGGACAATGTCGATGAACCACGCAACCGGCGGGTGGAGATCACGGTAAGGTAGCCGAGGTTTGCAAACAGCTTCGCAGATTGCCTGCTTGGGTGTGCATTTGAAAGCGCTGTGTGCATATCAACAACACAGCCAAAACAGATCATGGCATTCAGCCAGTCTCACCAGTTGATTCCGCGAAATATCAATGACCCTTTCGATGGCAGACCTATGGCCATCATGTGCAAACCTATCACCACCTCATCAGGCCGCTGTACGGAAGTATCCTGAAACCTCCCTTCATGCTCGGCATCCGATATGCGCGTGCAATGATCATGCTTTTTGCAATCTTTCGCGCAATCCATTCCACGAAAAATATCGGGGCAGAGTTTATTTAGAACAGCGTCGCTATCCCGCCCCAGCAAGTGGCAAGCCGCTTTATTAATTGCTATGACGCGCCGCAGCGGATCAATAAATACAATCCCCTCGTCGAGATTATCGAAAACTCTCTTCAGTTCTGACATATTGTTTATATTGTCGAGCAGCGCGTTAAATTCACCCGTGACCCGGCCTATTTCATCTTTACTGTAAACCTGGGCTCTCGCGCTTATATTGCCATCTGCGGTCATCTGCGCCATCACGTTGTGCAACTCATTGACCGAGCGATTAACGCCACGTATGACCGAAAATCCCAAAGCACCTCCCAATGCCACGCTAAATATAATTGTCGTAAAAGATATCAAGCGTATGTTGCGGAAAAGAGATTCGCCTTCCTCGTGCGCTAAAACGGCTTCATGCGTTTCCATATTTATCAAGATGTTCAGCGATTCATGCAATGGAAAAGCCAAGGGGAATATATGCTCTTTCTGTATGCGCTGAACCTCAGGAAAATTATTTGTGCGCATGGCGGCTACTGCCGGCTTAATGCCTTCTTCGTAGTAACGTCTTCGCGCCTCAACAAACAATTGGATGAACATTTGATCTTCTTTATTGTCCTTGGCATCCCTTTCAAGAATTGTCAGGTATTTCTTCCATTCATTATCGATCAAAGACTTGTTGCTTTCGATTTCTTGAATGTATTGCGCAATATTTTCAGGTTCCACTAGCGCCCTGGAGATCGCCAGCGAGCTGTTCAGGTTGGCTGTATGAATAGCATACAGGTGCAAGGTAGGGATCATTCGTTCATCGTATATCGAGCGCATTGACTTGTGTAACTTCCCCGAGGAATACAAACCTGTCACACCTACAATTAAAAGCCCCAACAAGAAAAATGCCAACATAATCGTCAATCGGGTACTGATTTTCAGGTTCTTTAGCATAGTCAATATCTCCTAATTCCTAAACCTGACAAGCCGGAACCAAAGAAGGATACGGTTTTCGTGGGTCGGATGAGCGCAGCGTCATCCGACCTACAACGACAGAATTTTTGTCATGTTTTGACATGATTTAATTTGTAAGTGGCTAAGTCCAGCTAATTGCTCTTGTTTACAATTTACCATTCGAGCCTTAAAAAATGCTCGTCGGTGAATACTTGGGATATTTTGGCAGATTTCCTGCGCAGACGCAGTTTTAATGTTGAAAAAACATACAGCAACTGGCAACTGCGCAAACCCGCGTAAGCATGGCAAAGAAAAGCGCTTGCTTGCAGGCCGTAAACTCGGAGGGTAAGCATCCAACATCTTCCTGTAAGCCGCCATGGCACTATGTCTGGTGGATGATGGCCTGCACCACCCGTCCACGCTCATCCAGGTGGAAGCTCAATGCCATGAAATCGGCGGCTGTGATCGATAGCAGATAGGTGAGGGAATGCGGCGTCTGATGATCCGGGATGCCAAGCAAGGCGACAACCTCCTCCTTGCTCATACCAACTGGCACGTGTTTATCGAGAAAGTCCCGCGCCAGCTCCAAGCGTTTGTAGCGATGCGCAGCCTGCCAGCTCTGCCGCGAAAAATCGATCAGGGTAGGCGCAAACAAGGCAGACCAGTACGGGTAAGTAAGATACGCAACCCAAACCAGCACGCCAGACACGACAAATGCAAAGAGCCGCAGGAGCGTGTGCAAGAGCGTTTTCATTGCGCGCGCCGCTGACGCAGCAGGAATATGGCCAGCGCCGGCAACAGTGCGGCAAGCGCGCCCCATTGCAATGTTTCGACCGGAATTTTTCCCGCAAAAGGGTTGTCGGCAAAAAAAGGCCATGCCGGCCTGACATCGGCATGCATGAACATGTCCAGCGCAAGGTGTGTACCGGTTCCCAGCAACGCGCCAACCCAGGCAGCTTTTTTGCCGATCACCGTGCCGCAACCGAGCCAGCGCGCTTGCGCCCCGGACAAGTTGCGGTTCCACCAGCGCAGCCAAAGTTCGCACAACGGCCTGCCCAGAGTGGCTGCAACCGCCGCCACCAGCACCGCGCCCGGCAAGGTATGCAGCCACGGATGTGCCGGTTCGCCGCTGACCAGGAACAGCGTGACCGGCTCCAGGTCGATCAGACAATTGGCCAGTACGAAGACTGTCCAACTCATCCGATCCGTTGCTGCGGCCTTGAGCAGTACTCCAGGGCAAAAATGAAAAGGGGTGATCGGCATGCTATAGCCCGACCAAGTGTCGGTTTTTTTACGTCAAGCGGAAAATGAAACGTGGGTTAAAACGTGGGTAGAATTTAACAAAGCCTTGAAAGTCGCGTATTTATTGATGCTTTGGCGGAGAGGGGGGGATTCGAACCCCCGTTGGGATGTTATCCCAAACACGCTTTCCAGGCGTGCGACTTAAACCGCTCATCCACCTCTCCGAAAGGGCGCGCAGAATAAACCAGAACGCACTCTGCCGCAATCTAAAAATGGCTTCTCCATTCGCGCAAGGCCGTAAATATGTCCAGTTCGCCGGTATCCGTCAGGCCGTGCCGTTGCAGGGTGCGGATCAGCTCCGGTTGGGTGCAGCGCAGGAAGGGATTGGTGGCTTTTTCCAGCGCGATGCTGGAGGGGACGGTGGGCAGGTTGGCGGCACGCTGTTGAGTAACCTGTTCGATGCGCTGCCGGATGTCCGGATTGTGTGGTTCGCAGGCCAGCGCGAAGCGCAGGTTGGCGGCGGTGTATTCGTGCGCGCAATACACGCGGGTGTCGCCGGGCAGTTGCGCGAGGCGTTGCAGGGAGTGGTGCAGTTGCGCGAGGGTGCCTTCAAAGTTCCTGCCGCAGCCGGCGCCGAACAGCACATCGCCGCAAAATAAAATGCCAAATGAAATATCTGGCTTGATGTTGGCCGCGAGGTAGGCGAGGTGGTCGTCAGTGTGGCCTGGGGTTTCGAGGATGTCGAAAGCGATGTCTGCCCCGTTATTAAATGCACCCAGCTCGATACGGTCGCCTTCGCGCAGGTCGCGGCTGATCAAGGGATTGTCGGGATGTCGCCGCCCGTACACCGGCACGTTGTATACTTCGCGCAATTTTGCGATGCCTCCGGTGTGGTCGGCGTGGCGGTGGGTGCACAGGACGGCGCTCAGCCGCAGGCCGTGCTCATCGAGGAATGCCAGCACCGGCGCTGCCTCGCCGGGATCGACCACGGCGGCGTATTGGTTATCGTGGATCGCCCAGATGTAGTTGTCCCGCAGGGCGGGAATGGCGGTAATTTCAAATAGCGTCCGGGGGGTCAGTGACTGGGGGAACATGGAGTGAGCGGGACGTAAGCGATGCCGAATTGTAAGTTAACTGCGCAAAGTTTGAGCGAGTGGTTCGCCACCCCGCAGGGCGGCTATGTGCTGGCGCGCGAGCAGGCGTATTTCGACCGCACGGTGAGCGACATTTTTGGTTACAACGCGCTGCAACTGGGGCTGCCGGAACACGATTTTTTGCGCGGCAGCCGGATGCCGCTGCATTTCAGCGCGGGCAACCAGGCGGGGAACGCCGTGCGCCTGTGCTGCTCGGAGCTGCCGTTCGCCAGCGCCAGCCTGGATCTGGTACTGATACCGCATGTCCTCGAATTCGCCGAGCATCCGCACCAGATATTGCGCGAGGTGGAGCGGGTGCTGATGCCGGAAGGCAGCCTGATTATCAGCGGCTTCAACCCTCGCAGCCTATGGGGTTTGCATCGCGCCTTGGGCAGGCGGCAGGGCTATCCGTGGGGCGGACATTTCATTTCGCTGCCGCGCATCAAGGATTGGCTGGCGTTGCTCGGTTTCGAGGTGGCGGGCGGGCGTTTTGCCGCGTATGCGCCGCCGTTTCGCCAGACAAAATGGCTGGAGCGTTGCGCTTTTATGGAGGCGGCGGGGGATCGCTGGTGGGCGGTGAGCGGCGGGGTGTATTTTCTACACGCGATCAAGCGTGTGCCGGGGATGCGGCTGATCAAGCCGCGCTGGAACGAGGGGCTGGTAAACAAGCTGCTGCCGGTCGCGCCCAAATTGAATAACAAGATTACGCAACGAAACGGGACCGACCCGCAATGAGCAAGGATATCGTGGAAATTTTTACCGACGGCGCATGCAAGGGCAATCCCGGCGTGGGCGGCTGGGGCGTGTTGCTGCGCAGCAAAGGCAAGGAGCGCGAGCTGTTCGGTGGCGAGGCGCACACCACCAACAACCGTATGGAACTGCTGGCGGCGATTTCTGCGCTGGAGGCGTTGAAGCGGCACTGCCATGTGCGCCTGCATACCGATTCCAAATATGTGCAGCAGGGCATCAGCGCGTGGATACACGGCTGGAAGCAACGCGGCTGGAAGACGGCGGACAAGAAGCCGGTGAAGAATGAAGATTTGTGGCGCAGGCTGGATGCACTGGCGGTGCAACATGACATCGAATGGATATGGGTCAAAGGGCACGCCGGGCACGACGGCAACGAGCGCGCCGATGAATTGGCGAACCGTGGCGTGGAACTGATACAGGGGCTGGGCAATGCGTAAAATCGTGGTGGATACCGAAACAACCGGCCTGGACCCCAAGCAGGGGCACCGCATCATCGAGCTGGCGGCGATCGAACTGGACGGGCGCAAGGTATCGCTGCGCCGCTTCCATCGCTATCTCAACCCGGAACGCGAAATCGACGCGAGCGCGGTGGCGATACATGGGTTGACCTACGAACGTTTGCAGAATGAGCCCAAATTTTCCGACATCGTGGCCGGTTTTCTGGAGTTTATCGAAGACGCGGAACTGCTCATCCACAATGCGCCGTTCGATATCGGCTTTCTCAATCATGAGCTGGAACTGCTTGGCCTGCCGCCGTTGCAGAATACGGTGACGGATACGCTGAAGGTTGCGCGCGAGATGCATCCGGGCAAGAAGAACAGCCTGAACGCGCTGTGCAGCCGCTACGAGATCGACAACGCGCACCGCACGCTGCACGGTGCGCTGCTGGATACCGAGCTGCTCGCCGAAGTGTATTTCGCCATGACGCGCGGGCAAAAAAGCCTGCTCGGCGAGGATGATGCGCCCCAGACGCGCCAGCCCGCCGTGTTGAGCACCGATGCGTCGCGCCCCAAGCTGCGCGTGTTGCAGCCAAGCGCGGAAGAGTTGGCGGAACACGCGCAACAGCTCGCCGCTATCGACAAGGCGAGCAAAGGTGATTGCCTGTGGCTGCGGCTGGAAGGGGCAGCATGAACCTACCGGCCATGCGCCGTATCGGCGCGCTGGCTGTGCTGTTGCTCGCGGTTTATGCGTCGGCGCGCGTTTATGGCATCTGGAGCAATCAGCGGGAAAGTATCTTTGAGCCAGAAGCGGTGTTGCAAACCACCCCAACACGGCTCGGTGCGCCCTTCGAGGAGTTGCGCATTCCATCCGGTAGCGGAGCGGAGCGCGGCGAGCTGCACGCCTGGTGGATTCCCGCAGAAAAAATCACAGAAAAAACCAATGCGCCCACCGTGCTGTATCTGCACGGCAACTTTCGCAACATGAGCTACAACCTGGAAAACGCGCTACGCTACCGCGCGTTGGGCTGTAACCTGCTGCTGGTGGACTATCGCGGCTACGGCAAAAGCACGGGCGGCAAACCCAGCGAAACCAAGGTCTATGAGGACGCCGAAGCCGCCTGGCAATATCTGCTCAAACAGCGTGGCGCGAAGCCGCAGCAAACCTTCATCTACGGCCATTCGCTGGGCGGCGCGATCGCCATTGATCTGGCGTTGCGCCACCCCGAAGCGGCCGGGCTGATTATCGAAAGCACTTTCACTTCGATGCAGGCGATGGGCGAGTTGGAATATGGCTTCCTGCCGGTCGGCTTGCTGCTGAACCAGCGCTTCGAGTCGCGGCAAAAGATTGCGCAACTGAAAGTCCCGGTGCTGTTGATTCACGGCACGTGGGATAAAAAAGTGCCGGTCAAAATGGCGCAGCAATTGTTCGAAGCTGCGCCTCAACCCAAGACGCTGGTGCTGATCGAAGGCGGCGAACACAGCAACAACGCTGCGGTGGGCTGGGTCGAATACCGTGACGCGGTGGCGGATTTTGTCAGACAATATGCACATCAAGGATAAACGCCCGTTTCGGGAATTATGGAAAAAAATATGAAAATAGATGTCATTATTATCGGCTCCGGCGCGGCGGGTCTGATGTGCGCCATGCAGGCGGGGCAGCGCGGGCGTTCCGTGGTGCTGCTCGACCACGCCAAAAAACTTGCGGAAAAAATCCGCATCTCCGGCGGCGGGCATTGCAACTTTACCAACCTCAACAGCGGGCCGGACAATTTCATTTCCAGCAACCCGGATTTCTGCCGCTCGGCGCTGGCGCGTTACACTCCGCAGGATTTCATCGCGCTGCTGAAAAAGCACAACATCGGCTTTCACGAAAAAACACTCGGGCAATTGTTCTGCGATGACGAATCCGAAGCACTCATCGCGATGCTCAGGGAGGAATGTGATGCGGCGGGCGTGAAGCGCTTCATGAATTGCGAGATCGAGAAAATCGAGCGCGACAAGAAATTCCATGTCAGCACTTCGCGCGGCGAATTCGAAGCAAAGTCACTGGTGATCGCCACCGGTGGCCTGTCTGTTCCCAACACCGGCGCGACACCGTTCGGCTATCACGTCGCCGAGCAATTCGGCATCCCCATTGCCAAGCTCAAACCCGGGCTGGTGCCGCTGAGTTTCGCGCCAGACGACTGGAAGCCCTATGCCGACCTGACCGGCGTTTCGCTCGATGTGTTGGTGAGTTTCGGCAAACACTCGTTCCGCGAAAACATGCTGGTCACCCATCGCGGCCTGAGCGGCCCGGCAATATTGCAAATCTCGTCCTACTGGCAGCACGGCCAGCCGCTGCATATCAACCTGCTACCGGCTTGCGACATGGCGACCTTGCTGGATGAGCAGAAGACCAGCAAGAAATTGTTCAGCAATTACCTGACGCAATGGTTTCCCAAGAGCTTTGCCGATGTGTGGTGCGCGCAGTTGGCCGGAATCGAGAATAAACCGCTCAACCAATACAACGACAAACAGCGCAAGCTGATCGCCGCAACCCTGCACGACTGGCAGATCACTCCTTCCGGCACCTTGGGCTACACCAAGGCGGAAGTGACCTGCGGCGGAATCGACACGCGCGCGCTGTCGTCGAAGACCATGGAATGCCTCGAAGTGCCCGGCCTGTATTTCATCGGCGAAGTGGTGGACGTGACCGGGCAACTCGGCGGTTATAATTTCCAGTGGGCGTGGTCGTCGGGGTATGCCGCCGGGCAAGCCGTTTAATGGGTAGGTCGGGCTTCAGCCCGACAAGCGCCGTTCAGGGTTTCGTGTCGGGCTGAAGCCCGACCTACGGGTGGCTGAATAGCTGCGCTGTTTAGTGCTATAGTTTTCGCGTAATTTTTGACATTCAACCCGGAGGAACCAACGATGCGTACTTTATGGATAGCTTTATTGGCGTTGATGTTGAGCGGCTGCGGCTACAACACTTTCCAATCCACCGACGAGCAGATCAAGGCGAGCTGGGCGGAAGTGCTGAACCAGTATCAGCGACGCGCCGACCTGATCCCCAATCTGGTCAACACGGTCAAAGGTTTTGCCGCACAGGAGCAGGCCGTGCTGCTGGGTGTCACCGAGGCGCGCGCCAAGGTCGGCAGCATCCAGGCCACACCCGAACTGATCAACGATGCGCAGGCCTTCGCCAAATTCCAAGAGGCGCAAGGGCAACTTACTTCATCATTGAGCCGCCTGCTGCTGGTGGCAGAAAATTATCCGCAACTGAAATCCGACGCGAATTTCCGCGACCTGCAGGCGCAACTGGAAGGCACGGAAAACCGCATCACCGTGGCGCGCAACCGCTACATCAAAGCGGTGCAGGAATACAACGTGACGGTGCGCTCCTTCCCGAGCAACCTGACCGCGATGCTGTTCGGCTACAGCGTGAAGCCATCCTTTACGGTAGAGAATGAAAAGGAAATTTCCCGCCCGCCGGCGGTCAGTTTCGACGCTCCCAAAACAAACCCGCCAAACCTTGCTACCCCAGCAAAATAAATGAAGGCAACATGGGCGCGGATCGTCCTGCTTGCGCTGCTGCTGACCGGCGCGGCGCAGGCCGAGGTAGCCGTGCCGCCGCTGGGCGCGCGCGTCACCGATCTCACCGCGACGCTGGATGCACGACAAATTCAAACCCTGGAATCTCGCCTCGCCGCCTTCGAAAAAAAGAAAGGCGCGCAGCTTGTCGTGCTGATTATCCCCACCACCCAGCCGGAAACTATCGAGCAATTTGGCATGCGCGTTGTCGAGCAATGGAAGCTCGGCCGCAAAGGCGTAGATGACGGCGCGCTGCTGCTGGTTGCGAAGAATGACCGCAAACTGCGCATCGAGGTCGGCTACGGCCTGGAAGGCGCGCTGAATGATGCTACGGCAAAGCGCATCATCTCGGAGACGATCTCGCCTTTTTTTAAACGTGGCGAGTTCTATGCGGGGATCGATGCCGGCACGGCGGCGATGGTGCGGGTGATCGACGGCGAACCCTTGCCTTCGCCGCAGCATGCCATTGGAGGGGCGGGTGCTGTGGCGGATACCGATCAGCCGGAGTACACCGGCAGCAACCTTATGCTGGCACTGGGCGTCATGCTCGCGTTGTCCCTCATGCTGGGGGGGCTGTTCATGTTGTCCACCATGCTGGTGGCGCTGCTCGGGCGTCTTACTGCAGCATCGCTGCTGGGTGGTGGTCTGGGATTATTGGGCTGGCTCTTTCTGGGGTCAATTTCATCGGCACTGATGGTGGCAGTGTTGATATTTTTGTTCGTGCTGTATGCCGGAAAAAGCGGCTCACATCACTACAGCAGCGGTTATGGGGGCGATTCCAGCACATGGAGTTCGGGAAGCGACAGCTACAGTGGCGGTGACTTTGGCGGTGGGGGAGATTTTGGTGGCGGCGGTGCCTCGGGAGATTGGTGACATGAATTTCAAACGCATCATGCGGCATCTATCCTGTGGCCCGGTGACAGTGCGCCGCACCTTTTCGCCAAGCGCGTTCAAGGCGATCGAACGCGCCATCGGCGAAACCGAGACGCGGCACGACGGGCAAATCCGCTTCGCGGTCGAGGCCGCGCTCGACCTGTCGCCGCTGCTCGCCGGGCAGGTGGCGCGGGAACGCGCTATCGAAGTGTTTTCCCAATTGCGCGTCTGGGATACCGAACACAATAACGGCGTGCTGATTTATCTGCTGCTGGCAGATCGCGACGTGGAGATTGTCGCCGACCGCGGTATTCACGCGAAGCTCGGCACGGAAACCTGGGAAGCGATCTGCCGCGAGATGGAAGCGGCGTTCCGCAACGGGCAGTTCGAAGCGGGCGTACTGGCCGGGATACACGCCGTAGGCGACCATCTGGCGCGCCATTTCCCAGCGCGCAGCGGCAAACCCAATGAAATGCCGGATCGCCCGGTGGTGCTGTAGCGCAGCGATGCTCATGCCGCCATGCGCCCGATTTTTCATCCTTATCTGGTAAACGCCGCGCAACGCAAATTTCTTAAATATCTGCTTAAGCGGGAACTGGATGCAAGGAAAAATACACCCCTTAAGAAAGTAATCAGCCGATGTTGGGCAAGTCAGTGCCATTTGCGCCCACATAAACCGCTTCTCTATGGTGGACACTTGGATCCGTTTGCCTTTTCCTTTAATCCTTACTACAATCAATCCGGTAAGGATTAAAGGAGAGATTGATGATTACCGCTGATGCAACGCTAACCAGCAAGGGGCAAACCACCATTCCCAAGGAAATCAGGGATGAGCTTGGAATGAAGCCCGGAGATAGAATGACATTCACACTGATGCCGGACGCAACCGTAGTCATGCGTGTAAAGAACAAAAGTATTTCCGAACTGGCCGGTGCCCTTTACAAAAAGGGGCGGAAACCTGTTCCAGTTGAGCGTTTATCCCGCTGATGCTTGGGATCGACACAAACGTCCTTGTTCGTTTTCTGGTGCAGGACGACGAAGCGCAGTTTGAGAAAGCACGCAAGCTAATCAAACGTGAAGTTTCGGCGGGGCGCCGCGTTTTCGTCAACCAGTTGGTTCTTATGGAAACAGAGTGGGTTTTGCGTAGCCGATACTCCGTGCCAAAGAATCAGATCATCGAAGCCATCTCCGGTTTGCTGGATGCCACAGATGTTCAATTTGAAGATGAGCCAGCAATCGAAGAAGCGATTTTCATCTGGAAAGAATTCACGGCTGATTTTGCGGATTGCCTGATTGGTGCAAAAAATCGGCGGCTAGGGTGTCGAGCTACGGCAACATTTGATTTGAAGGCATCGAAGTTGCCGAGCTTCATTGCCACATAACATCTCGATGACCGCTTCACGGCAAGCGTATCGTAAAGGTGACTGAGCACTCTGTGCCAATTCCTGTCCTTCGAGTTTCTGATGAATTTTAGATTGCAGTGCAATCATTTGTTTGGCAGATTGCTATCAATGCTTACAAAAAGGAGTTTGCTGTGGCTACCAATCTTATTGTGCGCAATGTTGAAGAGGATGTTGCGCTGGCGCTGAAGCAACTGGCCGCATCTCACGGAAGAAGCGCGGAAGCCGAGCATCGTGAGATTCTGAGATCGGTTCTGCAGCGTCCGAAGCGTCGTTCCGTTGCCGAGATTCTTTCAAGCATGCCGAATGTGGGTGAGGATGCCGACTTCAATTTCCGGAACGTGTAGGGGTTCGCGTGTACTTGGTGGATACCAATGTCATCAGCGAGGCTCGCAAGAATGCGAAGGCTAACCCCGGCGTTCGGAAATTTTTCCAGACAACCAACGCTGCGGATATTTATCTTTCCGTGCAAACGATCGGCGAAATTCGGCGAGGATTGGAAAACATCCGGCATCGCGGCGATCTTCCACAAACCAGGAAGCTTGAGAAATGGCTTGATCTGATTGTGTCTGACTACACTGATAAGATTTTGGCCTTCGATGAAGAATGCGCTCAAATCTGGGGTCGGTTGATGTCACCACACCCCGAACATCCGATAGGCAAACAGATTGCCGCGATTGCACTGATTCACGACCTGACAGTGGTAACCCGCAACGTCGATGATTTTCGCGGAACGGGTGTAAAACTCAAAAACCCCTTTGTTTAACAGGCAAAGCTCAGGTGACTGTTTGCGAGTAGTCTGATACAAATATCGACAGGCAACTCCGTGCCATTTGCTGACTGTCGAGGCGTAGAATATCCAGCAATAAAACTGACGCTCGTGACCCGCAACATCGCGCCATATGCTGACGCTCCAAGCTGGAATGACTGATGCAGAATTGCTTTTCATGCCGCGCAGCCATCCCCCGGAGGATTCCCAGTTTAACCCGCTTGCCCTAATACAGCTTCTGAAATCCTTAATTGCGCCATAGCATAATCAACGGCTTTAAGCATTAGTGCATAATGTTGACTTTGTCATGCAGGGAGATTGCAGCGATGTCGAACTCGAACACAGCATTTTCATTTCCTCCAATTGAAGAGATGCACAACGAAAGCGATGTTGAGCAGAAGCTAATATACCCTTTTTTAACTGCTTCATTCCCGTTCGGTCTAGGCTATCCACCTGCATCTGTGATGACCAAACAAAACGTTCGTGGTTGCGAAATTGGAAAAGGAAGCTCGCGTAAGTCATACTTCCCTGACTATGTTCTAACAGCAGGTACGCTTCCACGTGTCGTTATTGAAGCGAAAACGCCATCTGATAGCTTGGAAGAAGCCTATCGAGAAGCAAGGCTCTATGCCGCTGAAATCAATGCTCAGTATCCTAGTGGACAAAACCCTCTCACTTACGTCATTGCATGCAATGGCAAAGAACTTTACTTTGGCCTTTGGGATCAAGCGACTCCTACTATTTGCGCCGATCTCGAAAGCAATGGCATTGCAAGTGCCAACATTTCTTCTGTTATAGAATCAATTAAATTTGAGAGGCTGACGAAAGATTCGGATCGGATAAAAGCTTCTGTAAAACCAAAACTTTTTAAACCTCGCAGAATGATCGGAGGCCAAGGAATTCAGAATGAGGAAGTTGGCCTCAATACGTTTGGTGCACGTATTCAAGGCGAACTTCTTCACATTTTCAACCCGGCAACAATAGAAGATAGGGCATTGATTGTTAAAAATGCTTATGTTGGTTCAAAGAGAAGGGAACGATTTGTAGAGCCAATTGACAGAGTAATTCGTGCAGCATCACCACCGTCCCATACGGATTCTCAGCTATTGGAAGATACAGCGAATCCACAAGAAATAACAAAACGTCTCGCCCAACTTAAATCGCTTGAAAATAAAATTCTCTTGCTGATTGGAACTGTCGGTGCAGGTAAAACAACTTTCCTTGATTATTTACAAACTGTGGCCTTGCCAAGAGAGGTCATTGATAAAACGGCTTGGGTGCGAATAAACATGAACCCTTCACCAGTATCTCCTGCTGAAATATATTCATGGCTTAGGCGCGAAGTTTGCTCCCACTGTCGGGCGACTCTTCCTGAACTTGACTTTGAGGATATTGAACAACTTCAGAAACTTTACTCCGTCGAGCTAAATCAGTTCAAAAAAGGCCCAGGAAAGCTTTACGAAGCGGTCCCAACAACTTACGCAATAAAGTTTGCTGAGCAACTGCAAAAACTTCAAGAAGATGAAAAGATAACTGCAACTGCCTATACACGATTCTGTGCAGCGGAACGCGGAAAACTTCTTGTTATCGCGCTGGATAACAGCGACAAGCGAACTCTTGAAGAGCAATTGCTTATGTTTGAAGTTGCTCAGTGGCTTCAAAAGGAATTTCGCTGCCTAATTATATTGCCGTTACGAGAAGAAACTTATGATAACTATCGTGATCGCCCGCCTTTGGACACTGCATTAAAAGACTTGGTTTTTCGTATCGAGCCACCACTTTTTCAAAATGTTTTACACAAGCGCATTCAACTTGCCTTAAAGCAATTGGCTGCGGAAGGTAATCGGCAACTTACTTATGAATTGCCTAACGGTTTTAGAGTGGAGTATGGCTCTAACGAAATAAGTTATTACCTAACATCAATCGTCAGATCAATATTCGAGCATGATAGGTACATTCGACGATTGATTACTGGTCTAGCTGGTCGAAATATTCGTAGAGCGCTAGAAATATTCATTGAATTTTGCACCAGCGGCCATATTGGTGAAGATCAAATCCTAAAAATAAAACACGCCGAAGGTTTATATTCGATACCTCTTGAAGTGGTAACTCGCGTTCTATTAAGAACAAATCGCCGTCTTTATGATAGCGATTACTCGTACATTCTGAATGTATTCGGCGCGAACTGGAAAGATGAAGATCCGAATCACTTTGTTCGAAAAATTATTCTTAGCTGGCTTCTTCAGAACATAAGTGAGGCAGGTCCTTCTGGTCAAAAAGGGTATTTTCCAATCAGTGAGATCAAGCGCATAGCTGTGCCTTTTGGAATTATCGAAGCGGTTTTAGATCGAGAGATTACTTATCTACTCAAAGGTCACTGCATGGTAAGCGAAACATACAAAACTGAGGGCCTGGACGATTGCGAGCTAATTCGCCTTGCGCCCGCTGGTATGGTTCATTTGGATCTACTTACAAATATTGATTACCTTGCCGCCGTCGCGGAAGATACTTATTTCGACAACCAAGAAATTGCACAAAGCATCGCTGACACACTACGAAAAAGTGACCGCCAATTGAGACGCGATGTAGTATTAAAAAACGCATCAATTCTTGTTGAGTTCCTTTCGCAGGAGAGAGCACGCAGAAGTAAGCAAATTAGTATTATTTCTACAGACAGTAACTTCGAAGGATTAACTGATCTTTCTGATACAGAATGCGCTTTAAAAAATAGTCGGGTGTCGCTCATAGGCCCAAAATGGGCGGACGCGGAAAGTAAATATCCACAAGGCTCTAAACATAGAGGAATAATCGTCAATCCTCATGTGGATCATGGTCTATTTGTTGAGTTGGAGGCAGGTATCACCGGATTAGTGCCAAAAAACTCATTGAACCTTACTGAAATTAGTTCAAGGGATTATCTCAATCTGACAGAGTTAACAGTCGAAGTCGCTATACAAAAGATTGACTCTGAAAAGGGGAAAATTTCTTTGAAGTTTATTAGTTTTATTGAAGCATAGCTGTTAATCGCTTAAGGCCGCTGTGGGTTGTTTGGATAAATGAATCTCACTGAATTGGATGCAGGATAGCGGACTATCATCAAGGACCGCAAGGTGTCGTTTGCCGAACGTGGTGAAGTGCCGCTATCCCGCAGCGTATATTTCACACATGGACTCATGTGCCAGCTGCGACCCAAGCCTTATGCCAGACGTGCATCGAGCGCCTTCCATGCATTCTCCGCAGACCGCAGTGCATCGGTATCGCCGTTGTTGATGAAAGTCACGGCGGCGACCCGCTCCTGATCTCGTAGCGGCTCCTGAAAAACCTGCAATTTTTTTAATACGGAAATATCGGCCTCGGAGGCATCGTTGCCGCGGTTGCTTCGTTGCTCAAGCCGTTGCGCCAGTATCGCCTCGTCGGTTCGCAGGCTGGCAATGGCGAAGGGCACGGCCATTTCTAGCGCAAGCGCGCGAAAATTTTCGCGCTCGGCATGGCGCAGGAATGCGGCATCGACGATGACCGGAAATCCCGCGGCGAGCAGGCCGCGCGCCAGTTCATGCAGGCGCGCGTAGGTGCGGCGCGTGGCTTCTTCGCCGTAGATGCCGGTGCCGGTCTGCGAGCGGCTATTTGCCAGAGCATCGAGGCCGAACAGCCGCTTGCGCTCGACATCCGAGCGGATGCGGATCGCACCGAGGCGTTCCAGCGCGATCTGCGCGAAGGTGCTCTTGCCGCAGCCGGGCAGCCCGTGGGTGAGGATCAGCGCGGGGCGGCGGCGCATCAGGCAGTCGCGGGCGAGATCGAGATAGCTGCGGCACGTATCCAGTTCATGTTGCGCCTGCGCCGGGTCTTCCTGATTGGCGCGGATTGCGGCGACTTTGGCGCGCACCATCGCGCGGTAGGCGAGGTAGTAGCGCAATACGCTTACGCCAGAATAATCGCCGCTGTTTTCCAGATAGGCGTTGAGAAAACGCCAGGCGAATTGCGGCTGGCCGCGTTGCAGCAAATCCATCACCGTGAAAGCGATTTCGCTGATCACGTCGATCCAGCGTAGCGTCGCGCTGAATTCGATGCCGTCGAAAGGCACGGGGGTGTCGTCCAGCAGCACGATATTGCCGAGATGCAGGTCGCCGTGACACTCTCGCACGCAGCCGTCCGTCTTGCGCTGCCGGAGCAGCGGCCCGCAGACGGTGAACTCGTGCGCGCTGGCCTGGCGCACCGTTTCCAGCATCGCGAAGTCGGCGGATATTTCGAGCGATGGCGCGAGCTGCGCGAAATTTTCCAGCACTGCCCCCTGTATCGTAGCAGCCGTGCCGAACGGTGAATCCGCAGCGGCGGGCGGCAGCGCGGCATGAAATTCTGCAATCGTGGCGGCCAGTTTGTCGATATGCACCGTGGTGATGTGGCCATCTGCCAGCAGGCTATCCATCATCGCGGCACGCGGGAAGCGGCGCATATGCACCGCATACTCGATGGCGGGCTCGCCGCCCAGCACCGGTTGTTCCGGGCTGCCACCGATGGCGGCGACATCGAGGTAAATGCCCGGTGCGAGGCGGCGGTTGAGACGCAGCTCTTCGGTGCAATAGAAATGGCGCGCCTCAAGCGTGGAAAAATCGAGGAAGCCGAGATCGAGCGATTTCTTGATCTTGTAGGCATCATCCCCGGTCAGCAGCACCCAGGAGATGTGCGTTTCTTCCACCCTGTATCTGCGCGGAAAGTGCGCGCACAGCGCAGCCACCAGCTGCTGCTGGCGCAACAAATCCGGCGAGGTTTGTATGGGCTTCATGGGCAGTATTCTCTTTATGCGTTACAGGCATCGTACTCCAGCATGGCATGTTTGCTAATATGGCAGCCCGAATAATGTTCTGGCGAAATTAAATCTTCCCAATCACATCGTACCGAGGTTCTGATGAAAATAGGCATCCCGAAAGAAATCAAGACCAACGAAAATCGCGTCGCGCTGGTGCCGGCGGGGGCAGAGGCGCTGATATCGGCGGGGCACACGGTCATCGTGGAAACCGGCGCGGGGCTGGGCAGCGGCTTCAGCGATGCGCAATATCTGGCGGCGGGCGCGCAGATCGCAGGGGGCGCCGATGCGGCTTGGGCGTCAGCCGACCTGATCGTAAAAGTGAAGGAGCCGATCGTGCCGGAATGGAAACGCATCCGCCCCGACCAAGTCATTTTCACTTACTTCCATTTCGCCGCCAGCGAGCCGTTGACCCGCGCGCTCATGGCTTCCGGCGCGGTGTGTATCGCCTATGAAACCGTCGAGCTGGCGTCGCGCGAGCTGCCGCTGCTGACACCGATGTCGGAGGTGGCCGGGCGCATGGCGGTGCAGGAAGGAGCCAAATATCTGGAAAAACTGTACGGCGGGCGCGGCATTCTGCTTGGCGGCGTGCCCGGCGTGCCGCCCGCGAAGGTGGTCATTCTCGGCGGCGGGGTGGTCGGCGTGAACGCGGCAAAAATGGCTGCCGGATTGGGTGCCAGCGTCATTCTCCTGGACGTTTCTCTGGAGAAACTGCGTTACCTCAGCGATGTCATGCCCGCCAACGTGCAACTGATTTTCTCCGACCGGCATAATGTGCTGGAGCAGATCGCCAAAGCCGATCTGGTCATCGGCGCGGTGCTGATCCACGGCGCTATCGCGCCCAAACTGATCCGCCGCGAAGACCTCAAGACCATGCGCCAGGGGGCGGTGATCGTGGATGTCTCCGTCGATCAGGGCGGCTGCGTCGAGACGACCCGTCCGACCACGCACGAAAATCCGACCTTCACCATTGAGGGCGTCATCCACTATTGCGTGGCCAACATGCCCGGCGGCGTACCGGTCACCTCGACGCTGGCGCTGACCAACGCCACCCTGCCCTATGTGCTTAAACTGGCAAACCATGGATACCGGCAGGCGCTCAAGGAATCCCCGGCGCTGCTCAACGGGCTCAACATCATCGGCGGAAAAGTGACGCACCGGAAAGTCGCCGAAGCGTTCGGCCTGACCTATCATCCCGCGGAAGCCCTGCTCGACTGAGCTTGCCTGCCAGGCCGATTGCTTAAGGCAAAAAATTGCAGCTTCGTTGATCTGCGTCAGCGATTGGCTTCAGATTTGCGGTTATCATGCCCCCCATGCTGACAAATCTTGAACGGGTTTGTTGCGCACTTGGTCCCAAGGTTTATTTTTTGTGTTGGGTTTCCTGATAGTCAACTTACCGTTACTTCAAAGGAGAGCACCATGTACACGTTAAAAATCCAAATCTTTGCCGCTTTAAGTCTGGTTTTTTGCGCCGCCTCGGCCAACGCCGCCGACATCGAGATCAAGATGAGCGGCAATCCGGAAGCGGGAGACATGCTTACTTTCGAGCCCGGCTTCGTCAAAGCCAACGTCAACGACACCCTTGTTTTCATTCCTACCAACAAAGGCCACAACAGCAGCAGCCTGCTGGTTCCGGCCAAGGCCGAGAGCTGGAAGGGGCCGTACGACAAGGAACTCCGGGTGAAACTGGAAAAAGAAGGGGTCTATCTATACGTCTGTGATTCGCATAAACCCATGGGTATGGTCGGCGTGGTGCAGGTCGGCAAGGCTGTCAACCTGGAAGAAGCCAAGGTGAAAGCGGCTGAAGCAAGCGCCAAAATGATCACAAACAAGGATCGCTTCACCAAGGCGCTAGAACAGGTGAAATAAGCCTGACGACCGATCGGCCAAAAACGCATAAAACCGGGTGGTGGTAGAAATGTGGGGGTAAAAGTACCGTGCGATGACTGCACACTCCGACCCCCATCCTAACCTTCCCCCTTCCAGGGGGAAGGGACTGGCGCTGTGGCTACTCTGTGAGCAAATTGTTTCGACCTGAACAGTTACCAACAATTTCTTGAGCCCAACCAACCTAAACTTGGCGGATTTTCCGCGCCAGCCTTAACGCAGCTCGCCAAAAAAGTTCCTGATCGCCAGCACCCGCTGCTGCAAATCATCGTGCTTTATTTCAATGCGCAATTTGTCCTGCCCGGTCATTTTGATATAGCGCCTGCTCTGGATCATCGTGATAATTTTCATCGGGTCGATCGGCGGGTTCGGCACGAACTGGAATTGAATGGCTTCCGCGGACGCGTCCACCTTGCTGATGCCGAGCGGCTTGGCGAGGATGCGCAGGCGGTGGCTGTCGAGCAGGGTCTGCGCGGGTTCTGGCAGCAGGCCGAAGCGGTCGATCAGCTCCTGGTGCATGTCGTCCAGCTGTTCCGATGTGTTGCAGTTCGCCAGGCGTTTGTAGAGTATCAGCCGCTGATGGATATCTCCGCAATAATCATTCGGCAAAAGCGCGGCGCAGTGCAGGTTGATCTCGGTGGTCACGCCCAGCGGGTGCGCCATGTCCGGCTCTTTGCCCAGGCGCAGCGAGGTGATCGCGGCGTTGAGCATGTCGGCGTACAGGCTGAAACCGATTTCCTGCATCTCGCCGCTTTGCGATTCGCCCAGCACTTCGCCCGCGCCGCGTATCTCCAGATCGTGCATGGCGAGGTAGAAGCCGCTGCCGAGCTGATCCATCGACTGGATCGCTTCGAGGCGCTTTTTCGCCTGCGCGGTGAGCGCCTCGGTTTCCACCAGCAGGTAGGCATAGGCCTGGTGGTGCGAGCGTCCGACCCGCCCCCTTAACTGGTGCAACTGCGCGAGGCCGAAGCGGTCGGCGCGGTTCATCAAAATGGTATTGGCGGTCGGCACGTCGATGCCGGTTTCGATGATGGTGGTGCACAGCAACACGTTGAAGCGCTGCTGGTAAAAGTCGCGCATCACCTGTTCCAGATCGCGCTCGCCCATCTGCCCGTGAGCCACGCGGATGCGCGCTTCGGGCAGCAAGGTGGTGAGCTTCTCCGCCATGTTGGCGATGGTCTCCACCTCGTTATGCAGGAAATACACCTGTCCGCCGCGCTTCAGTTCGCGCAGCACCGCCTCGCGGATCACTCCCTGGCTGTATTGGCTGACGAAAGTCTTGATCGACAGCCTCCGCTGCGGCGCGGTGGCGATCACCGAAAAATCGCGCAGCCCTTCCAGCGACATCGCCAGCGTGCGCGGGATCGGCGTGGCGGTCAGCGTCAGCACATCCACTTCGGCGCGCAATGCTTTCAGGCGCTCTTTCTGCTGCACGCCGAAGCGGTGCTCCTCGTCGATGATGACCAGCCCGAGGTTGTGAAACTTCACGCCCTTCTGGATCAGCTTGTGCGTGCCGATGATGATATCGAGCTTGCCGTCGGCCATGTCCTTCAGCGCCTGCGTCTGCTCCTTCGCGGAGCGGAAACGCGACAGCTCGGCGATTCTGACCGGCAGATCGGCGAAGCGGTTGGAGAAATTCTGGAAATGCTGTTCGGCGAGCAACGTGGTCGGAACCAGCACCGCGACCTGCTTGCCGTCCATCGCCGCGACGAAGGCGGCGCGCAGTGCGACCTCGGTCTTGCCGAAGCCGACGTCGCCGCACACCAGCCGGTCCATCGGCTTGCCGGATTGCAGGTCGGCAACCACCGCCTCGATCGCTGCGGCCTGGTCTGGGGTTTCCTCGAAACCGAACCCGGCGGCGAACGCCTCGTAGTCGTGCGGCGTCAATCCAAACGCGTGCCCCTTGCGCAAGGCGCGCTGCGCATACAGGTTGAGGAGTTCGGCGGCGGTGTCGCGCACCTGCTGCATGGCGCGGCGCTTGGCTTTGTCCCAGGCGCCGCTGCCCAGCTTGTGCAGCGGCGCGGCTTCCGGCGCGCTGCCGCTGTAGCGGCTGATGACGTGCAATTGCGCGACCGGCACGTAGAGCTTGTCCTCGCCCGCATATTCCAGCAGCAGAAATTCGTTCTCGCCTTCACCTAGATCGAGATTGACCAGCCCCCGATAACGCGCGATACCGTGCTGCTCGTGCACCACCGGATCGCCGATCTTGAGCTCGGACAAATCGCGCAGCATGCCCTCGACGTTGCTCTTCTTCCCGGCACGCGCGGCGCGGCTGCGCGGCTGCGCCGCATACAGTTCGCTTTCGGTGACGATGGCAATTTTTTCATCGGTCAGAATAAAACCGTTCTGCAACGGCGCGACGCACAGCATGAAAACCGCGCTGTTTTGCAAAAATTCCGCATAGCTTTCGCATACCGCCGGTGCAAGGCCATATTCGTGCATATAGCCTGCCATGATCTCGCGCCGCCCGAGGCTGTCGGCCAGCAGCAAGGTGCGTCCTTCATAGCCTTGCAGGAAATTCTGGAATGCCTGCGTGGGAATTTCGGCGCGGCGGTTCACCGCGATGTCGGGCAGTTTGCTTGCCGCACATGGGGTTAGGTTTTTTGAGTCAACTGCACCCCCCCTCGCCCCCCCCTTATCATAACCAGCGACTTGGTCATCGTCTTTGGATGACCTAGTCGAATGGCTAGTTGTTTCATCGGGGGGGAAGCTAGACTCCTCCCCTGACAAGGGGAGGCTGGGAGGGGTTTGGGTTGGGCTGGTGACGACATCCAGACGCGCAAACTCTTTCGCGCGGATATAAAACCGCTCCGCATCCAGAAACAATTCCTTAGTCTCCAGCAGCGGGCGCTGCGGATCGCCCCTGAGCAGGTTATAGCGCGACGCGGCATCCTTGGTGAAGGTGGCGATGGCTTCGTCCACTTCGTGATGTAGGCACAGTGTGGTGTGCTTCGGCAGGTAATCGAACAGCGTCGCAGTCTTGTCGAAGAACAGCGGCAGGTAATACTCGATGCCCGCCGGGGCGATACCTTTGCTCACGCCTTTGTAGATAAACGATTTGGACGGGTCGCCCTCGAATCTATCTCTGAAGTTTTGGCGGAAACGCGCCTGGCCGGCCTCGTCCAGCGGGAACTCGCGCGCGGGCAGCAGGCGGATCTCCGGCACGGGATACAGCGTGCGCTGCGTGTCCACGTCGAAGGTGGCAATGGTCTCGATCTCGTCGTCGAACAGGTCGATGCGGTACGGCAGCACGCTGCCCATCGCGAACAGATCGATGATGCCGCCACGCACGCAGTATTCGCCGGGGGTGAGCACCTGCTGCACGTGACTGTACCCGGCGAAAGTCATCTGCTCGCGCAGTTGCGCCACGTTCAACTTCTCGCCGCGCTTGAGGAAAAAGGTGTAGGCGGCGAGATGTTCGACCGGCGGCAGCGGATACAGCGCGGTGGTAAGCGGCACGATCACCGCGTCGCAGGCGTTGCTGCGGATGTGGTGCAATGTGGCGAGGCGTTCGGAGATCAAATCCTGATGTGGCGAAAAATGGTCGTAGGGCAGCGTCTCCCAGTCCGGCAGCAGATGCACACGCAAATTCGGCGCGAAAAACGGAATTTCCTCCAGCAGACGCTGCGCTTCCAGCGCGTGTGCCGCGATGATTGCTAGCGGAGAATGCTGTGCGGCATATTGCGCCAGCGCCAATGCGTCGGACGAGCCGTGCAACTGCGTGTAGCGGGGGCGGGAATGTTTTGACGAGAAAAGCACGATGAACTGCCTGAAACAGAGGCGCGCATTATAAGCCATGCGCGCGAACAACCTTTTAATTTACAATCGCGCCATGTCAGAATTCCACGCTTTAGTTCCCGCTGCCGGTTTCGGCGCACGCATGGGCAATGAGTTGCCCAAGCAATACCTGCCGCTGGCCGGGCAGCCGCTTATTTTCCACGCGCTGCACACGCTGTGTGCCAGCGCAGAAATCGCCACGGTGTTTGTGGTGCTGGCCCCCGAAGACACGCTGTTTCATAGCTACGACTGGTCGCGCTTCGGCGACAAGCTGCAGCCGTTATTTTGCGGCGGGACGACACGCGCCGAGAGCGTGCTGAACGGCTTGCTGGCATCCGAGCTGGAGCCGGACGACTGGGTGCTGGTGCATGACGCGGCGCGTCCCTGCCTGACGCAGGCGCATCTCGCCAAACTGATCGCCGAATTGCGCGACGACGAGGTAGGCGGCATCCTCGCCGTGCCGGTGGCAGATACGCTGAAGCGCGCCGATGCGGAGAGCCGCATCTTGCGCACCGAGAACCGCGAGCAATTATGGCAGGCGCAAACGCCGCAGATGTTCCGCGCCGGCTTGCTGGCGCAGGCATTGCGGCAGTGCGGCAGCGTTACCGATGAGGCATCGGCAGTCGAGGCATTGGGCTTGCGGCCCAAACTGGTATTGAGCGAATCGGGCAATTTCAAGGTGACTTATCCGCAGGACTTGCTGCTGGCGGAGTTGTTGTTGAACCAACAAGGAATTCGAACATGAGTCGTAGGTCGGGTTAGCGCAGCGTAACCCGACACCTGCTGCGGTAACATCATGTCGGGTTACGCTGCGCTAACCCGACCTACACAAAGCTACGCAAGGCAAATTGCGGGGGAGATTATGCGTATTGGACAGGGTTTCGACGTTCATCAACTGGTGGAGGGACGCCGGTTGATTATAGGTGGCGTGGAAATTCCCCACGACAAAGGGCTGCTCGGCCATTCCGATGCGGACGTGCTGCTGCACGCGATCAGCGACGCGCTGCTTGGCGCGGCGGCGCTGGGCGACATCGGTAAACATTTCGCCGACACCGAGGCGAAGTTCAAGGACATCGACAGCCGCATCCTGTTGCGCGAGGTGCTGCATCTGGTGCGCGAACAGGGCTTTCGCGTCGGCAATGTCGATGCGACCATTATCGCGCAGGCGCCGAAGATGGCACCGCATATCGCGCAGATGGTGGCGCATATCGCCGCCGACCTGCGCGTGGAAAAAAGCGCCGTCAATGTGAAGGCGACCTCTACCGAGCAGTTGGGATTCAGCGGGCGAGGCGAGGGAATCGCGGCGCAGGCGGTGGTATTGCTGCTTGCGGATAGCGGGTTGTCGGGCTAAAGCCCGACCTTGTTTGATGCGCATACTCGCACTGGAAACCTCCACCGAATACTGTTCGGTCGCGCTGTGGCAGGACGGTGCAATCGTCGAGCGCTGCGAGCTGGTCGGGCAAAAACATTCCGAGTTGTTGATCGCGATGCTGGATGGCGTGCTCAGGGATGCGGGATACAAAATTCAAAACATGGACGGCATCGCGTTCGGCATGGGGCCGGGGTCGTTCACCGGGGTGCGTATCGCCTGCGGTGCGGCGCAGGGGCTGGCGTTCGGCGCGGGTCTGCCGGTGGCCGGCGTGTGTACCCTGCAAGCTCTGGCCGAGGCTTCAGGAAAAGAGCAAGTCATCGCGGCACTGGATGCGCGCATGGGCGAGATTTACCATGCCGCGTATGAAAAGCGCGATGCCGCCTGGGTGACGGTGAGCGAGCCGCGCCTGTGCAAGCCGACAGACGCGCCGCAACTACAAGGCAATGACTGGTTTGGCGCGGGCAGCGGTTTTGCCGTATATGGCGATGTCTTGAGCGGGCATTACGCCGGACAGTTGCAAGGTTTGGATGGCGAAGCCGTGCCGCATGCCGCCGCGATAGCCGCACTCGGCGCGGCGCAATTCGCGCGAGGGCTCGGCAAGGATGCGGCAGAAGCGTTACCGCTGTATCTGCGCGACAAGGTGGCGTTGAAAACGGTGGAGCGTGAAGCGCCCCGTTCATCATGATGTTGCGCGCAATGACGCGTGCCGATGTGGATGCGGTGCTCGCCATCGAACAGGCGGTGCAGCGCTTTCCGTGGACGCGCGGCAATTTTGCCGATGCGCTGAACAGCGGCTATTTATGCCACGTTGACTGCGGCGATGACGGAAGCGGCAGTGGAGAAATCCGCGCTTACGCGATATTGATGCCGGCGGCGGATGAAGCGGAATTGCTCAATATTGGCGTGGCGCAGATCGAGCAGCGCAAAGGCCGTGGGCGGGCAATGCTGGCCGCGATGCTGGATGAAGCGCGTGCAAGAAACATGCGGCGCGTGTTTCTCGAAGCGCGGCATTCCAATCTCGCCGCAATCGCCTTGTATCGCAGCGCGGGTTTTGCCGAAATTGGCATACGCCGCGATTATTACCGGAATGCGGATGGCGGTGAGGATGCGCTGGTGATGGCGCGCGAATTGACGGGTGAGCCAAATGGATAGAAATGAAGCGGTGTTGCGCGAGTTGAACCTGCATCCGCTATGGCAGCGGCGCGGCGCGCCCGCACCGGTTGCTGCTGCGGAGATCATGCAGGAAGTGCCGACATCGGGTTACGCTGTGCCAACCCTGCCTGCGCAGACTCCGCCCCTTCCTCCGAAAATGGAGGAGGCCAGTATGGAGGATGATCGACGACGGGAAAACCAGCTTTTCACCCCCACCCTCCCCTCCCTCCCGCAAGCGGAAACAAATATTGCGCCCAACAAATTATCGGCGACCCATGAGCGAAGCGAGCTTGGCAACCTCGGCTGGCAGGAACTCAAACAGCAAGTGCGCGACTGCACCGCCTGCCGGCTGCGCGCCGGTTGCACGCGGACGGTGTTCGGCACGGGCGACGAACAAGCCGAGTGGCTATTCGTCGGCGAAGGGCCGGGGGCGGACGAAGACGCCCAAGGCGAGCCGTTCGTCGGCCAGGCGGGCAAGCTGCTCGACAGCATGCTGCTGGCGATCAATCTCAAGCGCGGCAAAAATGTTTATATCGCCAACATCGTCAAGTGCCGCCCGCCCAATAACCGTGCGCCCGAGAGAGACGAGATCACTGCCTGCCTGCCGTATCTCCAACGCCAGATCGAATTGATCAAACCCAAACTCATCGTCGCGCTGGGCAAAACCGCCGCCACCTCCTTGCTGGGTCAAGATAGGCCGCTCGCATCATTGCGCGGCAAGCTGCATGACTACAACGGCATACCGCTGGTCATCACCTACCATCCAGCCTATCTGCTGCGCAGCCCCATGGAGAAGGCCAAGTCGTGGCAGGATTTATGCTTGGCGGTGCAGACGCGGCATGATCAGAGGTAGCTTTTAACCTTACTGTGAAAGAACATAGCTTGAACGCACCTGGATGTAGAATGCCAATAGCAACTCTCTAACCGTAATCTGAAAATGTGCGACTGGAGTATTCGTAATGACGCGCAACAGCATGCAAACCAACGGGCTTGATAATCATCTCAGCATCTGGAGGCAAAGGTACGTTCTCCTCGCGGTGATCTGGAGCACGCTGGTGGCCGGGTCGATGGCTTGGGATATTTACCAGAAAAAACAGTCTACCTTGCAAACGGTTACGGCTGCCGCCAGAGCCAATATCAACAAAGACATCAGCTTCCGGAAGTGGGCCACATCCCACGGCGGCGTCTATGTCGCACCCACCGAGCATACCCCGCCCAACCCCTACCTTAAAGTGCCCGATCGCGATGTGGTCACCACCACCGGCCGTGCTCTCACCCTGATGAACCCGGCTTACATGCTGCGTGAAATGCAGAACGACTTTTCGGATGATTACGGCACCAAAAGCCATATCACCAGCCTCAATCTGATTAACCCGAAAAACGCTCCCGATGCCTGGGAAACCAAAGCCCTGCACAGCTTTGAGCGGGGCAACAAAGAATTGCTGGAATTGCAGCCGATCGATGGGCAACCTTATCTGCGGCTGATGCTGCCCTTTTTTATTGAAAGCGGATGCCTCAAGTGCCACGCACAGCAAGGCTACAAGCTGGGTGATATCCGTGGGGGAATCAGCACATCTGTTTCTATGCAGCCGCACTTGGCTCAGGAACAAAAACTTATCTCCGGCATACTGCTGTCATACGGCGCGATCTGGTTGCTCGGGCTGGCCGGTCTGGGGGTTTCGTACCGGCGCGACCGCAGCCAGGCAAACGAGCGGGAAAAAGTATCCAATGAATTGCGTGCAAGCGAGCACAGCCTGAGCGAAGCGCAGCGGATAGCGCACTTGGGTAGCTGGGATTTCGACATTGTTAACAATGTATTGACCTGGTCGGACGAGATTTACCGTATTTTCGAAATTGACCCGGACAAATTCGGCGCAACCTATAACGCTTTTCTGGATGCGATTCACCCCGACGACCGGGAGCGGGTGAACAGCGCCTATACCGAATCTCTCAAAAACAGGAAGCCGTACAACATCACTCACCGCCTGCTGATGAAGGACGGGCGCGTGAAATATGTGAATGAAATATGCGAGACATTTTATGGTAAAGACGGCGCGCCCTTGCATTCATTCGGTATCGTGCATGACACCACAGAACGCAAGCTCATGGAAGAGGAGATCAATAAACTTAACCGGAACCTCGAATTGCGGGTAACTGAACGGACATCCGCACTGGAAGTTGCCAATAAAGACATGGAAAGTTTCAGCTATTCCATTTCCCATGACTTGCGTGCACCGTTACGCGCGATCAACGGCTTCTCGAAGATACTACAGGATGAATATACCGGCCGGCTGGATGATGAAGGCAAGCGGCTGTTAAATGTGGTGTCTGAAAACGCACAGAAAATGGGGCAGCTTATCGACGACATCCTGGCGTTTTCCCGCGCGGGGCGCGATGAAATCAAGCGCTCCACAATCGACATGAAAAATATGGTGGCTGATGTGTGGGAACAACTCAAGCCGGATATGGCGGGGCGAAACATACAACTGGACAGCCTCGATATGCCGCCTGCCGAAGGCGATGCCGCCCTGATACACCAGGCTGTTTTCAATCTGCTGTCCAATGCGCTGAAATTCACCCAGCATCGCGCGGACGCCAGAATCGAGGTGGGCGGTCGTATCGAGGGGCAGGAGATGGTTTATTACGTAAAAGATAACGGTGTCGGGTTCGACATGCAATATGCAAACAAGCTGTTCGGCGTATTTCAGCGCCTGCATGGCATGGATGAATTCGAGGGCACCGGCATCGGGCTGGCCATCGTCAAGCGCATTATCACCAAGCACGGCGGGCGGGTGTGGGCGGAAGGCCAACCCAACGAGGGCGCAACGATTTATTTTGCGCTCCCCGCCATGAAGAAAAGCTGATGCGGTTGGTTTTTTAATCCGCCATGAATAACCCGGGTTGTGGTGAAACGCGCCCCCACAAAGTTTCACCATTGATTGCAAAATGGAATAACATAACCGTTCCATTCAAACCATCACAAGGAGCGAAATCATGACGAATATCGTGCAATTATTGGGTAATGAAGCCGAGCAATTGCTGGGTTATCGCTGCACCGGCATCACCAAGGAATCGCTGCATTTGCCCGGGCCGGATTATGTGGATCGCGTGGTGGCGATGAAAGACCGCAAGGTCGGCGTGCTGCGCAGCCTGCAAACTTTATACGGGCATGGTCGGCTGGCGAACACCGGCTACCTGTCGCTGCTTCCGGTAGATCAGGGCGTGGAGCATTCCGGAGCGGCGTCGTTTGCGCCCAACCCAATTTATTTTGACCCGGAGAACATCGTCAAGCTCGCCATCGAAGGCGGCTGTAACGGCGTGGCCTCGACGCTCGGCGTGTTGTCTTCGGTAGCGCGCCGCTACGCGCACAAGATTCCGTTCATCGTCAAGATCAACCACAACGAGATCCTGACCTATCCCAATATCTACGACCAGACGCTGTTCGCCAGCGTGGATCAGGCGTTCAACATGGGCGCGGTGGCGGTGGGCGCGACGGTGTTTTACGGCTCGGCGGAATCGCGCCGCCAGATTCAAGAAATCTCCGATGCGTTCGAGCACGCGCATGAACTCGGCATGGCGACCATCCTGTGGGCATACTTGCGCAACCCGGCATTCAAGACGGCGGACAAGGATTACCATGTTTCAGCCGACCTGACCGGGCAGGCCAACCACCTCGCGGCGACCATCAACGCCGACATCGTCAAGCAGAAAATGGCCGAGAACAACGGCGGCTATAACGCGATCAAATTCGGCAAGACCCACCCCAAAGTTTACAGCGAGCTGACCACCGACCACCCCATCGACCTGGTGCGCTATCAGGTAGCGAACTGCTACATGGGGCGCGCGGGCTTGATCAATTCCGGCGGCGAATCGGGCAAAGATGACTTGCAACAAGCGGTGCGCACTGCGGTAATCAACAAACGCGCCGGCGGCATGGGGCTGATCCTCGGGCGCAAGGCGTTCCAGAAGCCGGTGGCGGACGGCATCGCGCTGCTCAATGCGGTTCAGGATGTGTATGCATCGAAAGAGGTGACGGTGGCTTAATTTTAAGGTGGAGGCTCGACCATGAAAAAAAATCTCGGGATTACGGTTGCTCTAGGTGTTTTTCTTGCCGGCCTCGCCGTTTTTTTCCTCTGGCAGCCCAGCCCGCCGAAACCGGAGCCGGTGCAGGTGCAAGCGCCGCTGCCTCCGCCGCCCAAGCCGGAGGTGCGCCAGATCATCGAGGCGCTCCCGACGCCTGCCCCACTTCCGGCGCTGGGGGATAGTGATAATTTAGTGCTCGATGCGCTTGCTGGGCTGATCGACAATAAAACGCTGCTGCATATCTTCCGCGCCGAACGGATCATCCGCCACATCGTCGCCACCATCGACAACCTGCCGCGCAAGCGCGCGCCGATGAACGTAATGCCGGTCAAACGTGCTGCGGGCGAATTCATCACTGCCGGCAAGGAAGCAAACCTGACCATCGGCGCGCAAAACGCGGCACGCTACAGCCCCTATGTGAAAATCGCCCAACTGACCGATGCCAAAAAACTGGTCGAACTCTACGTCCGCCTCTATCCGCTGTTCCAGCAAGCCTATGAGGAACTGGGCTACCCACAACTGTATTTCAACGACCGGCTGATCGTGGCGCTCGACGACCTGCTGGCCGCGCCGGATATCAAAGAGCCTGTCATGCTGGTTCAGCCCGGCGTGTATTACCTGTTTGCCGAGCCCGGTCTCGAAGAACGCTCCAGCGGCCAGCGCATCCTGATGCGCATCGGCAGCAGTTACGCTGCGGTCATCAAGAACAAGCTGCGCGAAATCCGGCAGGAGCTGAAGCTCCACATGCGCGAGAAGAAAGTGGAAAACGCCAGGTAACGGAGGCGGAAATTACAAATGTACCAGTTTGATGTGCCTTACCGTAGGAGCGGTTTTAGCCGCGATACCTTTTAATTCGTGGCTAAAGCCACTCCTACAAAATAGCCACAATGCCAGCCCCTTCCCCCTGCAAGGGGGAAGGGGAAAAGCGGCGGCGCCCCTTATTTTGATCCCGCATACAGCTTCCCCGACAACAAACTCGCCGAAATAATCAGCGCCGCACCGATCCAGTCGCGCAGTTGCATCGCCTCGCCGGCGAGAACATACGCCGAGGCGGCGGCGACCACCAACTCGAACAGGAACAGGACGATGGCGCGGTTGGCCGGCAGATGGGCCAGGGCATACTGCACGGCGAAGCTGACAGCGCACAACACGACGCCGAGCAGCGCGAGGATCAGCCAGGCTTGCGCATCGATCGCCAGCAACTGGCCCGGCAGGCCGCCTTGCCAGCACAGCAGCGGCGCGGTCAGCAGCGCGGTGCCAAACCATACGCTGTAGGACTTCGCCTCCACGCTCAGATGCGCGGCACGGCGCGACACCACGTTGGACAGCGCGAAGCCCATGCCCGCCGACAGGCCTAGCCATTCGGCAAAATTGGCCGGCAGCGGCAGGCCGAGTTGCGGCTCCCACAGCATGACGAATGCGCCGCTGAGCGACAGCGCGATAATCAGATAACCATAGCGGTTGAGGTGCTCACCGAGCAGCCAGTAGGAAAACAGGATCGTCCACAGCGGCGCGAGGTAGAACAGCAGCAGCACGCGCATCACCTCGCCGTGCAGTATCGCCAGGACATAACCGAAATTTGTCCAGCCCGCGCTCAACAGCAGCGCCACCGCCCACCAGTCGGCCCCGTTTTTATTATGCTGGCGGAGCTCGCGCCACACGCGCGGCAGCATGAACGCGCCGCACAGCATCGCCAGCAGATAGGTGAGCAGCGTCGCCAGCGCGCCGGACACGCCGGCATCCTGCAACACGCGAAAGGGATACCAGATCAGCCCCCATACCAGCGCGCCACTGAATACGCCGGCCAACGGCAGCAGATTTTGTTTTGATGGCACTGGCTACGCCTTTATAATTCCGCAACTTAAAAAATACCGGATTCCCGCCCGCGCGGGAATGTCGCACGAAAAATGAATCCCGACTTGAACAGGCTCCAGCCCTACCCGTTCCAGAAACTCGCCACGCTGTTTCGCGAAGTCACGCCGAACCCGGAGTATCGCGCGATCAGCCTATCCATCGGCGAGCCGAAACACGCCACGCCGCAGTTCATCAAGGATGCGCTGACCGCCAACCTCGACGGGCTGGCGAATTATCCCACAACGGCCGGAAGCGACGCGTTGCGCAATGCCATCGCGAACTGGCTGGCGACGCGCTACGGCATTCCGCTGCCGGATGCCAGGACGCAGGTGTTGCCGGTGAACGGCAGCCGCGAGGCGCTGTTCGCGTTCGCGCAGACGGTGATCGACCGCAGCAAAAGCGATCCGGTGGTGGTCTGCCCGAACCCGTTCTACCAGATTTACGAAGGCGCGGCGTTGCTGGCCGGAGCCACACCCCATTTTCTCAATACCCTGCCGCAAGACGACTACGCGCTGAACTTCGCGCAACTGCCGGAAGCAGTCTGGCGGCGCGCGCAAATGGTCTATGTCTGTTCGCCGGGCAACCCGACCGGGCATGTGATGTCGCTGGAAGAATGGCAGACGCTGTTCGAGATGTCGGATCGCTACGGCTTCGTGATCGCCTCGGACGAGTGCTACTCGGAGATTTACTTCAATGAAGATAAGCCCTTGGGCGCGCTGCAAGCTGCGCAGCAACTCGGGCGCGGCGACTACAAAAACCTCGTAGTATTCTCCAGCCTGTCGAAGCGCTCCAACGTGCCGGGGATGCGCTCCGGTTTCGTCGCGGGCGACGCGGCTATCATCGCGAAATTCGCGCTATATCGCACCTATCACGGCTCGGCGATGAACCCGGTGATCCAGGCCGCCAGCATCGCCGCGTGGAACGACGAGGCACATGTCGCGGAAAACCGCCGCCTGTACGCCGAGAAATTCGCCAGAGTGCTGGAGGTACTCCAGCCGGTGCTGCCGGTTACACTGCCCGATGCCAGTTTTTACCTGTGGATACGCACGCCGGTTGCCGATACCGCCTTCGCGCAAGCCCTGTATCGCGACTATAATGTGACCGTGCTGCCGGGCAGCTATCTGGCACGCACCGCCCAAGCGGTGAATCCCGGCGAAAATTTCGTGCGCCTGGCGCTGGTCGCGAACACGGAGGAGACCGTGGAAGCGGCGCAAAGAATAGTTAAATTCAGTCGTTTGTTGTAGGTCGGGTTTTAACCCGACAAGTCGAGCTAGCGCTGCATAGCCATTCGACTTGGCCGCCAAAAAACGGCAGCCAAGTCGCTGGTTAAAGCCCGACCTACGGCCAGCAGCTACCAACTTTGTTTTCAGGAAACCATCATGGATCAACTACAACAAATCATCGAGCAAGGTTTTGAACGCCGCGCCGACATCACCCCGCACAATGCCGACGCGCAACTCAAGGAAGCGGTCGATGCCGTCATCACCCAGCTCGACCAAGGCAAGCTGCGCGTCGCGGAAAAAATCGACGGCCAATGGGTGACGCACCAGTGGCTGAAGAAAGCCGTGCTGCTGTCGTTTCGCATGGAAGACAATTCTTTCATCAAGGGCGGCTTCACCAACTACTACGACAAGGTGCCGTCCAAATTTGCCGACTACAACAGCCGCGATTTCCGCGAAGGCGGTTTCCGCGTGGTGCCGCCTGCTGCGGCGCGCAAGGGCGCGTTCATCGCCAAGAACGTGGTACTGATGCCCTCTTACGTGAACATCGGCGCGTATATCGATGAAGGCACGATGGTAGATACCTGGGCGACAGTCGGCTCGTGCGCGCAGATCGGCAAGAACGTGCACCTGAGCGGCGGTGTCGGCATCGGCGGCGTGCTGGAGCCGGTGCAGGCCAACCCGACCATCATCGGCGACAACTGTTTTATCGGCGCGCGTTCGGAAGTGGTGGAAGGTGTGATCGTCGAAGACAACAGCGTGATCTCGATGGGCGTGTTCATCGGCCAAAGCACCAAAATTTACGACCGCGAAACCGGCGAGGTGAGTTATGGCCGCGTGCCGGCCGGTTCGGTGGTGGTCAGCGGCAACCTGCCTTCCGCAGACGGCAGCTACAGCCTGTACTGCGCGGTGATCGTGAAAAAAGTGGATGCCAAAACCTTGTCGAAAGTTGGTATCAACGAGTTGTTGAGAGGCATCTGAGTCGCTAGACGTTAGATTGTAGGTCTGCATTTTAAGGGCGCAATGAATTGCGCCCCCACGGACAGGGGAACGCAAAATGATCGTCACACCACTACTGCAACTCGCCGCTGACAAACAGGCTTCCGACTTGTTTTTCTCGGTCGGCGCACCGGTCAACATCAAAATCGACGGCATCGCCATGCCGATCAACGCGCAGATATTGGAAGCCGAAGTTATCCGGCGCATCGCCTACGAGATGATGTCGCCGAAGCAGATCGCCGAGTTCGAAGACAAGATGGAAATGAACTTCTCGTTCCGCGTCAACGGCACCGGCAATTTCCGCGTCAACATTTTCCGCCAGCGCGGCGATGTTGCCATCGTGATCCGCCATGTCAAGGGCAAGATCGACAATGTGGAAGCCCTGCACCTGCCCGTCGTGCTGAAAGAGCTGATCATGGAAAAGCGCGGTCTGGTACTGGTGGTCGGCGCGACCGGCTCCGGCAAATCCACCACGCTCGCCGCGATGATCGAGCACCGCAACAGCACCAAGAGCGGCCATATTCTGACCATTGAGGACCCGGTCGAATACATTTTCGGGCACGGCAAATCTCTGGTGAACCAGCGCGAAATCGGCACCGACACCCACACCTACGAGAATGCGCTATCCAGCGGGATGCGCGAAGCCCCGGACGTGCTGATGATCGGCGAAGTGCGCGACCGCGACACGCTCAAACACGCGCTGATCTTCGCGCAAACCGGTCACCTGTGCCTGACCACGCTGCACGCCAACAACAGCTATCACGCGCTGAACCGCATCGTGAATTTCTTCCCCTACGACTCGCGCCAAAGCGTGCTGTCCGACCTGTCGATGTGCCTGCGCGCGGTGGTCTCGCAACGCCTGATACGCAACATGCAGGGCAAGCAGGTACCCGCCGTGGAAATTCTGCTCAACACTTCACTGATCGCCGACCTGATCAAGAACGACGAGATCGACAAGATCCGCGAAGCCATCGAAAAGAGCGTTTCCGCCGGCTCGCAAACCTTCGAGCAGGCGCTATACAGGCTATTCAAAACCGGGCAGATCACCAAGGAAGAGGCGATGCGCAACGCCGATTCGGCCAGCAATCTGTCCACGCTGATCGACTTCTCGGAGCGCACCAAATCCATGCAAGTGCCGACATTCAACGCGGGCGAGGAAGTGCCGAAGAGCACGAAACCACCATCCGATTTCAGCGGCATCAAGCTCAACCTGGATGAGCCCGGTTGATACTGCCCGTTTACACCATGTCTGAAACGCTACGACTCGCGCAACAACTTATTGCCCGCCGCTCCCTCACGCCGGCGGACGACGGCTGCCTCGACATCATCGGCGCGCGCCTCGCGCCGCTCGGTTTCAGCCTGGAAAAAATGCGCTGCGGCGAGGTGGATAATTTATGGGCACGGCGCGGCAACACCGGGCCGCTGCTGTGTTTCGCCGGACATACCGACGTGGTGCCGACCGGCCCGCTGGACAGGTGGGACAGTGACCCGTTCACGCCGGAGGTGCGCGACGGCATGCTGTACGGGCGCGGCGCATCCGATATGAAGGGCCCGCTGGCGGCGTTCATTACCGCCATCGAAAAATTTGTCACCGGCTATCCGCAGCATCCCGGCTCCATCGCCGTACTGCTAACTTCCGATGAGGAAGGCGTGGCGGTAGACGGCACGGTGCGCGTGGTCGAGGCGTTGCGGGAACGCAACGAGCTGCTCGATTACTGCATCGTCGCCGAGCCGACCTCGGTGGCCAAGACCGGCGATACCATCAAGAACGGGCGGCGCGGCTCGCTGTCCGGCGCGCTTACCGTCAAAGGTGTGCAGGGCCACATCGCCTACCCGCATCTGCTCAAAAATCCCATCCACCTCGCCGCGCCCGCGATTGCCGAACTGGCCGCGACGGCATGGGACAACGGCAACGAATATTTTCCGCCGACTTCCTGGCAGATTTCCAATATCCACGGCGGCACCGGCGCGACCAACGTGGTGCCGGGCACCTTGGAAATTCTGTTCAACTTCCGCTTTTCCACCGCCAGCACGGTGGAGGGCTTGAAAGACAAAGTCCGCGCGATCCTCGACCGGCACGGCTTGGAATATGACTTGCGCTGGGAGCTGTCCGGCAAACCCTACCTCACGCCGCGCGGCAACCTGGTGGACGCGGTCAGCGACGCGATACGCGAAGTGACCGGACTGACAACCGAACTCTCCACCAGCGGCGGCACCTCCGACGGGCGCTTCATCGCCGGCATCTGCCCGCAGGTGATCGAACTCGGCCCGCTCAACGCCACCATCCACAAGATCAACGAATGCGTGGCGGTAGCCGACCTCGACGCGCTGTCGGAAATCTATTACCTGACCCTGCGCAAACTCCTAACGGACATGGTGAGCAGCCACACCTGACAATGAAACCCACCATGCCCGTTTCCCTCACCTCATTCCTCTGGATGGAACAACTAGCCATTCGACTAAGCTGCAAGAAACCGCAGCCAAGTCGCTGGTTATCCCGCAAGCGGGCGAGGAGGCAAACGAATCGCTACGCGAGCTTTACTTTAACCCAATGAAATATCTATTCCTGATTCTGCTCGTTGCCGCGCTGCTGTGGATCGTTTCCATCGCCTGGACTAACCGGCGCAAGCCTCCCCACGCTAACCGCGACAGCGGCGGGAGCGGTGGCGATTCCGGCGGAAGCTCTTCTTCAGGCTGCAGCAGCAGCGATAGCGCTTGCGGCGGCGGCGACGGTGGCGGAGGCGGAGGCGACTGATGAGCAACTATTTTTCCGGCGCGACCCACAATCTCCACACCGTGCGCGATTGGCTGCGCTTCGCGGTGAGCCGCTTCAATCATGCCAAACTGTTTTTCGGACACGGCAGCGGCAACGCCTACGACGAGGCCGCCTATCTGATCCTGCATACGCTGCACCTGCCGCTGGACCGCCTCGACCCGTTTCTCGATGCGCTCCTGACCGACATGGAACGCACCGAAGTGTTGAACATCATCCAGCAACGCGTCGAGCGGCGCGTACCGGCGGCCTACCTGACGCACGAAGCCTTGCTGGGCGATTTCAGTTTCTATGTGGATGAACGCGTCATCGTGCCACGCTCGTTCATTGCCGAATTGCTGCTCGAACAACTCGCGCCGTGGATTGCCGATCCGGAAGAAATCGGCAACGTACTGGACTTATGTACCGGCAGCGGCTGCCTCGCCATCCTCGCCGCCTATGCTTTCCCACATGCCAGCGTCGATGCGGCGGACTTATCGCCGGATGCGCTGGCGGTCGCCGAACGCAACGTCGCCGACTACGATCTGCAGGATCGCGTGCACCTGATCGAATCCGATTTGTTCGCCAAACTGGACGGCAAACAATACGACCTGATCGTCAGCAACCCGCCCTACGTGGATGCCGCCTCGGTCGCCGCGCTGCCGCAGGAATACCTGCACGAACCGAAGCTGGCGCTCGGCAGCGGCAGCGACGGACTGGATGCAACACGCCTCATCCTCGAAAACGCCGCGCAACACCTCAGCGCAAACGGCCTGCTGGTCGTCGAGATCGGCCATAACCGCGAAGTGCTGGAAGCCGCCTACCCGAACCTGCCGTTCACCTGGCTGGAGGTCAGCGCGGGCGACCAGTTTGTGTTCATGCTGCACCGCAACGATTTGTATAGTAATTTATAGCTCACAATGGGCGAGGCTACACAATGAAAATTGAAAGAATCACCTTACATGGATATAAATCTATCGCCAAACTGGATGATTTTAAGCTGCGTAATTTAAATGTACTCATCGGAGCAAACGGTGCGGGCAAGAGTAACTTCATTGGAGTATTTAAATTACTGTCCGCTTTGGCAGACGGAAATCTTCAAACCTTTATACAAAAGCAAGGGGGACCTGATGCCTTATTGCACCGGGGCAGAAAACGAACTCAACAAATTGATGCGGAAATATATTTCGAACCTAACAGTTACAACGGCGTAAAAAATGGCTACCGCATAAGTCTGGCTCCCACTGCTGACAACCGTTTAATCTTCAACCGTGAAGAAACATGGATTGACGGGCACTTTACGGCTAAGCCAATATCACTCGGAACTGCACATGATGAGGCAAAGCTGAGGGACGACACGCAACCAGTTAGTACTTATGTACGGCCTGCCATGCAGAGTTGGCGACAGTACCACTTCCATGACACGGGAGATTCTGCGGCGGTCAAAGGTATGCGTGGAAGCAATGAAAATCTACGCCTTAGGGCCGATGCTGCCAATCTTGCTCCCTATCTTGCCTGGCTACATAAGAATTCTCTACCAGCGTTTCAGCATATCGTAGACACGATCAAACTCGCAGCACCATTCTTTGGTGGTTTTGTTATTCGCGATCCACTTCCGGAAAATATAGAGTTGGAGTGGTTTGAACTAAACGACCCAGACACACCTCTCAAAGCGCACATTTTGTCGGATGGTACGCTACGATTTATTTGTCTGACGACATTGCTCATGCAACCAATATATCGGCTCCCCGATACCGTTTTAATTGACGAGCCGGAATTGGGCTTACATCCATACGCCATTAGCCTGTTGGCAGATATGCTAAAACAAGTCGCAGAAACCAAACAGGTAATCGTTTCTACTCAATCAGTTGAGCTGCTAAATGCCTTCGAGCCAGAAGACGTAATTGTGGTGGAGCGCGAAAATGATGCTTCCACATTAAAGCGCTTAAATAAAGAAGAGCTGCAAGGTTGGCTGGAAGAATATAGCCTCGGTGAAATGTGGAAGCGCAATATTCTTGGCGGGAGACCGTAAGTGCTGGAGGTCATTGTTTTCACCGAAGGGTCGACTGAAGAGCAATTCATTAAGCGTGTTGTTGCACCATTGTTTCGCTCTAATCAGATTTTCCTGAAGCCACAAACATTAAATACATCACAGGATGCAAAAGGCGGGGCCGTTAATTTCGACAGGCTCAAATTTAACGCCAGAAATACCTTGCGCCAGAAACCAGATGTGATCTTGACCACTTTTCTCGATCTGTACGGTCTTGATACCAGCTTCCCCGGCTATGCAGAAGCAAAACAACGCACTGATGTTTATGCTCGAACAGGGATACTGGAAACAGCACTGCATGAAGCCATTGTGGAATACATCGGTTGTCGAACCGAACGCTTCATCCCGCACATCCAGCCTTACGAATTCGAAGGTTTGCTATTTTCTGATGTAAACGCTTTGATTCTCACAGAGCCTTCATGGAATCAATATTTCACCAAACTTCAAGCCGTGCGAGCTGCCTTTGACACTCCAGAGCACATAAATGACGGCTACGAAACCAAACCGTCAAAACGACTGGAAGATATACTTCGTCCACAATATAAGAAAACCCGCCACGGGCCACTCGCTGCCGAAAAGATCACTATCAACGTGATGGAGCAAGAATGCGTACACTTCAAAGGTTGGATGAATAGGCTACGCGGGCTGATAGCCTGATTATTTCAATGACAGTCGAGCACTACGAAAATTTCCCGGTCGCCTCGATCCTGATGCCGAAACGGCTGCGCAAGCCGGTGGCGGCGATTTACCATTTTGCGCGCGCGGCGGACGATATCGCCGACGAAGGTGATCTGCCTGACGAGGAACGGCTCCGGCAACTCGACGCATTCCGCGCCGAGCTGGCGCGCATCGAAAAAAATGAAGCGCCGCTCACGCCGCTGTTCGTGAATCTTGCCGCCGAGATCCGGCAGCACGCGCTGCCGATGCAGCCGCTTTATGACTTGCTCGATGCCTTTTCGCAGGATGTGGTGAAGAAACGCTATGCGGACTTCGACGAGCTGCTCGACTACTGCCGCCGCTCCGCCAACCCGGTCGGGACGCTGCTGCTGCATCTTTACGGCGAAGCCACGCCGGTCAACATCGCGTACTCGGACGCCATCTGCACCAGCTTGCAACTGATCAATTTCTGGCAGGATGTCGCGAAGGATTACGCCATCGGGCGCATTTATTTACCCTTGGACGAACTGGCGCAACACGGCGTGAGCGAAGAGCAGATCGCACGGGGCATCACCGACAACGCGTGGCGCAGGCTGATGCAATTCCAGGTGGAGCGCGCCCGCGCCATGATGCTCTCGGGCGCGCCGCTCGGCAGCATCCTGACCGGGCGCATCGGGCTGGAGATGCGCATGATCATCGCCGGCGGCTTGCGCATCCTCGACAAGCTGGAAGCCGCTGACTACGACGTGTTCAACAAACGTCCGGTATTGCGCCCGCTCGACTGGGCTATCATGCTGATCAAAAGCGCACCGTTCATTTTCTGATATGACTCCCGAACAATATTGCCAGGACAAGACCGCAAAAAGCGGCTCCAGTTTCTACTATAGCTTCCTGTTCCTGCCGCCGGGCAGACGCCGCGCCATCACCGCGCTGTATGCCTTTTGCCGCGAAGTGGACGACGTGGTGGACGAGTGCTCGGACACCGACGTGGCGCGCACCACGCTCAACTGGTGGCGCGAGCAGGTCGCTGAAATCTATGGCGGCAAACCGCAACATCCGGTCGCGCTGGCACTGGTTCCGGTGGTGAAACAATTCAACCTCGCGCAGGAACTCCTGCTGGAAATCATCGACGGTATGGAGATGGATATCGACCAGCCGCGCTACCCGGATTTCGAGTCGCTGCAACTGTATTGTTACCGCGTCGCGTCGGTGGTCGGGCTGCTGTCGGCGGAAATCTTCGGCTACCGCGACCGCCGCACCTTGAAATACGCGCACGATCTCGGCATCGCCTTTCAGCTCACCAACATCATCCGCGATGTCGGCGAGGACGCGCGGCGCAACCGCATTTACCTGCCGATGGACGAGCTGCAACAGTTCGGCGTGGCGGCGGCGGACATTCTCAACGCGCGCGAAACGGAAAACTTTCACAGGCTGATGGCGTTTCAGGTCGAGCGCGCGCAACGCTATTACCAACAGGCGCTCGATCATCTCCCCGCAGCGGATCGCAAGGCGCAACGCACCGGCCTGATCATGGCGGCGATCTACCGCGCCACGCTGGATGAAGTGGTCGCCAGCGGCTGCCATGTGCTGAAAGAGCGCGTCTCGCTGGGTGCGGGATACAAATTGTGGCTGGCTTTCAAGACTTGGATCAGGAATTAAAGTATCCCCTCTCCCTAACCCTGCCCATGAACCTCAAGCTGGGCGTAGGGCGGAAAAGCGTAGCGCCTTCCGCCGCATGGGATTTTCATACGGCGGATAACGCTACGCTCATCCGCCCTACACTTCACAACTATCGCAATCAACATCACTGTATGTACCCTTGGTTCATAGGGCTCAATTCGAGCGAAAAATTGGCGGCTGTGGTTTCTCTCCCGCAAGCGGGAGAGGGAACAAACGTTCTTTCTCCCTTGCGGGAGAAAGCCTCTATCAACCCCGCCATCATCGGCGGCGGCTACGCGGGCATGGCGGCAGCGGTTGCTCTGGCCGAACGCGGCATTCCCGTCACCGTATTCGAAAGCGCCCGGCAGCTTGGCGGGCGGGCGCGCGGCGTGTGGCACAACGACACGCAACTCGACAACGGACAGCATCTGCTGCTCGGCTGCTACCGCCAGACGTTGCGCCTGATCGAACAAGTCGGCGGCAACCTCGAACAGGACTTCCTGCGCCTGCCGCTGCAACTCGATCTGCATGGCGAATTTTCCCTGCAAGCGCCGCGCCTGCCCGCGCCGCTGCACTTGCTGGCCGCACTACTCGGCGCGCAGGGCATCTCGTTCGGCGAACGGATGAAGGCCGCGCGCTTCATGCTCGCGCTGCGCCGCATGAATTTCTGCCTGCCCTGCGACATGGCCGTCGCAGAACTGCTCGCAAAACACGGCCAGGATGCAGACCTGACGTTCAAACTCTGGGAGCCGCTGTGCATCGCCGCGTTGAACACGCCGATCCACAAGGCTTCCGCGCAGGTGCTGCTCAACGTGCTGCGCGACGCGCTGAACCGGTCGCGCGCCGACAGCGACATGCTGTTGCCACGCATGGATTTCACCGCGCTGTTTCCGCAGCGCGCCGCGAGCTATATCGAACAGCGCGGCGGCAAGGTGCTCACTTCCTGCGGGGTGGAAGCGATCGCCCCCAGGAACGGCGGCATCGAACTGGCCAGCGCTGAAAAAGCTCACACCTTCAGCCATGTCATCTGCGCCGCGCCTCCGGTCGTCGCCGCCAAACTGCTACGCCCGCTTGCCGCACTGGAAAACACCGTCGCGCAAATCGACGGCCTGGAGCATCAGCCGATCTACACCATCTATCTGCAATATCCGGCGCATGTTGCCCTGCCGCACCCGATGCTCGGCCTGCACCGGCGCTTCAGCCAGTGGCTGTTCGACAAGGGCCGCATCGCCGGACAGCACGGCCTGCTCGCCGCCGTCATCAGCGCGGAAGGCATCCATCAGGAATTGGCGCAGGAACAACTGGCGCAGAAGGTGATCGCGGAATTGCGCGAAGAATTCGGCATCGCCGAGCCGCCGCATTGGTTCAAGGTCATCGCCGAAAAGCGTGCCACCTTCTGTTGCGCGCCCAACCTGCAACGCCCAACGCAGCAAACCGCCCTGCCCGGCCTGCTCTTGGCGGGCGATTACACCGCAGGCGATTATCCGGCCACGCTGGAAGGCGCGGTGCTCAGCGGATTGCGCTGCGCCAGCCTGATTTCAGCATAAGAATCTTGCATCGACAGCACATATTTTATTGTTATAATAGGCGACAGTAATACTCAACTTCTATAATCGCAACCCGATTGAACAGCGGATATGCCAACCGCGCCATTTAGCCCTTTACAAGGAAACTGACATGACAACCATTGCCGAATTCATGGCCAACGACCATCAGGCCTGCGACGTTAAATTTGCCGATGCCGAAATAGCCGCTCTCAGCGACGACTGGAGCAAGGCCGAAACCTCCTTCAATGCCTTCCGCGACAGCATGGCGCGACACTTCCGCATGGAAGAAGACGTGCTGTTTCCCACGCTGAAATCCGCCGGTGGCCCTTCCGGCCCGGTGCACATCATGCTCATGGAACACGCGCAGATCAAGGAGCTCCTCAAGCAGATGGGCGCCGCGGTGGAACGCAAGGATGCGCAGGAATACGGCGGCCTTGCGGAAACCCTGCTGATGGTGATGCAGCAACATAACCACAAGGAAGAGAACATTCTGTATCCGATCACCGACCAGATTCTGGCCGCACAACGGGAAGCGCTTCTCGGCCAGATGCAGGCTGTTTGACGTTCATGGCGGCACTCGATGTACGCGGGCTGCCTCCGCCGGAGCCCTTCGAGAACATCCTCCGCGCGCTGCCCGCGCTTTCCGGCAATGACACCCTGCAAGTGCTGATCCACCGCGAACCCTACCCGCTCTACGAAATGTTGCGCGACGCCGGTTATGCGTGGCAGACCACCGCGCTGGCGGACGGCGATTTTAAAATTCTGATTACGCGAGATTCATTCCCTGGGCGCGCCGCATGAACCTAGAAAAAGCAGTTAGCCACAGAGAACACAGAGATCACAGAGAAAAACCAGGTAGTTACAGAGAAATTGGTATCCACCTTTTGGGTGAAACCAGGAAAGGCGGCAAACCCTTACATTCTCTGTGTCCTCTGTGTTCTCTGTGGCTTGAACTGAGGTTTTAAGGATGAAAATAGCCTCGCTCAGCGCCGACCAGGCCCCGCCGATCAGCTTGCCGCTACGCTTCTTCGCCGTGGCGCCGGCTTTTCTGGCGCTGGCCGCACTGCTGCTGGCAACGGCTGGCGGCAACCCGTTCGCCGAACTGCGCTCTCCCGCACAAATTGCCGCCACGCACCACATCACCCTGGGGTTCATGGCGATGGTGATGCTGGGCGCCATCCAGCAAATGCTGCCGGTGGTGATCGGCAGCCCGATGCCCGCAACCAACTGGGTGGCGTGGCTCACCTTCCTGCCGCTGATAGCGGGCGCGCTGGCGTTGTCCGCCGGTTTTGTGCTGGGCAGCCCGCTATTGCTCAACCTTTCCTGGCTGCTGCTGGGGTTGGCTTTCCTGGTGTTCATCGCCGCCAGCCTCACCAGCCTGGCGCGCGCCCCCGCGAAAAATGCGACCAAGACCGCAATATTGCTGTCGATTCTCTCGCTCACCGGTGCCGTCGCGCTCGGCATATTGCTGGCCAGAGGCTATGCCGCCGGCCTGGCGCTGCCCTACGCCAGCCTGGCGGCCGCCCATATCAGCCTGGCATTGGGCGGTTGGGTACTGTTGCTGGTGATCGGCGTGTCCTACCAGGTTGTGCCGATGTTCCAGCTCACCCCGAACTATCCGAAATGGATGACCGCCCGCCTGGCTCCCGCCCTATTTGCCACCCTGCTGCTGAACCTGGCGCTGCTATTGCCGGAATCGGCGCCGCGCTGGGCGACATTCATCGCGGAAGCCCTGTTCTGGTCGTTGGCCGTCAGCTTCGCCGTGACCACCCTCAAGCTGCAAAAACAGCGCCGCCGCCGCATTCCCGATGCCGCCCTGAGCTTCTTCCAGACGGGCATGGTCGCGCTGCTGTTTGCCGCGTTATTTTCGCTGGCGGCGCTGGCTTTCCCGGCAGCCGGAGATCAGCTGCGAACACTGTCCGTGCTGGCGTTTCTGCTCGGCTTCGCGCTGTCCCTGATCCAGGGCATGCTGTATAAAATCGTCCCGTTCCTGGTGTGGTTCCACCTGTTTCGCGGCGGGGTAAAAAACGGCGTGCCCAACATGAAAGAAATCATCCGGGAACCCTGGATGTGGCGACACCTGTGGCTGCACCGGGGCACGCTGCTGGCGGCATTGCTGGCGACCTGGTGGGGTGCGGCGGCATGGCTGGCGATGCTCGGGCTGCTGTTGCAGGGGATTATATTGGGCTACGGCATCTTCACCGGCATCGCGGTTTACCGGCGCGTGCTCCGGGAAATCGAACCCACATCACCTTGAGGCAATTATGAGCTATGCACTAATCAAGCATTTCCACGCCACCTGCGCCGTCATCAGCTTTGCGCTGTTTTTCCTGCGCGGCATCTGGAGCTTCAAGGGCTCGCCGATCATGCGGCAACCCTGGGTCAAGATCGTGCCGCATATCGTGGATACGCTGCTGCTCGCCAGCGCGCTCGGGCTGGCTTTCATCATCGGGCAATATCCCTTCCTGGATTCCTGGCTGACCGCCAAATTTTTCGGCCTGGTGCTGTATATCCTGCTGGGCACCATCGCGCTGAAATACGGCAAGACAAAAACTGTGCGCGTTTCCGCCTGGTTCGCGGCGCTCGCGGTATTCGCCTACATCGTGCTGGTCGCCAAACAGCACAACCCTTTACCCTTTATTAACTGAGGATCACGAAATGATTTCGCTTACCTCCGGAGATGCCGCCCCCGGCCTGGATAACCCGCTGGAAATACTGCACGCCTGCCACGGCAAGATAAAACGGCAGCTCGACACATTGCAAAAACTGGTGGCGCACCTGCCCGTTCATGGCGCAGACCAGCAGGCGCAACAGGCCGCGCAGGCCATCCTGCGCTACTTCGATACCGCCGGACAATTCCACCATCAGGATGAAGAAGAAAATCTGTTCCCCACCCTGCTTGCACTGGACATAAAGGACAAGGAGGAGATCGACATGCTGGTCGACCGCCTGCTCGCCCAGCATGTCGTCATGTTCGCCGCCTGGAGCGAGGTGCGCGCGGTACTGGTAAAAATTGCCGAAGGGATAAATACGCCGCTGCACGAAGCGCTGATCGAAAGATTATCCGGCAGCTACACCCGCCATATTGCGCTCGAAGAAGCGGAATTGCTGCCGCTTTCCGCGCGCCTGCTCAGCCCGCAGCAAATCATGGAGCTGGGAAAAAACATGGCGCAACGGCGCGGCGCGAAGTTTCCTGCGGCATCGGCTGCCTGAGTCTCCCCTGCTTGAGGCTACCGTTGCCTGAGAGCGCCCACGCGCCCCCTGTCACCCGGCTGCAATTTTAACGTGAAAGAACCCACCCTCAAGACGAACGCCGACCTGCCCCAGACGTGCATCTACTTGATTGAAGCCTCGAACCTGAGTGCCATGATCTATTTTGGGTTGGGTCAGCTGTTGCAAAGCACGGTGCCCATCGGAGTAGTCATCGAGCGAGGATAGGAATTCAAGGTAACGGCTGTTACAGCCGAGAAGAATCTCGCGCAGATCGATGATGCTGTAGCATGTACTTCTTGAGAGGAGCGAGTTCCCGTGTTACGGAACCGTCCCGGTGTTCAACCTTGCGGTGGTGTTTAAAAAGGGATACGTCATTGGCTGCCTTGATTAGCCACAAAGTTCAGCAGAGCGAATAATTCGCTCTGCAACAAACAACTATCCCAGTCTAAACTGAGCAAGATTACAGTACACTTTCACAACCAATTGAGCAAAGAGCCAAAAAATTAAGATTAGCCATGATGACCCAGTCTATTGAAGAAATAAAATCAGAGATCATTAATGCTCAGAAAACAGGTGACTACCTGAGGGAGTACGATTTAGCCCAAGCCGCTCTCGAATTGAGTCCCAATGATGAGTTCTTTCAATATTGCTCTGTACTGGCGCTTGCAAGGTGCAATGCAAAACAGCGGGCACTGGATAGCTTCTATTCCTACAAGTTGCATTTGAGCGACAGCCAGTACGTTCGGGCATTGGAAGCACGTATACTGAAAGATTTGGCTTTTTTAACTCTGGATAAGGAAACACTCAGTACTGCGGCCGTTACTTACCATAAAGAATTTATTAAAACTGGCGGACATTACTCCGCCATCAACGCTGCCACACTTTATTTGCTCTCTGGTGACCATAGGCAGGCTTGTGAACTGGCCAATTCGGCAATAGAGATCTCCCGCCAGGACCTCGGCTCTCAGTATTTTCCGCTGACCACACAGGCCGAGGCTTACCTTTTGTTGAACAATCAGGTTGAAGCAAAGAAGTTAATTGGAAAAGCAGCAAAATATAACGAAAAAAATTTGCAAACTCGCGCCAGAACTCACTTCCAACTCAAGCTGATCTGTGACTATCTGAAAATCGAGACGTCGATCCTTGACCCCATGTTACCCGACACAGTGATCTACTATTGTGGCCATGCTTTTTATAACCATTGTCCTTTAAACAAAGAGGATGAGCGCGAGCTCATTCAACAGATCGAAGCTGTGGTTAAAACCAATCATTGCTCAGTCGCCTATGGTTCGCTTATGGCAGGTTCAGACATCATGTTCGCCGAATCCATCCTGAAGCAAGGTGGGGAATTGAACGTCTGGCTTCCTTTTAGCATAGAAAGTTTTTGTGAGGTATCGGTACGCCCTGCTGGTGAACATTGGGTCAAGAGGTTTAACGACTGCATAAAGGGTGCCAATACAGTTACATGTACCACCGAATCAGAATTCCTGGGCGACGGCTCTCTATTTAATTTTTGCTCGGATGTAACAATGGGAATGGCAATAATGCGTGCCAATTCTCTGCATACAAAGCTCATGCAACTGGCCGTGTGGGATCAAAACACAACTTCCAAAAGTCGCGGCACCTATTCGAATATTTTAAAATGGCGAAGACTGGGGCATCGTTCTGAAATAATTCCAAGTCCGACAATTTTTCCAAAACAACACCTCCACAAGTCCAACGCAAACTACCCTGTAACCATTCGCGAGCCACATGCGATTTTGTTCTCTGATATGCGTGGATATAGCAAACTTTGCGACCGTGACATCCTCTGGTATTTCAACGAACTACAACCCGCTCTGGCATCGGTGATAAATGAATTTAGAACCGAGATACAGCACTTGGATACTTGGGGTGATGCGATATTTCTAGTCACCGAAAAGGCCTCAACGGCGGCGAAAATAGCGATTGCCTTGAATAATGCGATAGCCGAGATCGATCAAAGCAATCTTGATCTAAAGGATCCTTTACTGATGCGGATTGGCTTGCACTTTGGACCGGTTTACAAACTATACGACCACTTGATGCAGTGTTTTACTTATGCGAGCAAGGAAGTAACCAAGACCGCACGGATTGAACCAGTAACCCCGCCGGGCGAAATATTTGGAACTGAACCTTTTGTGGCTAAGCTTGAATTAGAAGGCGAGGGTTGGGCTAATTTCGAATATGCAGGCACCATATCCAGCGCAAAAAACTTTGGTGCATTCCGAATGTTCCATATCCGGACAAAATATAAGCCCCCAAAGCTGGTATGTTCATTGAATTAATCTTCCCAGTTCGAAATTAGCCGCCTCATCATTCGATAGAACAAATCGCCCACAATATTAATAAAACAGGCAATAAATATCTGCTATTGTCGAGCAGAAGCTTCATATGGCCGAGAATAGCCTTTGTTCCCGCTGGGCGGCAAAAGCAAGTGTGGCTAAAATATCCTCGTGTGCCAGATCAGGAAAATCTGCAAGTATCTCATCCTCGGACATGCCGCTGGCCAGGTACTCGATAACATCGGTAACCGTGATGCGCGTGCCGCAAATAACTGGCTTTCCGCTCCGCACAACCGGGTTAATCGTAATCCTATCTAACAGATCAGCCATTTCAGACTCCGTTGAAACAAACACATCGGAAAAGTATAAGCGTAGCCTCATGCATAAGCAAACGCTACGCGAGCTGCGGCACGACTTCCATACGGCGGATAACGCTGCGCTCATCCTCCCTACGGCTCTGACAATAAAACATTTCGCAAGATAGCTCCACGCGCTTTACTCCGAAGCCCGAACCCCTCCCGGCCTCCCCTTGTCAGGGGAGGAGGCTAGGCTCTCCCCCTGACAAGGGGGAGCTGGAGGGGGTTTGGGGTTTGGGGTTTGGGGTTTGGGGTTGACCCGCGCATACTCAACCCTTCGCAGCATAAAAACGAACCGCGTTGCGCCCGCCTTCTTTGGCTTGATACATCGCCATGTCGGCGCACTTGAGGACCTCTTCCGGGCTGGCCTCGTGATTGATGAATATGACGATGCCGATGCTCGACGCGCAATGATGTTCGACGCTCATTTCCGTGCCGTCTTCCTGCTTGCGCGTCAGCAGGTAGGGCTCGGCTAAAGCGCTGCGGATTTTCTCCGCCACAACGCCGGCATGGGCGGCGGAGTCAGTTTTGTCGGTTTCCAGTTCGCTGAGGATCACCACGAATTCATCGCCGCCGAAACGGGCGACGGTATCCGTTTCGCGCACACAACCGGTCAGGCGGCGCGCAACTTCTATCAGCAACAAATCGCCCACATCGTGGCCGTGCGTGTCGTTGAGCGGCTTGAAGTTATCCAGGTCGAGGAACATCAGCGCGGCATGGCGACCGCTGCGCTTGCTCGCGGCCATCGTTTGCCCCAGCCGGTCATTGAGCAGGCGGCGGTTGGGCAGCCGCGTCAAGGTATCGTAAAACGCCAGATTATGAATCTGCGCCTCGGCCTGCTTGCGCTCGGTGATGTCGTGCATGATGGCGACAAAATGCCGGATCGTTCCATCCGCATCAGTTACCGGGGCGATAACAAGCGCCTCGTCATAGACGACGCCATCTTTGCGCCGGTTGACGATTTCGCCGTGCCACGTCTGGCCGGACAAGACCGTTTTCCACATGTCCTGGTAAAACTCCGGAGTATGTTGACCCGACTTGAGCAACTCGCCCGGCTTATGTCCCAGCGCCTCTTCCAGCGAAAATCCGGTCAGTTGCGAAAAGGCCGGGTTGACCCATTGGATATGGCCGCTGGCTTCGGTGATGACGATGCCGTTGGCGACCGAATTCAGCGCCACCTCGAACAGCCGCAAGCGCGATTCGAGCGCCTCGCGCACCAGCGCATTGCGCACCGCGCGGCCCAGCGCATCGTGATCGAATTGCCCCTTGACCAGATAATCCTGCGCCCCGGCTTGCAGGGCGGCAACGGCAAGCGCGCTGTCGTCGTGCCCGGTCAGCACCACGATGGGCACGCCGGGCAGGGCGGCGCGCATCGCCTGCACCGTATCCAGTCCCGCCGAATCGGGCAGCGACAGGTCGAGCAGCACCACATCGGGCTTGTTGCTGTGCGCCGCAGCGATGCCTTCGGCCAAGCTCTTTGCCCAGGTCAGCGCCTCTTTGCCGAGAGGAATATCAAACCCGGAAAGGCGCACATACGCCTGAATCAACCCGAAATCGCCGGGATCATCTTCTACCGCCAGGATCGATGTGGTTTGTTTAAGAGTGGCGCTCATGGTTTTCCTCTATTTTTTCCGTTTATCCCAGATAATCCATTGGGGCGTAGGTCGGGCTTCAGCCCGACATGTCGGGTTAAAAACCGACCTACAACCCATTGATTTTTCAATACCCCAATAGTTAATGAACTATCTGGATTTATATAGTCTGTCAGCCTACGTGAAAACCAAACCCCCTCCAGCTCCCCCTTATCAGGGGGAGAGCCTAGCCCCTCCCCTGATAAGGGGAGGCTGGGAGGGGTTTGTGGTTCGGAGTCAATTGCAAAGCAATATCACAAAATGTTTAGGTGGTTGCCATTCGTGTCACGCACCGCACTGGGCAAGCACGATGGATAAATCGTCATGGGCGATGGCTCCGCCAAGATGGGCTTCCAGCGCGGCAAGCATATTGCCCATGAGTTCGCCCGGCGGCGAGGTGCGCAGCAGGGCCTCCAGGCGCGCTTCGCCGAACGGTTCGCCGGATGCGTTTTCCGCTTCGGTCAGGCCATCCGAGCAGAGCAGCAGCGTTCCCGGCGACGCGCGAAAAATTTCGGTGGTGGCTTCAAAAGCATCGGCATCCACGATACCCAGGGGAAGATGTCGCGAGCGGAATTTATGCATCTCGCCGTTCTTTTGCCTATGCACGACGACGGGGATGCCGCCGTTCCAAACTTCAATGGAAGAGCACCCGCTGCCGATATGCGCCACCGCCGCCGCGATAAAACGTCCGGGCACGGCAATTTCGCGCATGGTCTGATTGAGTTCCGTGACGATCTCCCAGGTTGGCAGCCCCTTTCTGACCATGGTGCGGAACACGCGAAAAATGGGCAGCAGGAACAGCGCGGCTTGCAGGCCGTGGCCGGTCACGTCCGCCAGGATGATACGCAAATCGCCATTGCTGTCGCGCGCGGCGGCGATGAAGTCGCCGCCGAATTGCTGTGTCGGGCGCTGGAAGTAGCGGATTTGCGGATCACGCAAGCCGTCGAAGCGCATGATCTGGCTGAGGATGTTGCTGGCGACGGCCATGTCATCCATGTTACTTTCGTGCAGCGCCAGCAATTCCCGGTTCTTGCGTTCCAACTCCTGCTCCAGCGCACCGCGCAGCAGCGCATGGCGCACCGCACGGCCCAGCGCATTGTGCTCGAATTGCCCCTTGACCAGATAATCCTGCGCGCCGACCTCCAGCGCGGCATCATCGAGCGCGCTATCGTCGTGCCCGGTCAACACCACGATGGGCACACCGGGCAAGGCAGCGCGCATCGCGCGCACCGTGTTCAGCCCGGCGGAATCGGGGAGCGACAAGTCGAGCAGCACGACATCGGGTTGCCGGTGTTGCGCGGCGGTGATTCCATCGGCCAGCGTTTTCGCCCAGATCACCGGCTCCGTGTCGCCGCCCGGAACCGGTGTATTACCGCCCAGCACCAGGCCCGACATGCGCACATGCGCGCGGATCAACCCGAAGTCTCCGGCGTCGTCCTCGACCACCAAGATCGTAATGGGCATCGAAATGGGCGAAGCGGAAGCCTTACTCATCGGCTCCCCCTTTGCCCTGCGCCGCATCCGCCATATGCGAAGTGATCCAGCGTTCGCTCAGCACACGGAAAGTTTCCGCGAGCTGATGAATATCCATCGGCTTGGTGAAATAGTCCGCCGCGCCGCGTTCGAGTGAGGCTGCCACATCTTTGGCGGAATACGAAGTGGATAGCACCACCACCGGAATGTCGCGCAGGGCAGATTCCTGCTTGATGGCGGCGAGACATTCATGCCCGCCCATGCGCGACATGTTGAGATCGAGCAGGATCAAATCTGGGCGCGGCGCGTCCGCAAACGGAACCTGCCTGCGCAAATAGGCCAGCGCTTCGTAACCATCCAGGACATGGCGCAAATCGACGCTAACCCGGTTTTCTTCCAGCGCCCATTTGACGAGAAGCGCATCCGTTTTTTCGTCTTCGACCAGCAGGATGACAAAAGTCTCGGCAATCGCACTCATATGTTTCCCCCCAAAATTGTTAGTTTTTCCCGCAGCACCGGCAACACCACACAAAACCTGCTGCCCTGCCCTTCGCCCGCCGATTCCGCCCAGATGCGCCCCTTGTGGTGTTCGGCGATCTTGCGGCACAGCGCCAAGCCGATGCCGGTGCCTTCGTAGGCTTCGCGCGATTGCAGGCGCTGGAACACCTGGAACAGGCGCTTGATCTGGTCGGGAATGATGCCGACGCCGTTGTCGGCGACGCACAAGCGCCATTCATTCTTGACCACCTCGCCACTGACGGTAATTTCCGGCACGCGTCCGGCGACGCGGTATTTGATGGCGTTGCCGATCAGGTTTTGCAGGAGCCGCAGTATTTCGTCGTGGCGCGCCATGATGCGCGGCCAGTCGCCGGATATATCCAGTTTGGCACGGGCTTCGGCAATTGCCGGCTGGAGAAATTGCAGCGCCTCGTCGAGCACGGCGCGGCTGTCGATCCAGGTGGGCGGTTCGCCTACCCTGCCGACCCGCGAGTATTCGAGCAGCGCCACCAGCATCTGGTCGATGCGCTTCGCGCCGTCGATGGCGAAGTTGAAATAGTCGCGCTTCTCGTTGTCCAGTTGGCCTGATAGACTACGCTCGATCAGTTGCAAATAGCTGGAAATCATGCGCAGCGGCTGGCGCATGTCGTGGGAGACGGCGTAGCTGAACTGTTCCAGATCGACGTTGGAGCGCTTCAGCTCCTCTTCGTATTCCTTGCGCTCGGTAATATCCTGCACCGTTCCCAGCATCTTCAGCGCGCGCCCCTCCCGGTCACACGAGATTTCTCCCTGCTCATGCACGTAGCGCACCGTACCGTCCAGGCGCACGATGCGGTGATCGATGCCGTAGGGTTGCTGTTCCAGCGCCGCGCGCACATGGTCATCCACAAACTGCCGGTCTTCCGGGTGTACGGCTTGCAGGAAGGCTTCGTAGCTGGCATCAAACAACTGCGGGGTGAGGCCGAAAATGCGGTAAACCTCGTCGGACCAGACCAGCGCATTGTCGGCAATATTCAATTCCCAGTCGCCGATATGGGCGATGCGCTGCGCCTCGGTCAACCGGGCGGTGCGCCGCGCGACTTCCTCCTCCAGGTGCGCCCGGGCTTGCGCCAATTCGGTATCGCGCAACTGGATGTACCCCAGCATCGCATTGAAGGTGTCGGCCAGCCTGCCCGTTTCATCTTTCCCGGACGACTCCACCCGCATCGCGAAATTCTGCTCGGTAATGACATTCTGCATCACTCCGGCCATATCCAGGAGCGGCGTGACAATGGCTTTTTGCAGCTTGGCGAACAAGAATGCGGCAATCATAAACACGCCGAATGCCGCCAGAAAAATCAGCCCGATGCTGCGCAGGATGCCGGCGTACAGGCTGCTCAAATCAGACTCCAGCGAGATGCTGCCCATCAATTCGCCCTTGAAATGAAACGGGCTCGAAACGATCAGGTTGCCGAAGGCAAATTGGGACGTTCCCGGCGCGGCATGGGGTAAGGCAGCGGACCCATGCCCGGTGACATAGTAGACCGCGAACTCGCCCCCTTGTTTGTCGTAAATAATGGCATGGACGATATCTGGTTTCGCGGACAAGGCTGACAGAATATCGGCGGCGGCCTTGCGGTCGTCGAACAACATGGCCGGCGCGGCGTTGCTGCCGATCACCCTGGCGTAAGTCGTCAGCTCAGTCACCGTGCGGCTGCGCCATTCGGCGATGTCTTTCACCGTCAGGATCAGGCTGATGAGCAGCAGCGCGAGGCCGGAAGTCAGCAGGCCGATAGACAGCAGTTTGCGCTTGATGGGCGCATCGCGAAACCATGCCCCCAGCATCATGGCGTTTCTTCCTCGACGATGCGCGCCAGCTTGAGCAGTTGCGAGCTGATCTTCAGCCCGGCACGCCGCGAAGCGACCGTATTGATCTCGAAACGGATTTTCCCGTCCTCAGGGAAAAAATTGACCATCGCGCCGCGCTGTGCAAACCCCGGCGTGTCGCCCAGGGTCAGCATCCCGCTGCCGCGCGCCAGGGCGGCGATGCGTTCGAGATGCTTTTCCGCCGGGTTGGCGATGAACAGCATGGCGCATTTGCGGGTATCCATATCCATGTCGAGCAGCGCCACTTCGATTTTCCGTTCGCCCACCGGTTTGCCGGAAATGGTGTGGAGCGCCGCACCGAACGGATTGCCGCCGAGCACGCACAACTGCAACGGCGCGCCCGCCTGCGGTGCGGGCGGCCACTCGACGAAGCGCGCGATCTGGTAAATGAACGCCGCCTTGAGTTCATATTCGGATGGCGCGGCGCGCGCTGGTGCTGGCGCAAGCAACAACAGCACGCCGCACAGCAGCCGCATGGCCACAGAAACAGTGTTATAGGGTGCGGTCAACATGGCACGCTCCTGTGTGCGGGGGGGGGGGGGATAAAAAGTTCCATGTCGCCCCCCCCAAAAGGCTGCGGGGAATTTCGCTTTTTCCCGGCCCGGCGGGGTTGAGAAATTGG
>Ga0172380_10000513_pt1 | contig 74988 bp, 61 predicted proteins | sample Leawe162metaG_FD_119747 | JGI IMG/M metagenome (GOLD analysis project Ga0172380, IMG submission 119747) | Leachate microbial communities from a municipal landfill in Southern Ontario, Canada - Leachate well 162 metaG | ecosystem: Engineered > Solid waste > Landfill > Unclassified | place... | reverse complement strand
CCAAAATCTGGATGCACTATCGGACTGTGCTAATCACCGAAGGTCTTACATTTTACTTGGTATCAACTCAGAGGGTTCCCTCTGGTCCGCTCTCATCCAAAATCTGGATGCACTATCGGACTGCGCTAATCACCTAAGCTCTTACATGACAGTTTCAGCGCAAGATGAACACATCTGCCTGAGAACGGAGCGCATCTTATCCCCTCACTTTACACCCGTCAACGATTTTTTTATCGTTCGACTCTAGGTGCTGAATTATCAGGCTAATCTGGTTTTTTTTATCCACTTGGCAACGGCTTTAACCATGACACAGTAGCTGTGCCCTGTTAAAATAGCCACGATTGCCAATCTCTGTGTTAACTACTGTTTTCACCATCGCCCATATAAAGGATATCCTACACCCATGACAGCCCAAATAATCGACGGCAAGGCGATTGCTCAATCCATCCGCACTAAGCTCAGCGAAAAAGTCACCGCCCGCAAAGAGGCTGGACAACGCGTACCGGGTTTAGCCGTAATATTAGTGGGAGCCGATCCGGCATCACAAGTTTATGTTGGCAGTAAACGTAAGGCTTGTGAAGAAGTTGGATTTATTTCTCGTTCATACGATTTAGAAACAAACTGCACTGAAGATGAATTACTCAACCTGATTGATAGTCTGAATGATGATCCGACCATCGATGGCATCTTAGTGCAACTGCCATTACCCACGCATATCGAAGACTCAAAAGTCATCGAGCGTATCCGCCCAGATAAAGATGTCGATGGATTTCACCCGTACAACGTCGGTCGTTTAGCCCAGCGTATTCCGGTGCTGCGCTCTTGTACCCCAATGGGAATAATGACACTCATCAAATCCACCGGCGTTGATACCTATGGTTTAGATGCTGTTGTGGTTGGCGCATCGAATATTGTCGGCCGCCCAATGACCTTAGAGTTGCTGCTGGCTGGCTGTACCACCACTACTTGCCACCGCTTCACTAAGAATCTCGAGCAAAAAATCCGTCAGGCAGATCTCGTGGTCGTTGCTGTGGGTAAACCTGGCTTTATTCCTGGCGAGTGGATCAAGCCCGGCGCTATCGTCATTGACGTAGGCATTAACCGTTTAGATAACGGCACCTTAGTCGGCGATGTGCAATATAACATTGCAGCGCAAAATGCCAGCTTTATCACTCCAGTCCCCGGCGGTGTTGGCCCGATGACGATTGCAAGCCTATTAGAAAACACCTTATATGCTGCCGAGCAGTATCATGACTAGGTTCTAGGTTCTAGGTTCTAGGTTCTAGGTTCTAGCAAGCATAAAAAAACCTGCATGATGCAGGTTTTTTATTTACTGAAGATTTTCTTGAATTAAAAATATAGCGAATAAGCTTATTTCTTACGCCAAGTGGTGCCACTTGGACCATCTTCAAGCACAACGCCCAAAATATCTAAACGATTACGCGCCACATCCGCAGCAGCCCAATCCTTTTCGGTACGAGCACGGTTACGCTCAACGATTAAGGCTTCGATTTCGGCCACTTCATCGTCACTACCGCCGCCTTGAAAGAAGGCCTCTGGCTCTTGGCTTAATAGACCTAACACATCCGCTAATTGCTTCAAGGTGACCGCTAACGCAGATGCCTGTGCCATATCGGTCAGTTTTAAACGATTGATCTCACGCACCATGTCAAAAAGGACTGAATAGGCTTCAGGTGTATTAAAGTCATCATCCATCGCCGCTTTAAACTTAGCGACAAACTCTTCTGCAGGCGCCGCAACGACAGTTAAGTCGACATCTTTAATCGCCGTATACAAACGCTCTAAGGCTGAACGCGCTTGTTTCAAGTTATCTTCTGAATAGTTCAGTTGGCTACGATAATGGCCCGATAATAAGAAATAACGCACAGTTTCAGCATCATAGTGACCAAGCACATCTCGAATGGTGAAGAAGTTGCCTAAGGACTTAGACATCTTTTCACGGTCAACCATCACCATGCCAGTGTGCATCCAATAGTTGACGTATGGTGTGTCATGGGCACAGCAAGACTGGGCGATTTCATTCTCATGATGTGGGAACTGTAAGTCAGAGCCGCCGCCATGGATATCAAAATGCAAACCTAAATGTTTGCTGTTCATGGCCGAACATTCGATATGCCAGCCAGGACGACCCGGTCCCCATGGAGATTCCCACGTTGGTTCGCCAGGTTTAGACATTTTCCACAACACAAAATCCATTGGATTTTGCTTGGTTTCGTCCACTTCAACCCGAGCACCGGCTTGCAGTTGATCTAAATTCTGGCCCGATAAACGGCCATAATCAGGATATGAGGCCACGCTGAAAAGCACATCACCATCGCTCGCCACATAGGCATGACCACGGGCGAGTAATAACTCAACCATGTCGATGATTTCAGCAATGTGAAGGGTCGCGCGCGGTTCAAAATCGGGGCGCAACATATTTAAGGCATCGAAGTCTTGGTGCATTTCACCAATAAGACGCTCGGTTAAGGCTTCACAGCTTTCGTTATTCTCGTTAGCGCGCTTGATGATTTTGTCATCAACATCAGTAATATTGCGCTGAAAATTCACTTCATAACCCGCGTAACGCAGGTAGCGCACTATCATGTCGAAGGAAACAAAAGTACGGCCATGACCAATATGACAGAGATCGTATATGGTCACACCACACACGTACATCCCAATTTTCCCGGGATTAATTGGCTTAAATTCCTGTTTTTGGCGGGTAATACTGTTGTAAATCTTCAACATCGATATTCTCTTCAATGATACATTCAGGTGTAAAATCAAGGAGTCAGTCTATCACGGCCTGACAGGTTTTGAATACTGCACTTTGCGCGCAATCCGAGATAAGTTAGAATCGCGCCACTATTTACACTGAGTATGAAAACATGATCACATTACACACTAATTTGGGCGACATTAAACTGCAACTGAACGCTGAGAAAGCGCCGTTAACAGTAGCAAACTTCATGAAATATGTTGACGAAGGTTTCTTCGACGGCACTATCTTCCACCGTGTGATAGACGGTTTCATGATCCAAGGTGGTGGCTTCAACGAAGACATGAGCCAAAAGCGTTGTAACGAGCCAGTGAAGAACGAAGCCAATAACGGTTTATCAAACCGTACTGGTACTGTCGCTATGGCGCGTACTTCAGATCCACATTCAGCTACTGCGCAGTTCTTCATTAACGTGAACGACAACACTTTCCTCGATTTTAAATCAGAAACCTCACAGGGCTGGGGCTACTGCGTATTCGGCGAAATCGTTGAAGGCATGGACATTATCGAAAAAATCAAGGCCGTTAGCACTGGCAACCGTGGTATGCATCAAGATGTGCCATTAGAAGCCATTGTGATTGAAAAAGTCAGCGTCGCGGCATAATACGGCGAATGCGAACTCTATTTATAGGCGATCTGCACCTGAGTGCAGATCGCCTTGATATCACCCAAGCGTTCACTCGCTTTCTCGACACTGAACTCGATGATGCCGACGCCCTTTATATCTTAGGCGATTTGTTTGAAGTCTGGGTTGGTGATGATATTGCCTTACCTTTTGCCCTCGACATCGCCGAAAAACTCAAGCAAGTATCACAAAAGTTGCCCGTGTATTTTATCCATGGCAACCGTGACTTCATGCTAGGCAAACAATTTGCGCGCGCCGCAGGCATGCAAATTTTACCCGAAGTCACTCGCCTCAATTTATACGGTGTCGACACTGTAATTTTGCACGGCGACAGCTTATGTACTTTAGATAAGGCCTACCAACGCTTTCGAAAACTGCGCAGTTTATCGCTGTCTCGTTGGCTGTATGGTTGTTTATCCAAGAAAACCCGTCAGGGCATTGCTGATAAAATTCGCAGTAAGAGCAAGAACAGCAATAAGCAAAAAAGCTACACTATCATGGATGTAGAGCCCAATGCGGTCGATGTGTTATTTGCCAAGACACACACTAAGCATATGATCCACGGTCATACCCACAGACCAGCCATTCATCAACTTGCTAATGGCTGTAAGCGTATAGTGGTTGGCGATTGGTATGAACAAGGCAGTGTGCTCAGTGTGAGCGCTGAAGGGATTAATTTACAGTCCTTACCCTTCGACCCTATGATGACCTAAAGGCATTGGCTTAAGTAGGCCTCATTTAGCGTTACTTAAGCTTAAATAGCTTAAATTTTTAGCTTTAATAGCTTGAAAATACTGTGATTAACGGTTTTTTAGAACCGTTAATCGTTTCAGCTATATGGACTTAACTCTACTCGTTTGGGGAAGCAAAACCGTTCAAATTAATTTAATAGAGGCGACCCACTGTGGAAACGAAACTCATCATCCTGCGCCAAAATCAACTCCGCTTCTAACTCGCCAAAGTACTTCACTCGCTCGCTAATATCCTCAGGTGAAACCAACTGAGCTAACGCAAGATAATCTTGATAATGTCGCGCTTCAGAGCGCAGCAGTGACACATAAAACTTACTCAGCTCACCGTCTAAATAAGGCGCGAGTTTAGCGAAGCGCTCGCACGAGCGAGCCTCAATATATGCCCCTACAATCAACTTATCCCGCAAAATATCTTTCTCATGGGTTGTCACATGACTCATCATGCCCTTGGCATAACGCCCCGCGCGAATATTGCGGTAATCAATACTGCGCTTGTGCATTAAATCCAATACTTGTTCAAAATGATGAAACTCTTCTTTAATCAAGCGGATTAAAGGTGAAACTAAATTCGCAGCAAACTTAAAGTTGGGCTTAGGTATAAGGTCAGTTACCAACTCATTCTTTTTCACATCACGGGCTAAAAAACTTTCCACATCATGTTCTTGCGAATAAATAAACTCTTCATAGGGTTTAGCCCACGCCAACAGAACTCGACCACTGTCTTTATCTAACGCATATTTTCTTAGCAAAAAAATCGCTGTCTGAGCGGCTTTTAACTCACAGTTACAATGGTCGATCAGCAACTCATCCAAGGAATCTGATTTTATCGCGACATCAATCCAAGTTTGCGGTGTTTCACAGTGAAGAAATGCGTGGATGGGGGCAAGAAGTTGCAGCATGGACTCACTCAATATCATTCTGAATATCGCACTATTTTACGCATATTTACTCATAAGCTATAGCATTAGGCTTAAGTAAACTTGACGCGCTGAACTTTTTGTTCAATAAATAATCTACACTCTAAAGAACTGAGATCCTGATCACACAGCCTCTCACTTCTCGATGTGTAACCAATCGATGGATAAAGAGACAGGACACTATTTTAACCTCGATTGTAGAGCTGTTATCAGCTCGTCTGACGTTTGGCGAGCCATTCATCAATGCTGAACAAGGATAATTATAATGATACTGAATCACTTAATGGGGCTATACACTCATCCAAAACAAGAGTGGCAAACCATTGAAAAAAACCATGAGGCACTGAAAAGTAGCTTAAGCCATGTAGTACTTATCGCCTTAATTCCGGCGGTGTGCAGCTATATAGCTACAGCTTACATTGGCTGGAATCCTGGCGCTGGCGATCCTATTTACCTTACACCACAAAGCGCCCTGTTTATGTCCGCAGGCATGTATTTAGGCCTGATTGCAGGTGTATTCGCCCTTGCCTATTTAGCCTATTGGATGGCAAAAACCTTCGATGCTAACCCAACTTACACCCAAGCATTAGAGCTCGCGTCCTACACTGCAACCCCGTTGTTTATGGTCGGTTTAGCCGCATTATATCCAGTGCTATGGTTTATCATGATAGTAGGGTTGATTGGTTTAGCCTACTCAGTGTATTTACTGTACGCGGGGGTGCCTATCATTATGAATATCCCTGAAGAGAAAGGTTTTATCTACGCCAGCTCTATGGTGACAGCAGGCTTAGTACTCTTGGTGGGGCTAATGGCAACTAGTGTCATTTTATGGAGCTTAGGCTTTGGTCCTATGTACCAATAACCACTTTAATTCATCACAAATTTAATCAACAGCAACTCAAGCTCTGCGTCGCAATTGATTTGTAGCAGAAAATAAAAAAGAAGGCCGCAAAGGCCTTCTTTTTTGAGTTGAATTAACGCTCTGAGCGAGTTAGCAGATCTGTTTTACTCATTCAGTCAAACAGATCCACTTAAGCAAAATCATTCGAAAGAATCACGCAGCGCTACAGTTAAGTTAAACACTAAATTATCCGCTGACGAATCTTTGCTGTCAGCACAGAAATAGCCTTCACGCTCAAACTGATAGGCTTGTTCCGCAGGTGCATTCACTAGGCTTGCTTCTGCAAAACCTTGTACAACGATCAATGATTCAGGGTTCAACACTTCATCCACAGTCTCTGCCGCAGCAGGATTAGGATCGGTAAATAAACGCTGATAGAGACGGAATTCAGCAGGCTTGGCAGTAGATGCCTCAACCCAATGGATCACGCCTTTGACTTTACGGCCATCTGCAGGGTTTTTACCTAAAGTTTCAGGATCATAAGTACAGTAAACCGTCGTGATATTACCTTCGCTGTCTTTGTCACAACGTTCAGCTTTAATCACATAGGCATTACGTAAACGCACTTCTTTGCCTGTAACTAAGCGTTTGTATTGTTTGTTGGCTTCTTCTTTAAAGTCAGCCACATCGATCAATATTTCTCGGCCAAAGGCTAATTCACGCGTCCCCATGCTCTCATCATTTGGATGAGCGGCCGCTTGAATGTACTCAAGTTCACCTTCAGCATAGTTTTCAATGATGACTTTCAATGGACGCAATACGGCCATCGCACGCGGTGCATGTTCGTTCAATTCTTCACGAATACACGCATCTAACATGCCGACTTCAATCATATTCTCTTGCTTAGTCACGCCGATACGTTGACAGAACTCGCGAATTGACGCCGGTGTATAACCACGGCGACGTAAGCCTGCAATCGTTGGCATACGTGGGTCATCCCAACCTGACACGAGTTTACGGGTCACAAGGTCGTTCAGCTTACGTTTAGACATCAAGGTATATTCGAGATTTAAGCGGGAAAACTCGTATTGACGAGTACGATTCGGCGCTTGAAAATCGTTCAAATTATCCAACACCCAATCGTATAAACGACGGTTGTCTTGGAACTCTAATGTACATAAAGAGTGGGTAATATGTTCTAACGCATCAGAAATACAGTGCGTGAAGTCGTACATTGGGTAAATGCACCACTTGTCACCTGTTTGATGATGATGGGCAAAACGAATACGGTAGATGATAGGATCACGCATACACATGAATGGCGATGCCATATCAATTTTGGCACGCAATGCGCACTCGCCTTCTTTAAAACCACCGTCGCGCATCTTAGCGAATAAGGCGAGGTTTTCTTCGACTGATGTGTCGCGGAAAGGACTGTTTTTACCTGGCTCTTTTAACGTACCACGGTATTCACGGGTTTCATCCGCATTCAAAAAACACACATAAGCCAAACCTTTATTAATCAGTTCAACCGCATATTGATGTAACTGATCAAAATAGTTTGATGAATAGCGAACATCGCCATCCCACTGGAATCCAAGCCAACGCACATCCGCCTGAATAGAATTAACATAATCAATGTCTTCTTTTTCAGGATTAGTATCGTCAAAACGTAAATTACACAGACCGTTATAGTCTCGCGCTATCCCAAAATTTAAGCAGATAGATTTAGCATGACCAATATGAAGATAGCCATTCGGTTCCGGCGGGAAACGAGTCTGTACACTCGTGTGCTTACCGCTTTGTAAATCTTCATCTATGATATTACGAATAAAGTTACTCGGACGTACTTCAGTGTCCACATGACTCATGGAATTCCTCTTTGCGAACAATGGCAATTTTAAGAAAACCAGCATGATCCTACAGATCACCACTAGTTACAATGCCTAGGGTTAAAAACTCTGGTTTTTGACTGTTTGGGTTTATAACCGCGATAGTAAAACAATAAAAGCAGCCATGAAAGCTGCTTTTATCTTTGACCTAACTAAGCTGACATTTATTATTCAGTCACGCCGACTCAGTAAATCTTACTCGGTGATAATGCGGATCCCAGGAATAATCTGCTGGCTTCTTTTACCCTTACGTTTCAACCACAGATAAAAAGCGGCTAATGCAAACAAGAAGAAACCAATCCACAGACTTGATTGAACTGGGTGCTGCGTAAAGGTAGCGGCTTGATAAACTACCGTTGCAGAACCATAAGCCAGTGAGAAAGTCCACGTTGCCGCGAACGTCGCCCACCGAGAACCAAACTCATGCACTAAGGCGCCCATTGCAGCAACACAAGGAGTATAAAGTAAGATAAACAGCAAATAGGAGAAAGCCGCAACTTTACCACTAAAACCTGCTTGTAAAGCACCGAAAGTCGATGTCGCAACACCTTGTTCTTCAGCAACGGTTTCTTTATTGGTTAAATCACCGACCGACAGTTTAAGCGGATCTTCAAGATCTAAACCAAACAAGTTAGCTGGAATCGTTGCCAGAGCCGCATTAAAGCTTTCGCTCAATGGTGCAAGCTCTTCATCTGTCGGCGCCGCGCTGCTGTATAGACTGTTTAAGGTACCAACAACCGCTTCTTTAGCGAAAATACCCGTGATAATACCGACGGTTGCAGGCCAGTTATCCTGCTCTATGCCCATAGGCGAGAAGATAGGCGTGATTTTTTGACTCGCGACACTCAGCAAAGATGCTTGGCTATCTTCATGGCCAAATGTGCCATCAACACCAATAGCATTGATGAAGTTCAATAAGGTCACGACTAGAACAATCGTTTTACCTGCGCCTAAGATAAAACTCTTAGTGCGTTTACCTGTACGAACCATAACAGCTTTCAGCTTAGGTAGTTCATAACTTGGCAGCTCCATCACCACAGCGCTACTGCTGCCGGGTAATAAAGTGCTTCTGAGTAATAAACCCGTACCGATAGCGGCAAAGATACCAATAATATACAGCAAGAAGACTAAATTCTGACCTGAATCAGGGAAGAAAGCCGCCGCAAATAGTGCATAAACAGGAAGACGTGCACCACAGGACATAAATGGTGCCATCATCCCTGTCACAATACGCTCACGCTCACTGCCTAAGGTTCGCGTCGCCATAATTGCAGGCACTGAACAACCAAAACCGACAATCATAGGAACGAATGCTTTACCAGGCAGGCCAATACGACGCATTAAACCGTCAACCACAAATGCAGCGCGCGCCATGTAGCCAGAACTTTCGAGGATCGACAAACCGAGGAAAAGCGCCGCAATAACAGGAATAAAGGTTGATACGGTTTGAATGCCTTGGCCGACACCGCCCGCTAAGATAGTGACCAACCAAGCCGGAGAGCCCATGCTCGTCAAGAATGAACCGAAGTGATCGACAAACAGTGCGCCAGCAAAAACATCAAAGAAATCAATAAAAGCACTGCCAATATTAATGCTGAACATAAACATCAAATACATCACAAACAAGAACACAGGAATGCCAAGTACAGGATGTAAAACGAGTTTATCTAATTTGTCACTGAGGGTGAGGAACCCTGACTCTTTCACTGAACCTTGAAAAACTTGTTCAACGAAATTAAAGCGCGTGGTCGCCACCATCACTTCAATATCATGGCCTTGCTGAGCGATAATCTGAGTACAGGAATTCACTTCATCCTGCAGTTCAGCATTTTTACAGCTACCACAACCCGAACCATTACCTAGCATAGCCAAAGCGCGGCCGCGACTTAATTGGGCATCTTTGCTGCAGAGTAACTGCACGCCCGCTTCGATTTGTTCATCATAATGAAGCACTAATGGGGCTTCTGAGACTCGGCCTTGAAGTAAATCGAGTACCTGTGCCTGCACTTTAGCGACATCGGCAGGATCTCGCGAACACACGCCAATCACAGGGCAACCCAGCTCTTGGCTCATTTTCTTTAAATCGACTTTAATCCCACGTTTGACAGCCGAATCAATTTTATTCAGCACCACTACCATAGGGATAGCGAGTTCACGCAATTGGGCTGTGAGATATAAGTGACGTTCGATATTAGTGGCATCGACTAAATTGATAATGCCATCGACACGTTGCTCGGCAAGGTATTGCTGCGCAATTTGCTCATCAAGTGAACAATCGCAACTATTACCCGCCGGAAGAAGGTCGTAAATACCCGGTAAGTCTGTCAGATAGACGTCAGCACCGTTTAAGGTGAAATGACCAGTCTTTTTTTCGACCGTAACACCAGACCAGTTACCCACTTGTTGATTTGCGCCTGTTAGCGCGTTAAAGAGTGTAGATTTACCCGCGTTAGGGTTTCCTACTGTGACGCAATGAAACTGCTTAGCCATTCGTCTTTTCCACCTCAATGATGTCTGCCAAATCTCTGCGCATACAAAGTTTACTACCACGAATATCCAGTTCGAGACCAGAGCCCATAGGTGCGTATCGGATCAATAAAAAACGCGTATTTGGCGTGATCCCCATGGACAACAACTTGCGCTTCACGGTTTGTGGCAGCGCCAAACGCCCCACTTCAGAAATAAGACCGTGATCGCCGGGACTGAGTTCGCTTAACTTCATTACGTATTCCACCTTGCAACAGGTTCAGCTCGAAAAACTGCGCCCATTGTAACCGAGCGATGACACTAATAACTTTACCTAGATCAAGATTTTTGATTGGTAACGATAATAGTTTTCAATTGTGTTGGGTATTATGTGATAAAAATTCCAATGAATAAACGACCAACCGAAAATAAAAATCCGCACCTTAGCATTAGTGACTATCAAGCGATGCACAGAAGTCAAAACGCTGTAAACAAATCCCACCCGAAGCAAGTGTGATCAAAATCACACTTAATCTATATCGCCTGTAAAATCATCCCTCTTTACAGTGAAAAGACCCCGCAATGTTAAGCAAGTGTCACACACTTGTTCTAATATTAACCGAGCTCAATAAGCTAAATTAGCAATATCGAAAGCGTAAAAATAACAAATATAAATGCACTCGGGAAAACATAACCATGGAAATAGGGCTAAAGTTCAGAAGCATAGCTAAGGCTATGCTATGTATTTTGTTATCAATCGCGAGCGTTTCGGCCTCAGCGACCCCTTGGGATGACAAAAAACCAGAAGAAGTTGTTGCGACATTAGACAAAAAATTCACCGAAGGTAAGTATTCCGCTAAAGGCGCTGATACTTGCCTGATGTGCCACAAAAAAAGTGCCGTGGTGATGGCGATATTTGAGGGGGTTCATGGCAACCCCAATGTGAAAGATTCACCCATGGCCGATTTGCAGTGCGAAGCCTGCCACGGCCCGTTAGGGAATCATAATAAAGGTGGCAAAGAGCCGATGATCACCTTTGGCGCAAACTCCCCTGTTCCTGCGCAAAAGCAAAACAGTGTCTGTATGAGTTGCCACAATGACAGTCAACGTACTGCATGGAAAGGCAATCACCACGATAACGCCGATGTCGCCTGTAGCAGCTGCCATCAAGTGCATACCGCAAAAGATCCTATCAGCGATAAAGCCAATGAAGTCACCATTTGTACCCAGTGCCATACCCAACAAAAAGCCGATATGCACAAGCGTTCGGCGCATCCATTACAGTGGCAACAAATGGTGTGCAGTGACTGCCATAATCCCCACGGCAGTTTAAACGATTCAAGCTTGAAACAAATGAGTGTTAATGAAAATTGCTATAGCTGTCATGCCGAAAAACGCGGCCCTAAACTGTGGGAACATGCCCCCGTCACCGACAACTGCGCTAATTGCCATAATCCCCACGGCAGCGTGAACGAAGCCATGCTGATCAGCAAACCGCCACAACTGTGTCAGCAGTGTCACGCTTCGGATGGCCATAGCAGTAATGCCTATTTTGGCAATCAAACCAATGCCTTCACTTCTGGTAATTCCTGTATGAATTGTCACGGACAAGTGCATGGCTCTAACCATCCTTCTGGCAAATTACTACAGAGATAACAAGGGAATGATCATGCGAACAGCTAAAATGTCTCACCCTAGCGCTTATTTCTCCCTCACTTTGCTGGCTTGGGCGATAAGCGGTGTTTTGACTCAAGCACACGCCGAAGGTTATGAGCTACAAGAAGCGAATCGAAGTAGCATAAAGACAGAGGCATGGAGCTGTAAGCAATGCCAACCTAAGACAGGGCATATTGGCAATGTCAGTGCCAGCCTCGCTTACAACGATAGTGAGGACAGCCGTTTCGGTAACCGCACAGGGACAGATAACGAGGGTCTCGTTGGCGCCGTCGGTGCGGATATGATGTACAAAACGCAGACGGGTTATCAAACCGAGCTGGTCGCGGACAAGTTAGGCTTTGACGCTGGCTCTGCCATGCTCACAACCGGAAGGCCGGGAAACTATCAAATCAACTTGGGTTATAGAGGCTTAGCAAACTATAACCATAATCAACTCAAAAGCCCCTATACCTCAGCGCAAGATAAAATGTTATTGCCCGATAACTGGATAACAGGCGGCACAACGCAATCTATGCCTATGTTACAGAGCAGCCTTGTTAGCCAAGATTTAAGCATTCAACGTGATCGCTTTAGTATCGGTGGTTACTACGCGGGCAAAATATCACCTGAAGGTGACAATAACAGTCACTACAAAGCCTCGCTAAACTATCAGCATGAAGACCGTAGCGGCGCCAAAAAGACCAGCGCCAATATACTCACCAATAGCGTTATGCTAGCCCAACCAATTGATGACAGTACTGATGAAGTCGATGCGAGAGTTTATTTTAACGGTTCAGGCTGGCAAGCAGGCATCAATAGCCAAATCAGCCAATATAAAAATGATCACCAAGCCATGCAGTGGCAATCAGCCTACACACCCACCTTTGGTGCAGCATACTTAGGCCAGAATGCGGTCGACCCCGACAATAAAGCCTACCGAGTTGCCGCAGAAGCCTCAGGGGGGGCAAATGGTCAAAATGTATTGATGCACGCAGGCTTTAGCCGCATGACCCAAGATGACACCTTTATTCCTGCCACCATCAATGGCCCATCGCCCGTCCTGCCTGCGGATACCTTAAATGGCCAAGTTGATATTGTAGAGATGGACCTTAAATATTCAGGACGGATCAACCAAGATTTAAGCATGCAGGCAAGCTACAACTATCAAGACAGAGATAATAAAACGGCTCAATTAGACTTTCCGCAGATCATCACCGACAGTATTAATCAAGGCACAGCCCAAAATAGCCTTTATGATAAGCGCACAAAAAAACTCGAACTTAAAAGCAAATACCGCTTTACCTCAGCGGCTTATGCCGAAGCGGGTTACAGCCATAATGAAAACGATTATGCCGAACTCGACCGCCAATCCATCGATGAATCTGGCGTGTTTGCTAAACTAAGTTATCGCTATTCACCCGCATGGTCAGCTTGGTTGAAAGGAGAAGCACTAGAGCGAGATGGCAGTGAATATCATCCCGTCGCAACCACTCAAAGTTCAAGTAATCCTTGGCTACGTAAATCCTACCTTGCCGATAGAAAAAGACAGAAAGTCACCTTACACACGGATTATCAAACTGATATGGGCCTCTCGCTGGGCGCCAGCTTGCACAGTGTCGATGACGACTATCATCATACCCTAGTAGGTCTAACTCAGGTGTCCTATCTCGGTTACGACTTGTCAGCCCAATATGTGCTGAGCAGTGACCTCAATTTAACCGCCTTTGTAAACCAAGATTGGCGCGATTCAGACCAAGCGGGCAGTAATTCCTTCTCGACACCCGATTGGTACAGCACTGCCGAGGAAAAATCGACCTTGATTGGTGCAGGGCTTAGTTATCAAAACCTGTTCGATCATCACCTCGATATTGGTTTGGATTACAGCTATTCCGACGGACAGAGTGATACAGAAGTGACCTATGGCATCACCAGTCCCTATGGCGATTTTTACGCCCGCAAACACAATATTAATGCCTACGCCAAATATAAGTTTGCCGACAGTATGTCGCTGCGCGTCGATTGGTTATTCGAAAAATATCAAGATGCTAACTGGCAAAACCAAGGCACAAGCTGGGACACGATTCCCAACGTACTCAGTTTTGGTGATATGGGCCACGATTACAACGCTCACTACTTAGGCTTGACCTTAAGCTACCAAATGTAACTTAGGCACTGACAGCGCATTCCAAGGATAGAAATATGAACAAGTTTGCAAAAATTCGCACTCAATTCAGTCTTATGCTGGCCTTAGTCTCGCTATTAAGCGCCTGTGGCGGTGATAACGGCCAAGATGGTAATCCCGGTGAGCCTGCGAAACCGCCTGCATTAACGATAACTAGCCTTAACATCATGGTCGATAAAGTCGCGATGACAGATGGCATTGCTCAAGTGGATTTTCAAGTAAGCAATCAAGATGATGAAGCCGTGATTGGTATCCCATCGGCGACATTTATTGCTGCGCAGCTTCTCCCCCAAGGTTATACAGGCGCGGGGAATAGCAGTGAATGGCAGCACTTTACCGCTGAAACCTGCGCGGCAACTTGCCCTGGCAGTCTCACAGATCATAAAAACGGTCACTACAGTTACACCTTCAGCGCCGCATTTAATGGCATGAATGGAGTGACGTTTATGCCAGAAGCGACCCAAAGAATGGTAGTCAAAATTGGCGGCGATAAACTTGCCGATAACACGCCCTTACCTATAACCAATCAGCATTATGACTGGCAATCTTCAGGTAGTAATGTCGCTTACACCCGCAACTTAGTCACAATAGAGACCTGTAATAGTTGCCACAGTAATCTTGCTTTCCATGGCAGTAGATATGATCAAATCGAAACCTGCGTCACCTGCCATAACAGCAAAAAAGTCAGTAACCCTGATATTTTCCCACAAATGATCCACAGCAAACATTTAACCGGCTTCCCGCAACCCATTAGTGACTGCCAAACCTGTCACGTCGATAAGGCTGAGTTAACCGAACAGCAAAACTGGCGCAGAGTCCCGACCATGCAAGCCTGTGGTGCCTGTCATACACAGATCAATTTCCCCGCAGGCGAAGGACACCCAGTGCAAACAGATAACAGTAACTGCGTGGCGTGTCATAATGCCGACTGGACCGCAAGCGTACACAGTGATGAAGCTAAAGCCGCGGCACTGATGCAATTTAGCCCAAGTATCACCAGCGCCAGTATGGATGCCAATGGCACGGTCACTGTTGCGGTTAAGTTGATGAATCCAGCCACAGGAACTGTGTATAGCGAAAGTGCCGATAAGCTAAAATTTATCAATGACTTAAGGGTATATGCCAACTGGGGAACCAGTTTTGATTATGCGACCCGTTCAGCTCGCTCGATTAAACTGTCGGAATCCACACCCATATCAGGCTCTAATGGCATTTATACCTATACGATAGCGGGCCTTACCGTGGCAGCAGGCACTGAAACGGATCATGGTGGACTTGCGATTCAAAGCAGAATTTGTGCCAAAGATAAAGTACTGGTTGATTGCACGACTGAACTGGCGGAAGTGTTAGTAATTAAATCCAGCCGCAGTTATTTTGATATGGCAGCATTGAGCAATGAAGGTCGTCGTAGCGTTGTGAGTAATGCAAGCTGCGGTAATTGCCATGGCGATCAAAAACTGAATATTCACGGCTCACGTAACGATCTCGATGGTCAATGCCAGCTATGCCATAACGCCAATATGCTGGCCGATGCGACGGCAGCCAATCCTTCAATCACATCATTTGACTTTAAGCAGCTGATCCACGGTATTCACACCAGTCAATTCACGGGGTTTGAAAGCCTAAACTACCCAGGAAAAATCGGTAACTGTGCCCAATGCCATGTTAACGATACTGCGGGAATTTCTACCGTCGCCCTCCCCTTAAATTCATCGGTGCAACCCCTTGCCCTCAATAACGGCACTTTTACCAGCCCAATTGCCGCGGTGTGTAGCAACTGCCATTCAGATACCAGCACTCATAACCACATGGCTCAGCAAGGTGCTGTTTTTGCAGGTACAAAATCCGATGCAACCGCAGGAACTGAAACCTGTGCTTTCTGTCATGGACAGGGCGGAGTCGCGGACGTGTTGAAAGTGCATCCAATAAACTAACCCTATGATGCTGGCCTAAAAAGGCCAGCAACTGCAGATATAAAAGGAACTCATACGATGCAGTCATCTACTCCTAAAGAAATAGTCAGATCTCAGTCACATTACCCGCCTAAAGTGACTGATAAATACCAGTGACTTAGTTAGCCTTACAGATGGAAAACTAATTCCACACATCTTATGCGGGTAATGAGATTTATTCTTATTTGCCAAGCGTTTGATGATGATTACAACTATTGCAGGGAAATATCATGATGAAACGGTTCAATTTCAATACCGCAACAAAAGCGATGTTGGGTGCCGGTTTACTCTCTCTACTACTCGCCGGTTGCGGTGGTAGTGACGGTAAAGATGGTGAAGACGGAAAACCGGGTCCGGTAGGCTTAGACATAAGTCAAGCCACCACACTCAAAGCCACACTTGAAGATGTAAAAATTGACAACGGCACTGTCAGCGTAGACATAGTACTAACGAATGCGAATGGCGTTCCTGTGACGGGTCTAGAGCAATACGCTCAAATCAATGCTATCGGATTGGGTATTGCAAAACTTACCCCTGAAAATGGCAAAGGTTACAAAACACCTCAATGGGTCAGCTATATCAACTCAGTGAAAGCAGCTGATCCTGCACGCAAGCTTGCAAATTATAGCTATACCGATGGTAAAGATAGCGCTGGCAATCCTATTACTAAAGAAGTGAAATTTACACCTGGTGATGCTATTCAAGCGAACATCGAATCTAGTTGTAAAACCACTTGTTTAACAGTGGTTGATAGTGGCGTTTACCGCTATACCTTCCAAACCAATTTAAGTTCTTTGACCGCTATTGAAGGTCTCGATTTAACCTACGACCCAACACTAGTTCACCGCATTACGTTAGAACTGCAAACCGATGGCAGTAAAGATGCCAAGTTAGTCAACAGCCATATCGACTTTTTACCAAGCGATAACTTTAGAGAAGCCAAGGCTGAAGAAACGCGTACTGTTGTCGATTTAGAAGCCAACTGTATTAAGTGCCACAGCACAAACTACAGCGATACTTCCTCTACCGCTAAACCATTAGCACTGCATGGTGGAAGACGTATTGCGATTGCAAACTGCCAAGTTTGTCATACCAGCTACAGTAAAGATCCAGAAACAGGCTCATCAATTGATTTAGGTGCCATGGCTCACGCCATCCATAAAGGCACTTATATCATGGTAGGTTACAGCGGCACAGCCTATGACTTTAGCGGTACTATGGCGAAAGCTGCGGCTGAAAATGGCTACCCGCAATACAATAAAGTTAAAGACGTTTCTGAACGTGTCACTCTGCCAGTGTCTATCGGGAACTGCCAGTCTTGCCATAGCACAGATGACAAAGGACCCGTTGATGCCGCAAGCTTTAAACATCACAAAGGTTTAGCCTGCGCATCTTGTCACATGTCAGGGTTTAATCCAGTAGATAACAGTGAATGGTTAACGCAACCAGAAGGTCAAAAAGACCGCGGATTTGTGGGTAACTATTTCCACTACTATGCCACTCCTGAGATTGATGGTATTCCAGGTGCAGACCTTGTCAATGTATACCAAAACGGTGGTTGTACATCTTGCCACGCAGCAGATGGTGAAGAAGGTAGTGCAAAATACCATCTAGCCAAAGCGAATGTGACTAAGAGCGTTCGTGATGAATATGCTTATAAGCTAGGCAACGGTACTTTTGATGTGTCCGGTAATAAATTAACATTTACCGTACAATGGCACAGCGATGTTGCACCTAAAGATGATAAAGCCGTTAAAGAGTTATGGTTAGTGGCTGCAGCATTAGATGGTGAGTACAAAATAGGATATAAATCTTCAACATTTGGCAGTCATCCTGGTCGTTTCTCTGTCAATCTTGTAAAAGAGTATCCCGCCATCACTATGGTACAAGATGGTAAGACACTGACTTATACTATCTCTGGCATCACACAACCCGATATGATTGCGCTGAAAAGAGGAACCCTGTCAGCCAAGCTATTCGTATGTGCTGATCCAACAGAGACAAAAGCGATAGATTGCACCGATACCACTGTCACCAATAAAACAGAAGTCATTATCGCAGCAAATCAAGCAAACTTTGCAAGCGCAATGGCTGGTGATCCTGCTTTTGTGGCTCGCACTGTTGTTGCATCTGAAGCAAAATGCGCAAATTGCCATGGTAAACAAGCAGACTTCTCTGTTTCACACTCTCGTGTCAGACCGACTGGCGCTGCCGATAGTGGTTGTAGCAGTTGTCATACTTCACAACCTAACACAGCCGTTAATCTAACGGATGGAAGCTGTGTTAGCTGTCATAATGACTCACTGACTGCGGCAAACAGCACAGGCCATAGCGCGACAAGAGCAAAAGCCTTTAGCCGTGGCTTTGATTTCAAAGTGATGGTTCACCAAATACATGCTAATACACGTAGTGGTCGTTTCGGTAACTACACAACCGATATAACCTTCCCTGAAAACGTAGCAAACTGTGCAGTTTGCCACGATAAAGGCCAACTGAGCTTAGCTAAACTGGGTGACAAACACGTGTTTAATGCAAGCACTGGTGAATACTCTCCTACCGTTGCAGCTTGTGCTTCGTGCCATGCGCCAACGGCTGAAGGTAACAGTGCAGTGATTGGTCATTTCGAGAATAACGGTGGTGTGTACAATGGTACTGCGGGTACTTACACCCCTGGTAGCGAAACCTGTGCGACCTGCCATGGTGAAGGTAAATCATTTGGTGTGGATAAAGTTCACCCAGTGAAATACTAATATGGAGCCGAGTAACAAATCGCAAATCAGTCGTTACTCACATTAGATTCAGCAAAATCCCCCGCTGTGCGGGGGATTTTATTTACATAACAATAACCCCATGTAAAAGAATTCAAACCTTGCTTTTATAGTATAAAGTCAACGCACATCACCCAGATAAACTCCGCTGCTTTTTTGTTCTAAAATCATTTTTATCTCTCGCTTTAAATACCTCTTTAGAAATAGAAAGATCCAAGTCACACATTAGCAAAGGCCTTGGAGATTTTAAGGTCATGTTAGGTTAGCCTTTCGTTGGGGAATTCTATTTCCAGCATCCACTTAAGTCGCTTCTAGTGACCAAAAACACAGACATAGAATCTGTTGGCGTTAGAACATAGCGTTTAAGCAATGCCAAACCTATGCAGGGAAAAAATGATGAACGCATATAAATCTAAAATCGCACTGCTATTAGCAGCAAGTGCAGTCACTATGGCCTTAGCGGGCTGTGGTGGCAGCGATGGTAATGAGGGTAATCCTGGTGAACCTGGTGGTGAACCCGCTGGTGCGATCCAAACATTAAACTTTAACTTTGAGAAAGCCTTAATAAAGGACGGCTTGCCGAACCTTCAATTTCGGGTAACTAACGAAGATGATATGCCCGTTGTTGGGCTTCAATATTTCAAGTTTTACGCTGAACAACTGGTTCCTCAGGGAGCAACAGGTGCTGGCGATGCGTCAAAATGGCAATATCTTATTGATGAAACTTGTGATTTAACGCCTGCAGTTAAAAAATGTACTGGTACGTTAGTAGATCACAAAAATGGTACCTACAGCTATAACTTCGGTACTAACCTCAAAACAAGTACCCGTGCAACCTATAACGGTGAGTTAGCTCAGCGTATTGTACTGAATAACTATGTTCGCGGTAGTACACCTGCACCATTACCTGATGGCACCACGCTGCCAGTCTTTACTGGCATATTTGACTATATAGCAGACACGGGTGCTGATGCGACTTACAGCCGTAAAATCGTTGCAACTGAAAGCTGTAATACTTGCCACGGTGAAGTAATTAACGCCAAACATTACACTAATGATGTTAATTTCTGTGCGAGTTGCCATACTTCTGGCCGAGTAAAAGCAGGAAATGAATTTAATGTGTTAGTCCATGCTAAGCATAAAGACTTAACCTTAAATGCATTAGATAGCTGTCAAAGCTGCCACGCTGAAAGTGATGCCGCGCCAGATTGGGCCAATTGGTCACGCATTCCAACTGCCGCTACCTGTGGAAGCTGCCATAGCGCAGTGGACTTTGCTGCTGGCAAAGGCCATTCACAACAACTTGATAACTCCAACTGTATCGCCTGCCATAACAGCGATTGGACTGCAGAACTGCACACAGGTAAGACTGCTGACAAGAAAGCCGTTATCGCTCAGTTAGGTATGTCAGCAGCACTTGCTGGTCAAGCTGATGATACTGCAGTATTAACCGTGTCTATCTTAGACAAAGACGGTAACGCGATTGATGCGGCAACGGTTCAAGACAAGATCAAACGTTTAGAATCTGTCACTAACGTTGGCCCTAACTTCCCAATCATGGGTTATAACGCTAGCCCAAGTAACAGCGTTGCAAAAATATCTAAAGACTTAGTCAAAGATGGCACTCTGCAAGATGGCGTGACCTTAGTTGATGGTAAACTAGTCTTCACTACGCCTGCCCTGCCCTTCGGTACTGGTGATGCTAATACCGCCTTTACCTTTATCGGTATGGAAATATGTAGCACTGGTACTAGCTTAACGGCATGTACCGCTGATAGCGCAACCACCAGTATGAAAGCTGAGCTCGCCTTTGGCACAAAATCTGGCACACCAAACATGCGCCATGTTAACTCAGTCAACTTCAGTACCTGTCAAAACTGTCACAGCGAGACCTTCGCGATTCACAAAGGCTACCATTCAGGTTTTGTGATGACAGAGCAAGTATCTCATGCAAAAGATGCAAAAGGTAAAGCTATCGTCGGTGTTGATGGCTGCGTTACATGCCATACACCTGATGGTACTGGCTACTCTGGCAATGGTATGGCAATCGAAATACGTGCACACAAAACGCATTACGAAAAAGCATATAATATCGCAGCTGAAACCTGTACCCAGTGTCACAACGACTTCAACCTAGAAGCATTTAAGGTCAAAGGTGCTTTGGCAACTGCTGCAGGCAAATATACGACTCCAATAGCGGCCACTTGTACTTCATGCCACGCAGTCACTGACATGAAAGCGCATTCCAAGGCTGTGCTTGAAAACTTCGGTGCCATCATTGATGGTGACTTTACCCAAGCCAATCAAGCGGCGCAGTCAGAAACCTGTTTCTACTGTCACAAACCCACACCAACAGATCACACTCAGGTGAAGATGTAATTTGCCCAAGCAGGGGGAGTTCGCTCCCCCTTTCTTGAATTTTGTTGGGACAAATTGGGAAGCCTATTATGAAGAACAGCCTAAAAATGAAAAACCTACTGCCGGCACTTGTCATCTCCATGGCAATGTCTGCAGTGATGTCTTTATGCATCACACCGAGTGCACACGCCTCAAAGTGGGATGACAAAATGACTCCAGAACAAGTCGAAGCCACCTTAGATAAGAAGTTTGCCGAAGGCAGCTACTCCCCTAAAGGTGCCGATTCTTGTTTGATGTGCCACAAAAAATCTGAAAAAGTGATGGACCTTTTCAAAGGTGTCCATGGCGCCATTGATTCATCAAAGAGCCCAATGGCTGGCCTGCAATGTGAAGCCTGTCATGGTCCTATGGGTCAACACAATAAAGGCGGCAACGAGCCGATGATCACTTTTGGTAAGCAATCGACCTTAAGTGCAGAAAAACAAAACAGTGTCTGTATGAGCTGTCACCAAGATGATAAACGCGTATCTTGGAACGGTAGTCACCATGACAATGCCGATGTCGCTTGTGCCTCATGCCACCAAGTGCATGTCGCAAAAGATCCTGTGTTATCAAAAAACACCGAAATGGAAGTCTGTACTAGCTGTCACACTAAGCAAAAAGCAGACATGAATAAACGCTCGAGTCACCCACTAAAATGGGCTCAAATGACCTGTAGCGATTGTCATAATCCCCATGGGAGCATGACAGATTCCGATCTAAACAAGCCTAGCATTAACGAAACCTGTTACTCCTGCCACGCCGAGAAACGCGGCCCAAAACTGTGGGAACATGCACCCGTCACTGAGAACTGTGTGACTTGCCACAATCCTCACGGCAGTGTGAATGATGCCATGTTGAAAACCCGCGCACCGCAGCTGTGTCAGCAATGTCACGCCAGCGATGGCCACGCCAGCAATGCTTACTTAGGTAACACTGGTTTAGGTTCAAACGTCGGCGACAATGCCTTTACGGGTGGAAGAAGCTGTTTAAATTGCCACAGTCAGGTCCATGGTTCAAACCATCCATCTGGCAAGCTATTACAGCGCTAAGGAGACGAGAAAATGAAATTTAAACTCAATTTGATCACTCTGGCGTTACTAGCAAACACAGGTTTTGCAATAGCGGCCGACGGGTATGGCTTAGCCAATGCCAATACAGAAAAAGTCAAAATGTCCGCTTGGAGCTGTAAAGGCTGCGTTGTTGAAACGGGTACGTCTGGCACTGTGGGTGTGGGCGTGGGTTACAACAGCGAAGAGGATATTCGCTCGGCGAATGCCTTTGGGACTTCAAACGAAGTTGCGGGTAAATTTGATGCAGATGTCACCTTCCGTGGTGAGAAAGGCTATCAAGCCAGCGTTGAAGCTTATCAACTGGGCATGGATGGTGGCCGTTTAGATGTCAATGCGGGCAAACAAGGCCAGTATAATGTCAATGTAAACTATCGCCAAATCGCCACTTACAACAGTAATAGCGCCTTAACGCCCTACTCTGGTGTCGGCAGCGATAATTTAACCTTGCCAGACAACTGGGTAACTGCGGGTTCAAGCAGCCAGATGCCGTTACTGATGGACAACCTAAATGCCTTAGAACTGTCGCTCAAACGTGAGCGCACAGGGTTAGGTTTTGACTATCAAGGTGAATCGCTGTGGAGTACGCATGTGAGCTACATGCGTGAAGAAAAAACCGGCTTGAAAAAAACATCAGGTGGATTCTTTAACCAATCCATGATGTTAGCTGAGCCAGTTGATTACACCACTGACTCCATTGAAGCTGGCATTAAACTCAAAGGCGATCGTTGGTTCACTGCACTTAACTACAATGGCTCAATTTTTAAGAACGAGTACAACCAGTTAAACTTCGACAGTGCCTTCAATCCGACCTTTGGTGCTCAAACCTCTGGCACACTCGCCCTTGACCCTGACAACCAGTCACACACAGTCTCGCTCATGGGCCAATACAACGACAATACCAATGTGTTAACAGGTCGTGTGCTTGCGGGACAAATGAGTCAAGACCAAGCATTAGTCACTTCAGGCTATGGCTATCAAGTGCCGACAGAGGCCGTTGATGCCAAAGTTGACCTCACAGGGTTGAACTTAAAAGTCGTCAGTAAAGTGACTAACTCACTGCGCTTAAGTGGTAGCTACGACTATAGCGACCGTGATAACAATACTCAAATTGAAGAGTGGACCCAAGTCAGCATCAACAATGTCAATGGTAAGGTGGCCTATAACACCCCTTACGATAACACTAGCCAACGCTTCAAAGTGGCGGCGGATTATCGTATTACCCATGGACTGAAGCTTGATGGCGGCTATGACTTCAAACGTGACGACCGTAATTATCAAGACCGTGAAACCACGGATGAAAATACCGTTTGGGCACGTTTGCGCGTTAACAGCTTTGAAACTTGGGATATGTGGGTTAAGGGCAGTTACGGTCAGCGTGATGGCTCGCAATATCAAGCTTCTGAATGGACATCTTCTGAAACCAACAGCCTGTTACGTAAGTACAATCTGGCTAACCGCGACAGAACCCAGATTGAAGCTCGAGTCACCCACTCGCCAATCGACAGCTTGACTATAGATTTCGGTGCCCGTTACGCATTAGATGACTACTCTGACACAGTTATTGGCTTAACTGAGTCAAAAGACACCAGTTATGATGCCAACATCAGCTACATGATCACCGATGATTTACTGGCGACAGCCTTCTACAACTACCAAATCATTGAGTCTGGACAAGCGGGAAGCAGTAATTACAGCACCCCAACGTGGACAGGATTCATTGAAGATAATGTAGATGTGGTCGGGGCAGGCCTGAGCTACAACAACTTGCTTGAGAACAAGTTACGCATGGGATTGGATTACACTTATTCAAACTCCGACAGTAACACTCAAGTCAGACAAGGTATCACAGGCGACTATGGCGATTATTTTGCCAAAGTGCACAACATTAACTTATATGCTCAATATCAAGCCACCGAGAAAATGGCGCTGCGCTTGGATTATAAAATTGAGAATTATAAAGACAATGATGCCGCCAATGATATCGCCGTCGATGGTATCTGGAACGTCGTAGGCTTTGGCAGCAATAGCCATGACTACACAGCGCAAATGATCATGCTGAGCATGAGTTACAAACTCTAATCGATACTGTTCATAACACGAAAAGCCCGCATGTTGCGGGCTTTTGTTTAAGCGCAGCATTATCTTTTAAAGCGATAACATCATGGCAGATAACAGTAAAAATCTTGAATAAGATCAGACTCTGGCGCGAAAGTCCGCCCATAAAAACCTTAATCCTTGAGTTTTGGCTCACTTTAGCGGATCTTAATTCAATCTTTTAGTTAATCCTCTGAGCCCATGCGTATTTACTCTTCAATCTCCCAATCTCAGTGGCTGTTATCAATTCCCGTACTATTGGGGCTAAGCCTATTACCCTTACCCGCTATGGCGTTCGACCCTTCGGGTGGCACAGCGAGCCTATTTATCATTTTAGGCCTAGGTGGTTTTACCTTAATCAATCTGTTTCTACAGGGCTTATTCTTTTTTGCGGGTCAGTATCGCAGCGCCACTTTTGCTAAACGCCATGTATTAAGCGCACTAATAGTGCCATTAATTGCCATTGCGTTAGCCATTTATGATCATAGAGGTTGGAGTGATTTCGCCCTTAACTTAGGTATTATCTGTGTCGGTATTGGACTGATTTTATTGCCACTACAGCTTTGCCAAATCGATAAACCCACCAATCGCAATGCAGATTGGATAATCAGCCTAGGGGCATTATTCATCTTAGCTTTGAGCTATGTGATTACCCCCTTAGCCCTCTTTACGATTGTGCTGGCCCATATTTGTTTGGCTTCAAGCCCAAATCAAATTCCTAAGATATTAAGTTATATCAGTTTAATCCTTGGCTATTCTCTTTTTGGCTACTGGGTATATCAAACAGTGATGATGCTCCAATCCTGATTGAAAATGAATGAGCAACGATAAAATTAGCGATTAAATTGACTAAGACGAATCTCACTAAAGCGCCATCGCCACTTTGCGTAACTGTATCGCCATCATGCTCGGCATCAATGGCCAAACTGCTGGCAAAAATCAGCGCCTGTACTTTATGTCAGACCCATTTACCCTTAGCGCCCAAGCCGATATTACAGGCCAGTACCCAAGCGCAGATTTTGATTGCAGGCCAAGCTCCGGGCGTGAAAACCCACCATAAAGGCATACCTTTTGACGATGCCAGCGGTGAACGGCTGCGCACTTGGTTGAATGTCACGCGGGAGCAATTCTACGACCCCAATCTTTTTGCCATTATCCCTATGGGATTTTGTTTTCCGGGCAGTATCGAAAAAAACGGTAAAAAGCAGGGTGATAAACCACCGCGCCCCGAATGCGCTGCCACTTGGCATCAGGCCTTGCTCGCCCTAATGCCACAAATAGAGCTAATTGTGATCCTCGGCCAATATGCCATCGACTATCATCTACCGCGCGAATCGTCCGAGGCCGTAAACCCCACTTCGCCGATCACTAAGCATCAAACAACCGGCACTAACGTAACTGTCATCCCCAAACTGAAACCAATAACAGTGACCCAAGCATGCGCGCAATGGCAGCAATATTGGCCTAAGTATCTTGTCTTGCCGCACCCAAGCCCGCGTAATAATCTTTGGCTTAAGCAGCATCCTGAGTTTGAACGCGATATGCTACCCAGATTAAGAATGCGTATTGCATCCCTATTAAACCTTCAACCCCACTAGGCGCCTGTATGTATCTACTTGATTCTGTCATCGCTAAGCAAATTGTGAGCCGCACAATGAAAATCATTGGCCACAATATCAATGTGATGAACGGCCAAGGGGTGATTTTAGGCTCAGGCGACCCTAAGCGTATTGGCTCAACCCACGAAGGCGCGCTGCTGGCGATAGCCCAAAATCGCAATGTGGAGATCAGTCAAGAAGTCGCCTCAGGGCTACATGGCGTTAAGCCAGGCATCAATTTACCCTTACATTATCAAGGACAAATTATCGGCGTCGTCGGCATTACCGGTGATCCACGTGAGCTCACCCATTATGGTGAGTTACTCAAAATGACCGCCGAAATGATTGTTGAACAAGCCAACCTGCAGGATAAATTGCAATGGGAGAATCGCCAGCGGGAAGAGTTTATTCTGCAACTGATCAAAGCTGAAACCGATGATGCACAGTTGCACCGCTGGGCAAAACAGCTCGACATTGATATCAGCCTGCCAAGAGTCGCGGCCATTATTGAGATCAGCGAGAAAAACATCCAGAAACACCATTTAAAAACCGACACAACCCCAGCGGCCTTGTACTTAGCTGAGGCATCCACTCAGCCCGCCGATGAACGTAGCCCCAGAGTCAGTGAAACCCTCAAGCAAGTGCTGCATCTATTGCAATATCCTGACCGTGGTAACTTGATTGCCATGACCTCAATGTCGCAGTTGGTGATCCTAAAGCCTGCTTTTTTAGATGGAAAACAATGGGATCCTGAGCTTGAAAATCAGCGCATCGATAAGCTGTTGCAGCGCTTACCCGCCCAAATGGATTTAAACTTTAAAATTGCTCTAGGCCATTTCTTCCCGGAAAAAGGTGGGATAGCGCGCTCCTATCACACGGCTCAAGAAACCTTGGCACTCGGTAAGCAGCTCAATGCAGAAGGGAATAAATACCTGTTTGAAGATTATTCCCTACAAGTGTTACTTGCAGGGCTGAAACATGACTGGCGCGGTCAGGCGCTGGCAACGCCCTATCAGCAACTCGCCAAGGCGGATAAAAATGGCCAATTACGCAAAACCTTAGCGGCTTATATCACCCACTTTGGCGATGCACAGCAATGCGCGAATGCTCTGTTTATTCATCGCAATACACTGAGATATCGCCTTGATAAAATTCAGCAAATCACCCAAGCCGACATTCAATCCCTGCATGGATTATTAAGCCTGTATCTTGGGCAATTAATTGATACTTCGACTCGCTTAACTTAACGCTCAAATGACTTAGCAACTCAACAGATTAGCCAGAAAAAAGCCCGCAGATGACGGCGCCGACCTGATGGCCAGATCAATTGAGTAAAACTTGGCCTGTACTAAAAAATTAATTGAAAGATTTATACCGTATCCCCTTTCCTATCCTTTCATATAGTATCGCGTCGATATTCTAGCGCTCTCTACTTAGTCCATTGAAAGGAATGATAATGACCTCAATCAAACTGACTTTACTCGCCAAAGCTTGCCTCATTAGCGGCTTAGCGCTGACTTCACCTTCGTTAATCGCGGCCGAGAAAACCATTCCCGAACTGGTCGATGCCGTCAACGGCACACCCGATGCGGCAAGTCGCGAGGCGGGTAAAAATGTCAAACTGCGTAATCACACTAAGGGATTTTGTACCTCAGGCAGTTTTAAACCGAATCCACAATTACAACAAACGTTGGCAATTCCATTTTTTAATCAAGATAGTATCAAGGTCACAGCCCGCTTTTCCCTCGGCGGTACAAATCCGCAGATCTCAGATAAAACCGCTGGGCGCTTTATGTCACTCAAAATTGATGGCGATAAAGAAAACCTTAACTTTGTCACCAACGTTCCTGTTTTCTTTGCCAAAAATCTCGAAGAGTTTTTTAACTTTCAGACCAAAGTGAAACAAGGCCCTGAAGGTAAACAGTGGCTTATTGATAATCAACCCAGCGCCAAAGCTTTTTTCGACCATGTTAAACAGTTGCCTCCCAGCCCAAGTTTTGCCAACAGCCGCTACTTCGGTGTAAATAGTTTCCTGTTCAGCACGCAAAAAAACAGTGTTCAACAAGGTGAAACGGTCGCGGGTAAATGGATTTTTGAACCTGTCGCTGGTACTGCCGGGCTGTCAGCCAGTGAACTTGCCAATCTCAGTGATGATTTTTTAAAGGCGGAATTACTCGAGCGCATTAAAACCCAGCCAGCACAATGGAACCTTTATATTCAACTCGCCGAAATGGGGGATGAGATTAATGACCCAACCGTGATCTGGCCTGAAACTCGCCAGCGTTTACTGGTAGGCCAAGTGAGGATTAACGGTGAACGAGACAGCGATCCCCAAGTGCAACAGTGTGATAAAGGCATATTTAACCCACTGTTATTGCCTAAGGGCATTACTGCATCTGCCGATCCGATACTCAATGCCCGCACCGCAGCCTATGTAGAATCCTTTATTCGTCGTCAATAAAGAGTCGAGTTAAGTCCCTCCTGTTTAGGATTGGCAAATAGCCCTATTTGCCAATCCTTATCGACAAGCGCCTCCCTTACCGACAAAACGCCTCCTCCTGCATTCGAATTCACCTAAGCATTTTTGTGCATGAGCACAAAAATGGCGAAACATAACGCGGTAATTCCGTGGATTTAGCCAAAGCTATTCAAACATACCTGCACAATAATAGGATGACCTTAAAGCAGCCCTCATTTGGACTCAGGCCCAAATAAGCACTGCGCCCTACACTATAAGTCAAAAAACTTACTCAAAAACTTCAGCCAAGAACTGAACGGGACAAACTATGAACTTAGTGCTTATTCTCATCGGCGTGATTGCATTTATTGTTATCGCGACCTCAAAATTTAAACTCCACCCCTTTTTAACCTTAATTCTGGCCGCCTTTATCGCAGCCTTCGCCTATGGCTTGCCGAGCGGGGAAATCGCTAAAACCATTACCACAGGGTTTGGCAATATTTTAGGCTATATCGGCTTAGTGATCGTCTTAGGCACTATCATAGGGATTATTCTGGAAAAAAGCGGCGCCGCCATCACCATGGCCGATGTGGTGATCAAGATATTAGGTAAACGCTTCCCGACACTCACTATGTCAATTATCGGTTATCTCGTGTCTATTCCGGTCTTTTGTGACTCGGGTTTTGTGATCTTAAACTCACTGAAACAATCGATGGCGAACCGCATGAAGGTCTCTAGTGTCTCCATGAGCGTTGCCTTAGCCACAGGTCTGTACGCCACTCACACCTTTGTACCGCCAACGCCTGGCCCTATCGCCGCCGCAGGCAACTTAGGCTTAGAGTCCAACTTAGGTTTAGTGATCGGTGTGGGTCTCTTTGTGGCCGCTGTTGCGGCACTCGCGGGTATGTTATGGGCAAACCGCTTTGCCGATGTTGAGCCCGATGGTGAAGGCGCAGAAGAACTTAAAGCGCAGGCCAGTGACTATGAAACGCTGAAAAAAAGCTATGGTACGTTACCAAGCCCATTAAAAGCTTTCGCACCAATTTTTGTGCCTATCGTATTAATTTGTTTAGGTTCTATCGCTAACTTCCCTTCAGCGCCTTTGGGTAAAGAAGGTGTGTTTGATGTGCTCGTGTTCCTTGGTCAGCCTGTTAATGCCCTGATGATTGGCCTGTTTTTATCCCTGCTGCTGTTAAAGGGTGAGAATAAGATCAGCGAATTTAGCGAACGCATCAGCCAAGGGCTCGTCACTGCCGCGCCGATTATTTTAATCACAGGTGCAGGTGGTGCCTTTGGTGCGGTATTAAAAGCCACGCCTATCGGTGACTTTTTGGGCACATCACTGTCGGCACTGGGTATCGGTATCTTTATGCCATTTATCGTCGCTGCCGCGCTTAAGTCAGCGCAGGGTTCATCGACAGTCGCATTAGTCGCAACCTCTGCACTGGTTGCGCCTATGCTTGGCGATATTGGTCTTGGTAGCGATATGGGCCGAGTGTTAACAGTAATGGCCATTGGCGCAGGTGCAATGACAGTTTCCCACGCCAATGACAGCTTCTTTTGGGTCGTCACCCAGTTTAGCCGCATGAGCGTCAAACAAGCCTATAAAGCCCAAACTATGGCGACCCTAATCCAAGGTGTAACATCCATGGTAACTGTGTATGTGCTAAGCCTAGTGTTGCTCTAATATTAATGAGTTCTTGATTCAATATTGTCCCTTGGGCACATGCCGTGCCCAAGATATATCTCTGTTATACGCCCTAATAATTGCAACAGATTAATGTGCCAGTGATGGATATAAATGCCTTTATATCACCTCAGTTTTAGCACAGGGATGTTGTTGCGCCCAACGTAAGTGGCCTTGGGTTTAGTGTTCAACATTGAGCCCTGTTTTATCCCATTTAGCTGTAGGATTTTTAATGAAAATAGTTATCGCCCCCGACTCATTTAAAGAAAGCTTAAGCGCGCTCGAAGTGGCCAACGCCATCGAACAAGGCTTAAAACAAGTGATACCCGACTGCGACATAATCAAAATACCCGTTGCCGATGGTGGCGAAGGCACAGTGCAATCTATGGTGGACGCCACGGGCGGCAGTATTGTCAGCTTAGAGGTCATGGGGCCACTGGGGCATAGAGTGCAAGCGCACTATGGCATCCTTGGGGAAGGCATTCTGGGCGCGGCTATGAATACAAGTTCTGCTTCAGTTTCACGTGCAGATCCAACGAGCAAATCGCCACATCAAGGCGCGATTGCCGTGATTGAAATGGCCTCAGCCTCAGGTTTGCACCATGTGCCGAGGGAGCAACGTAATCCGCTGCTTACCACAAGTTATGGCACGGGCGAGCTGATTTGTGATGCGCTTAATCGGGGGATAAAGCACATCATTTTGGGGCTGGGCGGCAGTGCCACCAACGATGGCGGCGCGGGTATGGCCCAAGCGCTGGATATTTTATTGCTCGATGGCCAAGGTAAAACCTTGCCTTCTGGCGGCGCAGCGCTGGCGAACCTTGCTCAAATCGATGTATCAAACGCTCATCCACTTTTACGTGAGTGCAGCTTCGAAGTTGCCTGCGATGTTGATAATCCACTGTGCGGTGAACGCGGTGCATCGGCAATTTTTGGTCCGCAAAAAGGTGCGACGCCTGAGATGGTTAAGCAGCTAGATGCCGCTCTTGCCCATTATGCCGATGTGATTGCCCGCAATGGCATTAGTGATCACCGCGATCATGCCGGGGCTGGCGCTGCTGGCGGTATGGGTCTTGGCGTGATGGCTTTTTTAAATGCCGAGCTTAAACCTGGGGTTGAGATTGTAATGCAAACCGTTGGCCTTGCGGACAAAATCCGTGGCGCCGATGTAGTGATCACAGGTGAAGGCCGTATCGATGGTCAAACCGTGTTTGGTAAAACCCCAATGGGCGTGTTAAAGCAAGCCAAACTGCAGGGCATTCCCACTATCGGTATCGCGGGCTGCCTCGGTGAAAACGCCAATGCCATATTGGATCACGGTATGGCGGCTATCTTCCCTATCATCCCGCACTTAAGTCCGCTTGATGATGTGCTGGCCAATGCCAAGCTAAACCTTTGCAATACCGCCCGAAATATCGGCGCGGTACTCATGTTGGGCCAACGCAAATTTTAGGGCTAACATGAATTTTAGGGCTAATGCTCAGGCTTGATGAGTGGCTCGTCGAGTTAAACATAAAGGCGCCATAACGGCGCCTTTGCTTATTTAGGCCGCAACGCTTTGGTAATACCAAATTTTAGTGCTTGATGCCTAAAAGGCCTTGCAGTAAAGTGAGCTCCCTTTTTGGTATTCCGCTGATTGAACATTTGAGAGTCACTGATCGCGCATCACTGGTCGAGAATCACTGGTCCGTTATACTCTTCGAGCCAATTTGCGGTTTCACTATAAAAATTAATAGACGGCAAGCCCCATGACCCAGAAACTCCCTCGCCAAGCCACCGCATCCGAAGCAAGTTTGCTCCGCATTTTTACTGCACCGGAAGATGCAAGCTCAACGCTGAGTATTATTGAGCAAAAGCTCTCCGAGGACTTAGCAGGCTTTTTGGGTGACAGTATCGCCGCGCTCGAAAAACCCTTGTCTGAAATCGAAACCGATTTTCAAGCTTTTGAGATCCCAACTCAGCCGCGTTTTGTCTCCGATTACACCGACGAAATTATGCAAAATTTGGTGGCGCATTCGGTACACACAGCGGCGCCAAGTTTTATCGGCCACATGACTTCGGCACTGCCCTACTTTGTGTTGCCACTGTCGAAGATGATGGTGGGACTCAATCAAAATCTGGTCAAAATCGAAACCTCTAAGGCATTTACGCCGCTTGAGCGCCAAGTGCTCGGCATGATGCACCATTTGATTTACGCCCAAGATACGGATTTTTATCAAAGCTGGATGCACAGCGCCAATCATTCCCTCGGCGCATTTTGCTCCGGCGGCACGGTTGCCAACATCACGGCCCTGTGGATTGCCCGTAACCAATTATTAAAAGCCGAGGGTGAGTTTAAAGGCGTCAGCCGCGAAGGATTACTCAAGGCACTGCGCCACTATGGCTATGACGATTTAGCGATTTTAGTCTCGGAGCGAGGCCACTACTCGCTGGGCAAAGCTGTAGATCTGCTTGGCATTGGCCGCGACAATATCATCAGCATTCCCACTGACAGCGATAACAAGGTCGATGTCGCGAAAATGCGCCAAGCCGCCCTTGAACTTGCTAGTAAAAACATCAAAGTGTTGGCGATTGTTGGCGTGGCCGGCACCACAGAAACCGGTAATGTTGACCCACTGACAGAGTTAGCTGCGCTGGCAAAAGAGTTAAATTGCCATTTCCATGTGGATGCAGCGTGGGGCGGCGCGAGTTTATTATCCAATAAATACCGACACTTACTCGCAGGCATCGAACTTGCTGACTCAGTCACTATCGATGCCCACAAACAAATGTACGTGCCTATGGGCGCAGGCATGGTGTTATTTAAAGACCCAGAGTTTGCCCACACCATTGCCCATCACGCCGAATATATTTTGCGCCGTGGTTCAAAGGATCTCGGCAGCCAAACGCTGGAAGGTTCACGCCCCGGCATGGCGATGTTAGTGCATGCTTGCTTACAGATCATCGGTCGCGATGGTTATGAAATATTAATCAATAATAGCCTTGAAAAAGCCCGCTATTTTGCCGAACAAATCAAAGCCCATGAGGATTTTGAGTTAATCACTGAGCCAGAACTTTGTCTGCTGACTTACCGTTATGTGCCCGCCCGCATCCAAGCCGCCATGCAGCTTGCCTGTGAGCAAGCAGACACAGTAAAACTCGCTCGCTTTAACGAGCTGCTCGATGGTCTTACTCAGTTTATTCAAAAGCACCAACGCGAACAGGGTAAATCCTTCGTCTCCCGCACCCGCATTCAGCCAGCCCGCTATTTTAGACAAGCGACCGTAGTATTTCGCGTCGTACTCGCCAACCCCCTCACCAGCCATGACATTCTCAATCAAGTGCTTGTTGAGCAAAGTGAAATCGCCGCATTAGATAACGAGTTTTTACCTGCGTTATTGGCAATGGTTGCTGAATAGCGAGTTGTGAATGATGGAATAGCCCCAATACTATTTGTGGCTATCCCATCATTCGCCGAAATCTGAAGGATTGAACGATTCGGCGAGCTCAGTAATCACCTAAGAATGATGTAAAAGCCTCTGTATCCCCACTTAGACGTTAATAATAAAGTACATTTATTCCAGTGACTCGCTGCGAGTACATCCCTGTAAGCTCGACCGTGGCATCCATGCCACAAACGGTCACTTACATAAATATGCTTTATTCATTCAGTCATGTGTATCCTGTTGCTCGACTAACTTGTGTTGTACCTGATAACGTTTTTCTGACTCACGGCGCATGAGTTACACTAGGTAAGCATTTGAAATAAAAGACAAGAGATGATTAATGATAGCACCTACACTTAATATCAAAACAGGCTCGGAAAATACATGAATCTCGCATTATTTGATTTTGACGGCACAATAACCGATGCGGATATGTACACTAAATTTATACGATTTACGGCTTCTAAAAGACGAACTGTCGTCGCGGGCTGTTTATTATTACCGCTTTATTCACTGTATAGAATTGGCTGGTTTCCGGCACGAAAACTAAGACCGATTGTTAGCTATCTTGCCTTCCGTGGTCGTGATTACCAGCAATTAAATACTATGGCAGCTACCTATGCCCAAAAAGTGATCCCCAAACATGTCATGCCACATGCGCTAAACAAAATCCGCTGGCACCAAGAAAATGGCGATACCGTCGTAGTTGTTTCAGCGTCACTCGATGTCTATTTAAAACACTGGTCTAGTGCGCTCGGATTAAGGTTAATCAGTAGTGAGTTAGAGGTAAAAAATGGTATTTTATCGGGGTATTATGCAGCTGGTGATGTCAGTTGTGAGACAAAGGCAATAAAAGTTAGACATACTTTCGACTTAAACAGCTATGAACGTATTTACGCCTATGGTGACACAGCAGAAGATCTGGCAATGTTACAACTTGCACACGAAAAATATATGAACTGGAATGAAGTCACTTACTAGAAAAATAATACCAAGGGATCACTATGTACTTCATTGCTGCTTTTGGTTTACTGATGTTGTTATTAAGTCTAGTGATGGCTGTACAGCCTGAGTCTTTCTCTAAGGGGATTATTTCGTTTAGCGAGCAGCCCTACTTCCATATTGCTGAGGTGTTTAGCCGAGTTATTGCGGGTCTCATTTTTACCCATTACTCAACCGATACTCAGTTTCCATAGACCATTTTTGCGATAGGTATTGTGTTGTTAGGTGTCGGAATGGGCTTGGCGTTAACGCCTCCAAGGTTACATAGGAAGTTTGCGCTATGGTCTGCTCAATACTTCAACAATAAATTCCGTTTAATTGGTCTATTTTCCATCCCGCTATCTTTGCTACTTATATATTCTGCTGTTGGCGCCTAAAAAATAGTATGCAATCCAACAACAAGGATTTTGTCACAATAATTTAGTTTTAGCTAAAGCAATCGCAACTTGTAAAAAACAATGCTAAGGTAATGATTCGTATAACAAGTATTGCTTTATAAGCAGAATCTGTCGGAGAAAAAGGATGTTTATCAGATATATTTTAATGCTCACTGCCGTGCTGCTATGCCTTTACCCTGTTTGGGGATTAGTGAGCCCAGCAAGCTACTTGCAGGAGATATTAGAGGTTTATCCCAATGCGGAACAAGCCAGTCATACTCAAGTACGAATTACGGCGGCTATTTTATGGATAAGCAATCTGACGCTATCATTTGCGTTACTATTTATTGCAAAATTCATTAAACAACCTCAAACGTACAAATTCGCGAAAATATCGTCTATTGCATTAATTAGCTATCCATTTATTCTGACGATAACAGAGGCAATTTCTCACAGTATTCTATACCGCCACCTAGAACATCCTACGTTGACAATCGAGTTTTCAGCGCAAAAAATGTTCTATTTCGTATTTGGCCTGATCATTCTGGGAATTTATCAATCCCAACAAGAGTACAAACGCGCCAAAGAGAATGGTTAATTTATCAACATATTTTAAGGAAAAACCATTGAAGTTCTTTATCTCTTTTATCTTTGCTTTTATTGGCTCCAAATTATTATTCAAATACTTCGATTTTCACTACGATATTTTTAGCGATCCTTTTGATCCATTGAAATTTATTATTGATACGGGGGTGTTCGTTGTTATTTTTATATCAACACAGATACTGTATGAAAAATATTGGGAAAAACGAATAAACAAGAACAGCCATAATTCCCTCAACTAATGCACATAAGGATAATGCGCAGAGGGACTATGAATAATATATGCTGTTAACACGCTCACAAGCACTAAGCGACCAACAGAAACCACATAGGAACTAGAAAGCTTTATATGCAAAAAATCATTCTACCACTGCTCATGCTAAGCCTTGGTGCATGGTCTGGTTTTACTCAAGCACAGGACACCAGCGCGTTATGGGGCAAAGAATACGCTGAGGTGAAATCGAGTTTATTAGCTGCTGGCTGGGTATTAGCGCCCGTAGCAGAAGATGAAACGCCAATGACAGAAGATTACCCTGAAATAACCTGTGGTAACGGCGCGATGGCCATTTGCTCTGTCGGCGTTAAGCGAGACAATAGTACACTTACCTTAGTTGTTGAATCTATTGAACAAGTGCTTATTGTGGCAGGTGAATACTAAACTGCCCAATGGACGATGTGAAATTCAGCCTAAGCGCCTGACATAAACGAGGTAGTGATGACATCTATCCCCCAATCAAAACAAGAACTTGAATTGGCTATTTATTCAGTTTTCCCCAAATTGATAGCTGACTATCGTTCAATCCCAGCCCAAATGTCCCGTGTGTGCAGCATAGAAGGAAACATCACAGGTACACAAATGAGTGTAAGTGATACCGTCGCTTATCTTATTGGTTGGGGTAAATTAGTGCTCAAATGGTACGAGTTAACATCGCAAGCACTCCCCGTTGATTTTCCCGATACGGGTTATAAATGGAATCAACTGGGATTATTAGCAAAGCGATTTCATCATGAATATAGCCAATGGCAATATACTGATTTACTTGATGAGTATGAAATGACAATGGAAAAATTGTCAGCGCTGATTGCGAGTCTCAGTGATCAGCAACTGTACGGCATAACTTGGTACGATAAATGGACTCTGGGTCGTATGATCCAGTTCAATACTTACTCCCCGATGAAGAATATGCGTACCAAAGTACGACGATTCAAAAAAGACAATGCATTACCCTAGTAAACAACTCTTTTAAGCACGGAGGTATTCATGCCAAGTACCCACACTCACCCGCAGTTAGGTCCAAATCCCAACGATAAAGCGCCGATGAAAGGCTTTCCTCAGGTTGGCTTTCTTAAAAACTTTATTTCCCGCGAGAACATTATCGTCGGCGATTACACTTATTATGACGATCCAGCAGGTCCTGAGAGGTTCGAGTCGAATGTACTTTATCACTTTGACTTTATTGGCGATAAACTGAATATCGGTAAATTCTGTGCCATTGCGAAAGACGTGAAATTCATTATGAATGGCGCCAATCATCAAGTATCTGGCTTCTCGACTTATCCTTTTTATATCTTCGGCAATGGCTGGGAGAAAGCGGCGCCCAAGCCCGAAGATTTACCTTTTAAGGGCGATACCTGTATCGGTAACGACGTATGGATTGGTTATAACGCCACTATCATGCCTGGGGTGAAAATTGGCCACGGCGCCATTGTTGCCAGTCAATCCGTAGTAACAAAAGATGTACCGCCCTACGCTATGGTTGGCGGTAATCCTGCCACAGTGATCAAGCTGAGATTCGAGCAAACTGTCATAGATGAGCTTGTTGCCATCGCTTGGTGGGATTGGCCGATAGAGAAAATCACTCAACACCTTGAGGCTATTGCGGGTGCAGAACTCACAACATTACAGCAGGCAACCTAAATAACGCCTATCGCGAGCAAGACTGAACAAAAAATCTCAAGCGACAAGCATTAAGCAACAAACATAAAAAACCGCCATTAAACGCAAACAAAATCCAATATGCGCAATTTTGTACAAAAGCGCTGAGGGTTTCTGGGTTACTATCAGGCACAACCCGCCATTAATACACTAAACACGGAGGCCTACTGTGAACACAGAACATGCGGCCTACCAGATTGCCGATGAATTAGGTGGCCTCGAGTTACTCAATGCCCACTACCATAAACAAAACTTTAGTCGGCACACCCACGAAGGTTACACAGTCGGCGTGATTGAAACGGGGGCACAGCGTTTTTATCGCACGGGTGGCAACCATGTGGCGCCAAAGCACAGCATCATTCTCGTCAACGCCGACGAAGTCCATAATGGTTGTAGCGCCACCGAGGGCGGTTGGTCCTATCGTGCCATGTATCCAGTACCCGCGCAGTTTGCCAATATTAACAGTGAGCTAGCATCAAACCGCGGTGCGCCCTATTTCCCTGAGCCCGTAGTGTACGATCCTGAATTAGCCGAATTACTGCGCTTCACCTTTACGACTTTAGATACATCGGACAATCGCTTACTGCGCGAAAGCTTGGTCTATTCAAGCTTGACACAGTTGATGACACGCCATGGCAAGAATCGCCCAAGCGATGACCTCGCTGTAATCGCTAAGCCTGCGTTAGCACTGGTGAAATCCTTTATCGACGATCATCCTGCTGCCGACATCTCCCTTGAAGAGCTGGCAACACTCGCGGGATTAAGCCCCTATTATTTGCTGAAGCAATTTCAGCGCTATTACGGCTTACCGCCCCACGCTTATCAAATTCAAGCAAGAGTGAGACTCGCCAAAGGAAAAATCAAACAAGGCACACGGCTGCTCGATGTCGCCCTCGATTGTGGTTTTCACGATCAAAGTCACTTGAATCGACATTTTAAGAAGACAGTCGGCGTAACACCGGGGCAATTTGCCAAAGAAATAGGCCGCAATATTATCCAAGCCTAAACAACCACTTTAAGTTAATCTGCCATGCTCATTCTTGCTTTCTCCTCTATTGACTAAGCAAGCAACCTTATCCAAGCATTTATTGTTTAACGGCAACCCCGTCGCCGCTATTTTTAGGAGCCAAAGTGACAACCGACAAGCTTATAGAACCTGATGTTTATCCTGTGCATCCATCGAAATCCAAGGCATTTTTAAAAGGTACATTAGCCATGATGCCGTTGACGATAGCGGTTGTACCTTGGGGCATTTTAGCGGGCTCCTTCGCCATTGAGGTTGGGCTAACGCCCATTGAGAGCCAAGCCATGTCGGCGATTATCTTTGCGGGCGCGGCGCAATTAGTGGCGCTCGGCATGGTGAAAGCCGGTATTGGTCTGTGGAGTATCTTAATTACGACGTTACTCATCACCTCACGCCATCTGTTATATGCAATGGCGATGCGCAGTCAAATCAGTCCGTTGCCATTAAAGTGGCGCCTAACATTGGGCTTTTTGCTCACAGATGAACTGTTTGCCATCGCCAATCAAGGCAAGTTATATAAGTTCGACCCTTGGTACGCCCTTGGCGGCGGTTTGAGTTTCTATATCGGTTGGAATATAGCCACACTACTTGGCATAGTGGCGGGCAATGCGATCGAGAATTTAGATGAGATGGGATTAGATTTTGCAATCGCAGCCACCTTTATCGCTCTGGTCGTTCCTACCATAAAAAAACCATCGATTCTCGTCTGTGTATTAGTCTCGCTTACCCTAGCAGTGATATGCGCCGTTTTTAAAATTCAAGCGGGACTGCTCATTGCCGCCATTGCGGGAATGACGGCAGGTGTACTTTACGCCAAAGTGACCAAGGAAGCGGAACGCGCAGAACAATCCGCAAATCAGTTAGCAAGCGCACAGACCAAAACAGAAGTGGATACAGGAACAGGGACTGACATTAAGACAAAAACATTGTCAGGAGAGAAAGCATGATTTGGTTAATGATCTTTTCAATGGCGGCGGTTGTGTTTATCAGTCGTCATTTACTACTTGAGCCTAAACTACCGCTGCGATTAAGTAAGGGCACCCAAACCTTTTTAAGTTACTCGGCCCCTGCGGTACTCACTGCGATCTTTGCGCCCATAGTATTTGTGCAGGAAGGTCAGCTCGGTCTGAGCCTAGACAACAGCTATCTCATCTGCGCCGTAGTCGCTACAGTGTTGGCGCTCGTCACCCGTAATACCTTGCTGACCACAGTACTGAGTATGGGACTGTTTTTCTTTATCCACTAAGTCAACAAAGAGTCAGTGCTCAGCAACGGCACTGACTCTTGCATCAATCATTTACACCGCCCCTACCACTCTTTTACACAGCCTAATCCTCTCTGAGACATCCCCCCTAGAAAATTACTGACACGTTATCTTGATTTTCCACAATCTTCATGTACTTAGATTCTTATGTCTGTGCAACTAACAGTATCGGCTTTAACGGTATTTCACACATCGACGATAATGGAAGGGTGATGATATTTATCAGCAATAACAAAGGCTCAAACAATAAAAACAAAATACTTAACCTAACCATATTCAAACTATTTAGTCTCTAAAAACGTCCATTCAGAAATGTTATTTACTGCATCTATTACGGCACTAATCTCAGTATTTTTCTAGGTATAGTTCTCGGAATGAAGAGTCCATTTAAAATTTTTACAGAATAAAATGCCGCATAAATATTAATCCACATTCAAAAACCAACCCACTAAAAATTAAAGTAAATACACTATATTATAAAGTTATAAATACCGTTTAAAAATAAAGTAATTAACATTTTTAACCAGATTAAAACACACCTTAAATTAATTCATTTTTATTTTGTTTAATAAAAATAAAAGTGCTAGTTTTTAGATGTGCCTAGCAGTAATGATTATTTATATGATTTAGAACTACATATAATTGCCATCGGCGCTCTCAATGAAAGGACGTATTTTATTAAAATAAAGGAACAATCATGAGAAAAAAATCTAGCCTGGGTATATTAACGTTATCCTGTTTAACCGCACTTGGAACTGTTTCTTTGTTGGCCGAAGCTGCTATTCCGAATACTATTCCAAAACTGTCAATGGTAGAACACGCAGCCCCTGATCTTGATTCGCTTAAAAATGATGCAATTAACGACCCCTCGTTTATCAGCTCGTTATTCTCCTTAGGGCACCATCTTGGATATGCATGGGCTGGCGGTACAGCATCCCAGTATGTTGGTGAAGACATCGAAGTCAGAAGAGAATCGAGCAACGAATATAGTCTTAAAGCCCGCTATAACGGCAATGATCCTTATGCAAGCGGCTACAGAGCGAATGAACGTTTGAAGGTAAATTTACAAAATATTCATTTCGTCACTAATCCTCAAAGTCTAAAGTTAGGTTCACCTCAAGTTTATGATCGTGAGGCTATTTATACTGCTCCTGTGGTTATCTATAACTGGGGCGATACCGAAGATACCGGTGTAGCCACCCTAAACTATGATTACACCACTAGCTGGGCCAAAACCGATAATTTCTCTTTCTCCGAGAAAATTGGCGTAACCAATAAATATGAAGTGGGTATTCCAGGAATAGGTGGAGCGAGTTCTGAAATCAGCGCCGAATTTTCTGCCAGCCAAGGTTGGAGTGAAACCGACGGCAAAAGTACAACGATTTCGAGTCAGGCGCAGTACCGCGCAATTATGCCGCCTCGCAGCAAACGTTATATCTCAATCACCCTATTTAAACAAAAGGCAGATGTCCCATACACCTCAAGTTTATATATGATGTACGATATAAAATATGAGAACTTCTTAAAATGGGGTGGTAATGCGCATATTAATCATCCGACAAATAGACCTAACTTCCCTTACACCTTTGGCGGAGCGAATGCGAATAATCTGAATGGACCAGAAGCCTTAGTCGATCAATATCTTCATCAAGATATAAACGGTTATGGTGTATGGGATTGGCCTGCTGCGATTAATTCGGCACAGTCAAAAAGTGGGTTTGAGTGGCAATTGGCGAATATTGTTAGACAACATGGCGCACCTATCAGCGGTAAATTTACTGCAATAGATTCAAGTCAATTTAATATCGATGCCAGTGAATCCTATCCACTAACGGATGAAGACATTGCTAATCGTCCTAAAAGCGCTCAAAAATTAGGACTGAGTCGCAATATTCAGGTTGCCGTCGGCGAGATCCAAAACAATGATGAAGATGGTTTAATCAAAAAACTGAATATTTCGCAATCAAGCGAAGTCATGTTAAACAATTAAAAACGGTGAGCTTAGACTCTCAATAACAGCGATGACACTAGTATCAGAGAGATCTCGATACAACTAGCCCGTTACTAGCAAATTAAAAATGTAATACAAAGCCACTCATTCGAGTGGCTTTTCTTTCGCTTCTGCTCGCGCCTTTGATTGCTCATCCATCAGGCAAATATAATCTTCAAGCTCTTGCCCGAGAGTGAGATCAAAATGACGGTTTAACCGCACAAGACCTGTGATGCGATCGACCCTGAAATTACGAAAATCAGCACGTAGCTCACACCATGTCAGTAAGGTCCAAGTACCACGCCAAAAATAGATGGCGAGCGGCCTAACTTCCCGCTCGGTGACATCCAGTTTGACGTCTTGATAGAAGAGTTTGACGTATTCGCGGCGCTGAGCCGCATTACGCAAGGGATCGAGGAATTGAAACTCATTGGAATCGAGGTAAAAATCCGGTGAAAACATTAAGGATTGATAGGCTTGTAATCGTTTAGGCAACACAGCTTCGACTTTAATCATCGCCTGCCTCGCGGCGCTACCAAGCTCCTTACCACCCCAAGTTTGCACCATACGCATGCCAACTTGAATCGCTTCGAGTTCGGCTTCGTTAAACATCAAGGGCGGAACATTAACCTCGTGGCGCAACAAATAGCCGACACCCGCTTCCCCTTCAATAGGAATGCCACTTAAACACAGGTCCTGCACATCACGGTAAATCGTGCGTGTAGAAACCTCTAACCGTTCAGCCAACTCTTGGGCTGTGGTTAAGCGTTTATGTTTGAGAATTTGCACTATTTGAAATAGGCGGTCAGCGCGGCGCATTAGCTCTGGTTTAACCCTTTATCTATCAATCAGTTGATTAAGTATTATTATCCTAGATCAATCGCTGGTATGTCTTTGAATACACACTTGAGTGTTTTTACGATTTGAATCATAAAATCCCGATATAGATCTCAACCTCAGTAGCACTAAGATAGACTTCAAAATCCGTTTGATAGCGTCGCTGATGAGAGCAATCAGCCGCGCTAAAATAACCCCACACTTGCCCCCAAAGATCGATAACACACTGGGGCATATCACCCTGAGCGGTGAATTTTAGGTACTTGCCCGCGTTAAGCTCCAATGGCGTAAAATGACTTGCATCAACAGGGGTATCAATTGCCTTACCCACCAGCACAGAAAACTCGCCATTCATGTCTGACTCATAGTCATAATACACGCCATACATGGGCGAATTGAGCATAGCGGTGAGCTGGGATGATTCAAAAAAGGCTTGCCACAGACTACCTATTCTCGCGCTATCGACAGACATTTCTGCCCGATTATTCGTGCGGGTGCTTAGTCCAAGTAACGGTCGAGCATCAATATAAACCACATCCATCTTTGTTTCTTCCATAGAAATCTAAACCCATGCTTTAGTTAATTGCGTGATTTTAGCGTCGTGCCTTAAGGCCACGACGCTAATACATTAATCACTTACGACTACTTATCCTTAGACCACAGACCGACTTTGTTACCTTCGCTATCGGCAAATAAGGCGATATAACCACACTCACCGTCTTTTATCGGTGTGACTGGCAGGATAATCGTCACCTCTGCTGCGATCAGTTTATCCACTAAAGGTTGCAATTGTGCGCTGAAATGCAGATACACAGTGCTGCCTTGCATCGATGGTTGGCTCATGCTGCATTTGACTAGCCCTATGCTCGCCGCACTCGCATCTTCGGTGACTATGGTCGCATATTCCATGTCTTCCATATCGTCACGTTTAAACTCAACCCCAAAATGCTGCTGATAAAAGGCAACGGCACGGTTCATATCACTGACAGGAATTTCACCCCAAACTAACGGTGCAATAGATAACATTTTCACTTTCTCCTTGTTGAAAAATATCAATGATTCAAAATCTTATTTATAAAATTCAGAACTGAATCATTAACGGGCGACAACAAGAATAAAACAAGGCTACTGACAGCATGATGTCAGTAGCCTTTTAATAAAAGTGAATGTTGAGGGTTTTGGCCTAGTTAAAACGTTACTTTGGCAAACTGGCTTGATGTGCCTGAATAAAATCATCCATGGCTTTGCTCGCCCTCGCTTGGGCACTGGCTAAGGTATCTGTATCAACCATAGTTTCTACCACTTCGTAGTAGCACTTAATTTTAGGTTCTGTGCCAGATGGTCTGACGATCACCCGAGCCCCGCCCGCTAAGCAGTAAGTCAATACATCGCTCGGTGGTAAGTCGATTTTCTCAATATTTCCATCGGCAAAACGACGCTCAAGCGCCTTTAAATCATCGGTTGAGAGCACATCTAACTCACCAATCTTCAGCGGTGGATGCTCGCGCAAATAGGCGCCAATATTGGGCGTGTCAGGTTTTAGCGCAATGCTCACCTGCGCATTGAGATGGAAGCCATGCTCACGGTAAATTTGCTCGAGTCTGTCCCAAATCGTTTGCCCCTTCGCCACCAGCTCGGCAGTTAATTGGGCAAATGCCACCAGCGCCGACAAGCCATCTTTATCCCACACCATACTGCCCACCGTATAGCCAAGGGCTTCTTCATAGGCAAACAGGAATTGATCCTCAGGCGAAGTTTTTGCAATCCCTACATTCATCAGCCACTTAAAGCCGGTGAGCGTGGTAAAGCTTTGCGTGCCAAACCATTGAGCAATTTTAGATAACAGGCTCGATGACACTATCGTTGTGCCCGTAAGTCGTTGATTATCTTTGGCGTGAGATAACAAGTAATGCCCAAAGAGCACACCGACTTGATCGCCCGTCAGCATCTGATACTCGCCATCCTCTTTACGCACTGCAACCGCAAAACGGTCGGCATCGGGATCGTTAGCACAGGCGAGCATAGCGCCGTGTTTTTTCGCCTCGGCAATCACTAAATCCATCGCACCCTTTTCTTCAGGGTTTGGGAAGTTCACTGTCGGGAAATCCCCATCGGGTTCACGCTGGGAGGCAACCGAATACACTTGGGTGAAACCTGCATCTTTCAATACCGTTTCAGCCATTTCGGCACCCACACCGTGCATGGCGGTATAGGCTAAACTGACCTTTTCAGGAGCGGTATGGTTTTGCAGCACCTCAGCTTGCTGCACGCCATGACGATAGCTTTGGTAAAAATCGTCCTGCAGGATAATTAACTTACCTTGTGTTACCGCGTCATCATGCTCTAAAAACGGAATCGCTTGATTTGCGGCGCGCTCAATTTGCGCGGCAATGCCAGAGTCGTGGGGCGGAATAATCTGCGCGCCATTCTCCCAATAGACTTTATAGCCATTGTATTGCGGCGGGTTATGACTCGCGGTCACCACAATGCCCGCTGCCGCATTAAAATGTTTTACCCCAAAGGCCACCAACGGCGTTGGCGCTACTTTGGACGTTAAGCGTACCTTAATCCCCATAGCGGTGAGCACACTCGCTGCATCATGGGCAAAATTAAATGAATCGTGGCGGCCATCATAACCAATCACCACGCCGCGCTCGGCGGCATCTTTAATCTGATCAAGTAGATAAGCACCAAGACCAGCAGAGGTTTGGCGGATCACCAAACGGTTCATCCCCATAGGCCCAGCACCGACGACACCGCGTAATCCTGCGGTGCCAAATTCCAAGCGACCCGCAAAGCGCGCTGCGAGTTCAGCTTCATTGCCGCTATCAATTAGGGTTTGTAACTGGGCTTGAGTGCGAGGGTCAGGATCATTTTCAAGCCAATGGTTTACCTGTAACTGCAGATGGGTATTCATATCACGCCTCATTGAAAATCATTTGCAATCACCTTAGGAAAAAGCACGTAGAAGAACAAGCTAATTTGCATTAATTTCAAAATGAGCCATGGGTATTGCCATAAAAAACGCACTATCTAACAGGTCATGCCAGATAGTGCGTTGGTTTTAACAAACTGGTTTCAAAACGGATTTAGAGTTTAAAGATATTATCCTTCGTATCTCTGTCGATGAGCTTCACAAAGGGATCGACCCCCACATAACTGGGTTTTTCAGCCAAAGTGATCGTCAGCTTGTTTTCACCACTGACCAGCCTGTGCTTCTCAATCAATAACACCTGTTTGTCATCCTTTAGCTTATCGGGATCGGCACTAAAGGCACCTATATCGATGATGGCATCTAAAGGTTGTTCGGCTTCTTCACCTTTACCACTCGCGACTTTGCGACTGGCATAAATGCTCAAGTCAACTTGCGTCTTACCATCAGGCAGAGTGGTCATTACCGCATTGGTTAACCTGAGGTCGTAGAGTGTGATCTCATTAAAAGATTCATCGATAAAGCGAGCTTGCGCTTCATCCGTACCTTGCTCAAGGTAACTCACTAAATCCAATGTGGTTGGGAAAGGATCGTTACGATACTGATAACGCGCTAAGAATGCCTTCAAATTAGCGTTGAGTTTCTCTTCACCCAACACATCTTTAATCGCCATCATCACCACTGAGCCTTTCTGATAATGAATGTACTGCTGATTTTCACTGCGCAGCAAAGGCATTTCTTTTATGGATTCGGATGAACGGCCACGTAAATATCTATCTAATTCATATTTCAAGAATTTACGGATCATTTTATCGCCGTACTTTTTCTCCAACACCATCAGCGCCGAATACTGCGACAAGCTTTCGGATATCACAGCACTGCCCTGCACATTCGCAGCGCCCACTTGGTGTCCCCACCATTGATGTGCCACTTCATGGGCTGTGACGTAATACACAGGATCGATATTATCCTCATTGCGTAAATCAGTAATAAAACCAATACGCTCTGAGTAAGGCACTGTATTAGCAAAACTTTGTGCAAAACTACGGTACCCCGGAAACTCCATAATTCGCATTTGCTTATGCTGATAAGGCCCAAATGCTTGTGTGTAGTAATCGATAGAATCTTTAACGGACTCTATCATGCGCGCAACGTTCCAAGGATGCTCCGCATGGTAGTAAACCTCAACCGCAACACCATTGTGCTCAGTTTTTTCCACCTGATAACGGCCCGAAATAATCGCGTAGAAATTCACCATAGGGCTATCCATTGAATAATGGAAATACTCACGCCCATCCTGCTGCCACTGTTTTTGCAAATACCCTGGCGCTAATGCAATTTGATCTGCACTTGTCGAAATAGTGGCTTCAAACTGAATGAAATCACCATCGACGCCAAAGAAGTTTTGCGTGTAGTAACGGCTGTCTTCAAGCTTGTTCGCTCGAGCTTTTTCGGCTAAATCGCGCTTTTCGCGCTCGTGGCGATCCATCAGCTCATAGCCATCTTGATAACCAAAAAGGGGCAATAGTTCGAAGTTGTTGATGAAGGTCCCATTTTCAACCACTGACATATCAAAGCCAGCTTCAGCAATACCCACAGACTGACGTACTAATTGAATGTCCCCTTGCACCACCTGCCCAGGCTGCACAGGTGTCGAAAAGGTCAACCAAGCATTGCGATAGCGGCTATCTAACTCACCTAAGTTTGTATTCGGGATATTGATTTTTACCGTTTCGGCCTCAGTATGCTCGGGCCACTGCACTAACATCCTTTCGATTGGTTTATTTGACTTGTTTTGCCATTCGAATATCACCTTAGCAACAATTTTTCGCTCTTCAGGGAAAATATCAATATTTGCATTGACCTTAGTAGCCACTAAAATCGGCATGTTTTGGTATTGTTTGAAGGCCTTCTCATAATCAGCTTGCAGATCTGTGGTTTCATCTTGGGTTAAATAATGATTCAACACTTTTGTTTGGTAGAACAAATAACTGCCCATGCCAAAAAACACCACCAAAGCAACGCTTACAATGACTTTGCCACTAAAACCAAGCTGATAACTCAGTAATCCCATACGGGTTTTAAGGCTTTGCTGCGGTCCGCGATGGTACAAGCCATAACCTAAAACAAACAGGATAAGGCTAAAAGCCCCCCAGTAAATCATATAGAGTGCATGACTTAATAAGCCCCAACCGTAGCCGTTCATATCCGAGTAAATTAAGGTCGGTGATTGACCAAAGTTATATAAGCTATGGCCAAATCCCCAGCTTGCCATAACAAATGTCGTTAGATAATAAGCAACAAATAGTCCCATACCTGCGTACTTATTTGGGCTAAGCACTTGCAGGAAAAACGCCAGCACAGCGGTCATCAACAGCGGCAGGAGGTAATAAAATCCCAGTCGAATAAGGTACTGAGCAATCTCAAGATTGGCTTGACCTTTTATCAGTTGAAAAGCAATTGTGGTACACATAGCGAGCACATACAGCAAGGTCATCACTATGACCACAGACACTAACTTTGAGCCCCAAAAGCTTAAGTTTGATACAGGAACGCTATCGACGATATCTCCCATTCCTGAACTGCGTTCACGCCAGACGATTTCTGCGCTGTAATAAATCAGCACTATCACCATCAATAGCCCCGTCGCGCCGGCAATGTTATTCACCATATCTTGGGTTAATGGCCAATTAGATGTGCCGTACCAACCAAAATCATCGAACATGGGGCCGACTAAATTGAAAATAGTCAGCACACCTAACACCACAAATGGCGCGGTAAATAGTACTTGCCGTACTTCAAATTTAACCCGCGTCCAAAATTGCTGACGACCATTAGGCTCAGTTGCCATAGCCAATTGTGCCAAAGGTACTAAGCTGGGAACTTTTCCTGCTTTATCGGATTTTTTCTCACGTTTCTTAGTCAAACTCGGCTGACGGAAAATCCCTGAAACGGCCAGTAATACACAGGCAATTCCAAACCATATCGCCCGGTTTTGCAGTACGAGTCCTGAGAATTCAATTAACTGGCTATTCTTCTCGCTAATGGTCCAGTAACGGGTCACTTCGGCAAAGGTGCGCAGCGCAAAGGGATCAAGCAAAGCAGCAATAGTACGATATTGTGGCTGACTCGCCATTTCGCCCGTCAAGGTATAAAGCACCAACATGGCTACAGCGGTCAGATAGAGCGCCATTAAGGAACGAAAATGACTTGCCATCGCATAGAATAGAGTCGAGATCAGCAGCAAAGTCGGCATGGCGAGTAAAAAATACGGCACAAGATAATTCGATAACGCAAAAGGTCCAAAACGGCTAGCATCGACCCATGGCATAAAAGAGCCGAGCATTAACCCTATGGGGATAAAGGCAAATACCATCATCACCACAACAAAACTGCCGAGAAATCGACCAAATTGGTATGCAAATGGTGATAGGGGTTTGCTATAAATCAGCTCTTCCATCAAATGCTGATGATTGCGGATAGCCGTGCTACCCACAAAATTCACCACGGCAAACATGGAAATGAGTCCCATGATCAACATGGTTTGAGTAATCCCAAATGGGCTGTTTTTCATCACCTCACCGCCGCTACCAATTTGAATATTGTTAGAGACGACTGATAGAAAACTCATTAAAAACAATAGAAAAGAAACAACATAAAAGGATGGCTGACGCAAATAATAACGCCACTCAAACCTAAGCATTGATAACAACATATTGATATCTCCTTAGGCAGCCTGACGGCGGTGACTGAGTAAAGTCGAAAAATACAGATCTTCAAGCCCAGCAGTCGCAGGGGTAAATCCTTCAGGACAAGTTTCAGCCATCACATTCAGTACTGTGCGTCCCGCTAATAAACGCTTAGAAATCACAGGTAATTGCGCTTCAAGCTCCTGCGCCTGTGCTTGACTCACAGTCTTAGTCCAAATTTTTTCCGTTAATTCACCCACCAATTGATGTGGATTGCCTTGAAGCAGAATTTTACCCGATGCCAAAACCGCCATATTAGCGCAGAGTTCAGACACATCTTCGACAATGTGAGTCGAGAGGATTACCACTTTTTCCTCGCCTAAACTCACCAGCAAGTTATGGAAACGGTTACGTTCTTCGGGATCGAGACCCGCAGTCGGCTCATCCACAATCAATAACTTAGGATCACCAAGCAAGGCCTGAGCAATACCAAAGCGCTGACGCATACCGCCAGAGAAACCACTCACGGCTTTATTTTTATGCTGATAAAGATTGGTGTGCGCCAACAATCCTTCAACCGCTTCTTTACGCAGCTTGCTCTGATTAATGCCCTTAAGAATGGCTAAATGATCTAACAGGTCATAGGCGCTAATACGCGGATAAACATTAAAGTCCTGAGGTAAATAACCTAAGGTTTTACGCAGCGCTTGAGGGTCGGCTAATACATCAATACCGTCAAACACTATGCTACCACTATCGGCACTTTGCAGGGCGGCAATGGTACGCATGAGTGATGACTTGCCCGCGCCATTGGGTCCGAGTAAACCAAACATCCCTTTGGAAATCGTTAAATCAACACCATCGAGTGCTTTAACACCGTTATCATAGGTTTTAGTGAGATTAGAAATAGTCAGCATGCTTCCCTCTTGCGTCTGTGAGTTCAAAATACCGACAAACTATCACATAAAATTAACCTTTACAGTAGTTATCAAGATATTCATGTACTTACAGAATGCTAGCCAGCAAAACAAACTACATATTCTTAATCCCTAAAATAGCAAAAGGGACTCTATTTGAGTCCCTTGCTATTGAAATACAATATAAAAGTAAAAATATGCCACGAATTAAAATATGGCGTACTAAATACAATTTAGTTACATAAACGCCAACATTAGCGCGAGGGTAAAGTGCCATCAAATACACGTACTTTGATATTCTTTTTCAGGTTATCTTGGTCTTGTTGCCATTCTTGCCACTGGGTGAGACTAATACTAAGCTGCAATGAAAAATCAGTAGAAATCCACTGTTTTTGCCCTTGAGTATATTTAGGTGCAGGGACTATGTTACTGGGTCCAACGAAGGACGCAGAACACATAAAGGTTTTGAAATACACTTGGTCAATTGATAAATCGAGGGCGCTGGGCGATGTTAAACATTGACCACTGCCCGGCTCTTGATACGAGGCAAATTGGTACAGGATTGCCGGTGTATTATTGGTACTATCAGGAACTGAAGCAGTTTGATGGCAAGATAAACAGCTACTTAATGCATTATCCGCAGGGCCATTTAAACGCCCATTACACCCTAAGTGTCCCGCATTGGTGTGCTCATTCAAACGGCCAACGACCTCTTGAAATACCGCGCTATCCTTAAGCCCTGTGATTGGGTTTTGAGGGAATGCTGCCGCTCCCACTGTTGCTGGCGGCGTGTCATTCCCCCACATTAATCCCAGAGGTGAGATACGATCCCAAGGATTTTTCTCTTTCGCTTTAAACTGACCATCGGCGACAAAAGTGCCATAGGCCCAGCCCACGGGTGAACGGCTGTCGCGCACTGCAATATCAAACTGCAACAAGTACACATCGGCGACAGAGCGCGGGCATTGCTCTGTTTCCTGTTGGAAACTACAGGCACTGCCATCGGCGTTTTTACATACACAGAAATCACTGGCACTGATATTGGCTTGCCAAACAGGTACATTTTCAAGGAAAGGATAGTTATTAGGCGTTGCGGTAGTGAACAGTAACTTGCCAATCACACTGCCTTCATTAAATGCAAAATTTTGCTGGGGCATCACAGGTGATGGTGCCCCCGTCCATACCTTGCCAATGCTGTTTGCCGCCTGAGGATTATAAAAACCCACCGCCCACATAGTGGTTTTAAGGGAGCCTTGGCCTTTTATCTCCATAGTAACGGGGGCTTCTCGGGTCAAGCCATGGATAAATTCCCGCCCACTCATGGGATCATAGGTCTGATAGGGAATATGGTACCAAGAGCGCACCTTGTTGTTACACAGATCCCAGTCTTTACTGACATCGCCTTTGTCGATGTTTCCCTCTTGGATGTACTTCATCACAGCCCAGAGGTATTGCTCAGCTTGGGTATTTTTATCACTTTCACTCAGATTTTTATCGAAGGGATTGAATTTAAGCCAAGGTGCAGCGCTATCTGGTTTAGCACTCGAATAAGCATCACTGAGGCTAAAAATAGGCCCCTTCCAGCCAGAATAAGCTTGGTTGATAATGACTTGATTGTCCCACATACCTGTTTTTGTAAAAGCAGGATCTTGGAAGTAACTTGGATAGGCTCCAGTACAGGTTGAATTTGCGTTAGATCTAGTGTTGGGCGATTGCTTATCTGCAGCTTTTGCGTTGACTGTGGTCAATGAACAAACGGTGAGCAGAAGTATGGCGGTAATGTTGAGTTTCATAATATCGTCCTTGAAGAGTATTAGTCCTAAAAACTCCCTTTGTGAGCCCAAAACTAACAACGGCTCGAATTAAGCATAGACTAATTTTTAACATCTTCTGTAAAGCTTAACGATTCACATATTAAGGATATAAAAAAGGCCGTTTAGTATGACTAAACGGCCGAAACATATTACTTATTGGACTAGCCGTCCAAGCTATTTCTCAACTTCTTGCCCACGCGTCTTCCACAGCGAATACAAGACACCTAAGACTAACAGACCAAAAGTCACACCAAGGGACACTGCTGTTGGGATAGTAAAGTCCACTATTCCCTCGTGATTGAAATACACTAAACCCACTTTCACCCCAATAAATACTAATACCACTGACAGCGCATATTTAAGGTATTCGAAACGGTGCACCATAGCAGCCAAGGCAAAATACAAAGCACGTAGCCCCAGAATCGCGAAGATATTCGAGGTATAAACGATGAAAGGATCTTGGGTAATCGCAAAAATAGCGGGAATACTGTCGACTGCAAACACCAAATCCGCGGTTTCCACTAAGATCAACGCCAAGAATAACGGCGTCGCCCACCATCCTTTTGTTAACTGATGATCTTCGCCACGTACCCAGAATTTTTCTTTATGCAGCGTTGGCGTAAAACGCATCTTAGTGCGTAACCATTTATAAAACTTATTGTCTTGGATATCACCGTGCTCATCGTTTGAGAAGAGCATTTTCACGCCAGTGAAAATCAAGAAGAGTCCAAATAACACAAGTACACCTTGATACTGGGCAACAAGCACAGCACCAAGACCGATCATAATGGCGCGCAACACTATTACGCCCATAATGCCCCAGAAGAGCACTCTATGTTGGTATAAACGTGGGATACCTAAGCTACTGAAGATTAACGCAATAACAAATACGTTATCCATAGACAGTGATTTTTCAATCAGATAGCCCGTTAGGTATTCCATACCGGCGGTTGAACCCTTGTACCACCAGAGCCAGACCCCAAACAATAAGCCCATACAGATATAAAAGGCTGAAAGCTTTAAACTTTCAGCCACGGTAATTTCATGCTGATCCTTGTGCAATACGCCAAGGTCAAAGGCTAATAACGCCAGCACAAAACCGAAAAACATTAACCAAACCCAAAGCGGGTAACCCACAAATAGGGTGGTAAAAAACTCCATAAGTCTCCTTAGTAACACATAACGACTGATCTAAATCAGTAAAGTTGAGCAGATAGACATTGACTCATTGTAGAAATATAAACTGTGAAATCTTATATGAAAAATGCAACTATCAAGATTAAAATTCTTTTACAATCAATATAATTATGGTGCTTATTTATACTTATGCCTCGAATAAGTTCACTTCTCAATCACAGCGCTTCCCTGAGAAAATCATCTAACCCACCCATTCGTGACATTCTTTTAGATAGCAGCCTCGAACAAGCGCGTAGATGCTCTACCAATAATGCAAAATTGCTATCAATCATAAAACTTACACTATCCATTAAACGACGAACTACAGCTAAATCAAGGCTAAAGCCGCTAAGATAAAACTGCCACAGTTGAATTATGGCCACTATTTAGCACTCATTTCTTAACTGAAAATGAATTAATTTAACCGCTTAGTATTGCTATAGCGAGCCTTAAAGAACGGCTAAAAATGTTAGTTATACAAAATATTCATCACTTTCAAGACCCTTGGCTGTTCCATATCATCCGAGTGTGATTAACTGCTGCAACAGTGCCGTCTTTTAGTGATCAAAAGCGCCGCGATAATCACAAATAATGAAAAATAATTAATAAAATTCATTACGATAAAATGAATCATTAGCTGCTCGGCGCATAAAGTGCCAGCAATGGGAGTCTTAAGTGTCAATAGAACAAAACCCGTCGCTCGCAATGCAGGGCCCACAAGGCTCGCCCCCAGCTGAAATGCTATTTGGGCATCCTAAGGGCTTATTTGTCTGCTTTTTTACCGAAATGTGGGAACGCTTCTCTTTCTACGGTATGAAAGCATTACTGTTTCTTTACCTGATTAAATATCATCTATTTACTGATGAATTTGGTTACAACGTGATTGGTGCTTACGGTGCCTTAGTGTATGCCATGCCCGTAGTGGGTGGCTTATTGGCCGACCGCTATATCGGCATGCGCAAAGCGGTGATCTTTGGCGGTGTTTTATTGGTGCTCGGCCACTTAGGTATGGCCTTTGAAGGCCATCAAGCGGTTATCGTTGCAGGTGAAGTTCAACGGGATGAACAAGCGCTGCAAGTATTCTATTTATCCCTTGCCTTAATCATTGTCGGAGTGGGCTTTTTAAAACCCAATATTTCCACCATAGTCGGTCAGCTTTATCCTAAATCATCCGCTAAGCGAGATTCTGGTTTTACCATTTTCTACGCGGGCATCAACTTAGGCGCCACCTTAGCCCCGCTAATTTGCGCTTATTTAGGTGAAACCTATGGCTGGAAATACGGTTTTGGTTTGGCAGGTTTGGGGATGTTAGCGGGTTTGTTGGTGTTTATTCGTGGCAAGAAACATCTGCAAGGCTTCGCCGAACCCAGAGATCCTGCGCGGATTTTAAAGAAAACCGCCGGCATAACGACAGAACAATGGATTTACTTAAGCGCAATTGGCAGCGTAATCATAGTCTGGGGGTTGATTCAAACCCACTCCCTCGTACTTTCGATTAGCAGTTTATTACCCGCTGTGAGCCCAGTGATTTGGTTCTTGCACTCAGTATCACTAGTGCTTGCCCTTGGTATTGGCTGGTTCATGGTGAAACATTGTAATCCGATTGAACGTCAACAGATGTCGGCTTTGCTGCTTTTCATCGTTGCGGGTTTGGTCTTCTTTGGCTTATATGAGCAGACCTATGGCTCTTGGGTAGCATTTTCGGACCGTGTGATGGACCGTAACATGCTAGGCCTCGAATGGAGTGCGGGACAGCTAACCTTCCTCGGTGCCTTCTTTGTGATCAGTTTGTCGCCTATCTTCGCTTGGCTGTGGCCAGCCCTCGCCCGTAAAAATTGCGACCTAAGCAAACCAGTTAAAACCGCACTCGGTATTTTGTTCGCGGGTTTATCCTTTATGGTGCTTGTGCTCGGGATCCAGATGCCGCTAAGCAGTGGCTTAGTGAGTATTTGGTTCTTAGTCGCGGCTTATTTTGTATTAGAAATCGGGGAGTTATTGCTGTCGCCCATAGGCTTATCTGCCGTGACTCAGCTTTCGGTAAAACGCGTAGTCAGCCTGATGATGGGTGCTTGGTTCCTCGGCACTTCATACTCTGAAATCTTAGCCGCCGAATTAAACAAGCTCGCCGCGATTGATACCCAAGGCGGCGTGATAAGTGACGTACCGAGTGCGATGGCGCTATACGAGCAACTGTTTATCTTCTCGGCGCAAATTGGCGTGGTGATGGCATTAGTCTTCTTTGCCCTTGCGCCATTAATGAAAAAAATGATGCACGAGAAAATGGCAACTAACTCAGTTTAAGCATACAAACAGAAAGTCAGTTGGCTTACTCTCGCCCTCTGAGGCGACGGTAAGCCAAGACAATAAGATGTAAAGCCAATAACCCCGTAAAAGCGGTGCAGAAAAACAGTAAGGCAATCGAGTTTACATCCCTAGGCGCATCATAATAAAGCCACCACCACAGCGGCCAACCGATAGCCGACAAAGCCGTAAGCTGCCACATACATCGTTTGCAGCGACCAATCTTTTGCCTGAAAATTGACGTTTTACAATCACCGCAACTCATAAACCCCCAATACCATGATGGCAGTATATCTAAAACTAAAGCGACACTTTAAGCCTTGCCATCCCTTGATTAATAGAGACGAGCGCACGATAACCTAAATCTCGTTTAGCTGCGCTGATATCAAAATAATGGCTGCAGGATAACTGCCGTGCGACAAAACGCGTCATCATGGGCTCTTCTTGCTTCTTTAGGAGGTAATGTACACTTTCCAATACTGCGCCTGCTACATAGGCGACAGATTGAGGCACACGCTTAGTCACTGGCGGTAAAGCATCGCAGGCCAATATCAGATTGATCATCTCGGCCATAGTGATGGGTTCATCATTACTCAGAAAATAAGCTTTCCCTTGACACTTAGGCTTTGCTTGGCACAGTTCTAGCGCGGCCAGCACATGGGCATAGGCGGCGTTGTCTATGTAGATGGTATCGACCAGCTTATCTTCGCGGCCAACCAGTTTAAGCTTACCTAAACGCCCGCGCGACAATACCCGTGGCACTAGATGGGGATCGCCAGGCCCCCATATCAGATGCGGCCTGAGTGCGACGGTTTTTAACGCATAGGATGCAGTGGCTTGAGTCGTCACTTGGCTAGATACTTGGGTCACATCAGGATTTTCAAGTGGCATGTCACCCACTTGATTGGCATCGAGCATCATCTTTTCAGCGATGGCTTTAGAGTGGGCATAATGATTCAGGAATCTTGTAGCATAGGGAGTAGACTCATCAATACCCGATTCATCCTGCCCTGCAAAGGTCACACTCGGGGTACTGGTATAAACTAACTTATCTATTTTTAATGCCTTACAAGCGGCAATCACATTGGCAGCGCCCTTCACATTCGGACAAAAATAGCTGTCTCTGTCCCCCCAAACACCCGCTTTAGACGCCACATGGAATACGATATCGCAGCCTTGCATCGCCTGTTGCAGCAGATCTTTATTGACTAAATCCCCTTGCAGCATGACTACGCCCAGCGCTTCAAGTTCGGGATAATGCCCACGCGCAAAACCTGTGACCTTAATGCCCGCGGCTAACAATCTCAGACAAATCGCTTTACCTAAAAATCCCCCCGCCCCCGTGACAAAGGCGTGTTGCACCTTAAGCGCGAGCTGCGCCAGTGCCGTTTGTTCAGCCGCATCAAATTGGGCAAGCGTCGTGCTCTTGATTGGGTCTTTCGTCATTAAGGGTATCCATTTCAGCACATTTACATGAACTTAAAGTCGGTGTAATAAGTTTAAAATAAGCACAAGGGCTTAAAAATAAGCGAGTTTGTTCAAATGAACACAGAATATAACGTAAAAAATGCAGGAAAAAGCCGTGGAGTTTTAAATCAACCTTTCGTTTGTGATTGTGCCCAAACGGCTAATTTTTCTCTAAAAATCTTGGCATTATGCCGCACATCCACAGGGAAATCAGGATGGATAAGAAACCGCCTTATGCCCTGAGTCTGCGTAAATTGCTCGGCGATGGCGATCAAATCTTGGTACAACTGCTGACTCTTATTGCACACCAATGACTGGTCGAGTTCGATACAAATTAACGGCTCTATCTCGTTCGCCACTTTCACTCCCACTAAAGCGGAGCGCTTCACATTGGGATGCGTATTAAAAATGCGCTCGCAGGGAATGGAATAATAACGTTTAGCAAACAATCCGTTAAGGGTAGCGTCTACTCTGTGGGCCTTACGACCACACATCCACAGAAGACCTTGATCATCAAGATACCCCAAATCGCCCATGCGGTGTCTAACGGTATCGGTTGCCGAGTCCCAAATCTTGGCCGCCGCAGTCGCGCGTTTGCCTTGGCTTTCGTTTTGGCTAGCGTGCTGACTATTGTTTAGATAATAGGACTGACTCACCATAGGCCCCTGCACGACTATCTCGCCGATTTCACCGTTATTCAGCTGTAAGGCATCATCCCACTCGGGAATAACCTCTTCGCTGATAGCAATAATGCGAATCGTCACGCCATCGATAGCGCGACCGACACAGATACCACCGCCGTTATCTGTGATGTCAGTCGTGGCAAATAACGCATCGCTGGCAATCATACTAATAGGCAAAGATTCGGTTGCGCCGTAGGAATTTAAAATCGGCACACCTTGGCTCAGCATCTTACTAAAACGGGCGATGGAGGCAATGGTGGCTGGCGCACCCGCGGAAATCACCCGCTGTACGCTGGGCAGTTTATGCTGTTTTTGTTCACCTGCGCGGCCTAAACGTTCGAGCAAAGCAGGATTAACAAAAATATTACTGCATTGATATTTCTCAATCGCGGCAAATAGAAATTCAGGATTAGCAGTAATAGGTTTGCTGGCATCCATTTCTGGAACGATAGACGCCATGCCAAGTGCGGGGCCAAAGAGTGAAAACAGCGGAAAAGTGGCTAAATCGCGCTCGCCATGGCAAATGCCATAATCGTTTTTTAACGCTTGAATTTGTGCCTCAAACATACCATGGCTATACACCACCCCCTTAGGCGTGCCAGTACTGCCACTGGTAAATAAAATCGCCGCTATCTCATCAGATTTAAGCATCACCATGGGATATTCAGACTTTGGAGCAGAAGATTGCACTGAGGTGCTTTGCAGCAGAGTGGATAAACTTATCGCACCAGTACCGATACGGATTAACTTTGCCGCTAAGCCTGTTTTGCCGTCATCAACATTGAGTAATGACTTAATACTACCTTTACCCCAACCAAATAGACGTCTAGCAATATGAGCCTTGGGAATACCAATAAAGGCATCGGGCGCGGCTTCAGCAAAACACTGTTTAAGATTGCGGATCCCCATGCCGGGATCAACTAGGATAGGAATAACCCCCGCTTTAAACAGCGCAAAAGTAAGTGCAAAAAAATCCAAACTCGGCGTGACCATAAGCACAGCCTTCATGCCGCGCTCGATGCCATGGGCGTTAAGCGCAAAGGCGATTGCATCGCTTTGTCTATCCAGATTAAGAAAATCCAACTCGCTGTAACGCAAATTCGCCACAGAAGCGCCCTGAGCGCTTTGCACTGCTACCGCAAGATGATGGGGAATGGCATGGGCGGCTTGCTTGAGATGACGACAAATATTGGCATCATTGATTGTTGCTGACGCAGAAGTGCCACTTAAAAGTGACTTTTCCAACTGCGTCACTAAAGGAGCAACTTCAGTCTCAAGCAAGGTCGACATTAACCTGCGGCCTGTTCGGACTGCGCCGCTTCTACGTGGTCGTCAGCCATAAAGCCTTTGATATGGGCAATCACTTCATCGCTGGCATCTTCCAAAATGTAGTGACCACAATCGGCAAACTCATGCACGGTCGCATGGGGCATGTGCTGACGCCATTTAGCTAAAAAGTGCTTATCGAACACAAAGTCCTTGAGACCCCAGCAGATCAGGGTCGGCACTTTGGCAAACTGCGGTAAACTCGCAGCAATATCAGAGACTAATTGATAATTTCTATCGCCTTCACGCAGCGGAATATCCTGCACAAAACGCAGCGTCGAAATGCGATTGGCCCAAGAGTTAAACGGCGCGACATACGCCTCGCGAATGTATTTCGACATCGGCTGACGCTTAACTCCCACATAGGAAGCAATAGACGAAAAGGCATTGAAACCGCGTACCAACACTGTGCCTAACAGGGTATTACGACAAATCCGCAGCGGCCAAGGGAATGGTTTAGTCTCGGGCAAATGGAAAGCACCCGTGTTCAATATCACTAGGTGTTTAATGCGATCAGGATAACGCGCCGCATAACCCATACCTATCATGCCGCCCCAATCGTGTACAACTAAGGTAATGTTTTCTTTCACATTCAGGCTATCGAGCAGGGCTTCGAGATCGTCGATACGATTCTTAAGGGTATAGTCATAACCGCTATCGTCTGGCTTATCAGACAGGCCACAGCCGATATGATCCGGCACTATGCATTGGTGAGTGTCTTTTAAGGCGCTAACAAGATTACGGTAGTAAAACGACCAGCTAGGATTACCGTGAACCATCACCACAGGTTCGCCTTGGCCCTCGTTGATATAATGTAGCTTGTTGCCATTACGGCTAAGAAAATGACGTTTAAAAGGCAACAGAGTGTCTAACATGACGCTTCCTATCTTGATTCTTTATGAGAGCGAATAACGGGTTATGTACAGCTGGCTTAGCTTATCGACTGAACTAAAGACTAAGCTATCAACTGAATCATGGACTTACTGGGTTGACTCGAATGTATTCTAGCCATCAAGCAAAGGCGTGAAAAGGTGCAATGCACCCTACCACTTAATACCTAACATCATGCAATTCAATCCACTGCCTATGCCTAAAAAGCTCACTTGATCGCCCGCTTGTAAAAAGCCTTGATCGTGCGCCATCGCAGCGGTCACAGGTAACGACACTGTGCCCATATTGCCCAGCAGCTGATACGTTGGAAATTCTTTCTCAGGGGGAATATTTAACGCGCTAAGCACTTGCTTACGGTTTGAGGCGCCCACTTGATGGCAAATCACTTTGTCCACTTGCTCAACCAGCCAATTACGCTGCTCAAGGAAATGCTCCCAAGTGTGCTTCGCCAATTCAACACCTTCTTTAAGCAAGGTAACGGCATCGGTACGCATAAACTCACGGTACAGATTGTGCCCCACTTCCTGCAGACCCCATTGACACAACTGGTGATGCTCAGGCGCCGATAAGTGCGATGCACCCAGCAATTGATGCTGGCGCACATTTGTCAGCGGCAAGCTGCCATCAGTAAGGATCACCGCCACTGCACCAGAGCCACCGGTTAAGGTCGCCAGTGACTGGGCAAAATTCTGCATGGTCGGATCGGCCAACATGTTATCGATAGTGACATCGACAATATCCCGCGCCGACTCACAGGACACCACCATACCCGCCTTGATTTGACCCAACTCAATACGGTTCGCGATATCTAAAATACCCGATAACACCCCAAGGCAAGCGTTGCTGATATCGTAAATCGCGGTGTCTTTTGACACCCCCAATTCGGCAGCAATACGACACGCGGTCGCGGGCTCATGTTGATCGCGGCAAACGCCGGTATAGACAACCGCACCTAAATCGGCAACATCAATCCCAGTTTCAACCATGGCTTTACGGGCAGCTTTAATCGCACCGTCGGACAATTGATGTCCTTTTGGCCACCAGCGGCGTTCGGTAATCCCAGTCAATGCGGCAAGCTGTCCCATAGGAATACGGAACTTTTGATACAAAGGAGCAAGACGAGACTCTAGCTCACTACTGGAAACCACAACAGGCGCCAGTTCATAGGCCAGGCTATTAATAAATACGCGGGAATATTTCATGAAACTGTTTTATTCGCTCACTAGAATGACTGACCAGCAGGTCAGCTTTCAGTTGTTATTCGTCATTAATGCGACATTTGAACAAGAAAAGCCCGATGATTCAATAAAAAACCATCTTGAGTGTAAGACTTGTCTCACAGCGCAGGTTCCAAACACGACGGCCCTGAATTCACTATCACTAAACTTAAATGCGCTAATATAGAAATAATTCATAAAAAACATCACAGTACAGCATATTTTTAGACGCGCAAAATTATACCGCCATTTTTTGCGCTAAAATCAGCGTATTTCTTGGTGTGACGCTGTTTGCACAAAATTCACCCACGCAAACACCATATCCTTGTTCCTGCAAAAAACAAGCGCGATCTAAGATTAACCACTGCTCCAGTGCGCTGCGGAATAAATGCGCGACTAAATCAATACGGCGAGTTAATTGTTGTCTTTGTCGCCCAACGTCAAGCCAAGCTTCAAAATCCCTATTTTTGGCTAAATTAACTGCCTTCGTCTCGGCCGCCCACAGGCAAAAATCCGTAAAACTGCCGCTCAACTGGCTCTGTTTTAACGAGGGTAAAGGCAAATATTCGTCGATTTGTCGACATTCACGTTGCAGTGCATCAAAGCCTAAGCGCCACGCGATTTCTTGATGGCGTAGCGCCTGCTGTTTGGGATTAGCGATCACACTCAGCTGCAGCGGTAACTGTAAATCATGGCGACTGAGCTTTAGGCTGCTCTGCTGAGCAAGATTGGATAACGGCTGATAATGGCTCGCTTGAATTAAATGATAGCAACAGGGAGAAATAGCCAATGCCTGCGTGCCCGCCTCGGCCGCCAGCGTTAACAGCCGAACATGCAAATCTCCGCAGGCATGCAAAGCAACTGCTTGCTGCTGTGCAGTTAAGGGATTGGCATTTGAGGCATGTTCAGCTTGTGCTTCAACTGTAGTTGTAGATGTGTTTGTCACAGCATGTTCTGCACCAATAGCAAAGGCATCGGCGCAAATAAAAGTCTGCGATAACTGCCACTTATCGGCAAAGGCCTGCCCTGCTTCACACAGCGGCGCCTGCCACTCTAAGCTCACCACATCAGCGCCGCGAGCTTTAGCAATCAAGCGGCCCAAATGCCCTTTACCCGCACACCATTCCAATACGGGTAAATTAAGCTGGGGTAAATGCTGTACAAAGGCGGTAATTTGCTGCCATTTTCGGCCTTTAATGTGAGCACTAAAGTGCGCCTCATCATCAAAAGACAAACCACGGTCCTGCGCTGTATCTACCTTTGTGGTATCGGTAATTGCAATATCAGCAATGGCAGTGGTGAGCAATGACAAGTCCCAATCTTGGCCTAATGCCCTAAGATCGCGGTTTAATGCCGGTGACAGTGCCTTGACCAGCAAAGATTGCTCGGCATCAAGTCCATCAAGCTCATCATCAGCCAGCGCCCACACAGCTTCGGCCAACTGCGGAAAATCCTGTGCCCAAGGTAAAGCGTTCACTTCAAATGCACGCACTTGCCACAGGGCAGCACTCTTTTCAAGCAACTGATTAAGCTTGCTAAATTGCTGTGAGTAAGTGAGTTGTCGCTGCAGGTTATCTTGGTTCACGTCATGCCCAGTGTAAAAAATACTTGTCTCGTATTAGGCTGAGCAAATCTGCCCTACGGATGACTTTATGCGAAAAAATGTTAGTATCGCGCCCGTTAAAAGCACTCAACCTGACTGTTAACTGCAAACCGCGGTCAGCAATACACTGAAGAGGACACCTATGCTTTCACCTTGCGTCGCACGCTGCGGTTTAAATGACGAAGACTACTGCATGGGCTGCTTTCGACATATCGATGAAATCGTCAGTTGGCGCACGAGTAGCGAAGCGCAACAGGCGGCCATTTGTCAGCAACTCCCCGCCCGCAAAGCCTTATTTGAAGGCAGTGAAAACCAGCATATTTTAAGTCGTGATAAATGGTTAGCTGCCGAGGCGCGTTTAACCGACAAGGACTAAACCCATCCGCTAACGCCACCCTCTGCGCAAGCTCATCCTGCTAACAGCCTACAAGACTATTTTTTCAGCATTGATTTCAAGTCAGCAAAGGGATTGTAGGTCGCCGCCGCTTGCTTGGTTTCTGTGGTGCTACCGTAGCGGATCAATTCTTCAAAGCGAGAATGTTCGTTGTCATGGCAATAAAGACATAATAATTCCCAGTTTGAACCGTCTGACGGGTTGTTATCGTGGTTATGATCCCTATGATGCACAGTCAGTTCACTTAAGTTTTTTGGGGTAAATTCGCGGGTACAGCGGCCACACACCCAAGGATAGAGTTTTAACGCTTGTTCACGGTAACCGCTCTCACGCTTAGCTTTGTACTCCCGCGCATCGGCTAATACTTTATCTAACTTACTCTGGCCTGGCACTGATGACATAGTGTAATCCCTAAAACAAACCCTAAAAAAATTGCCCCAAGGATAATCCGAGTTATCACTTGGGGCAATATCTCCCGCACTTTGCGGGTTAATGGTGCGCGATTTGTAGACGTAAATGGTTAAGCCGACCTAGGTTACTGGCTTAGCTAACTTAGCTTACGTTACTTAGCTTACGTGGGCATGATCGGCATTCGACAGATGCAAATAATGTAAGTATTTTTCATACTGAGTCACCACATCCGCGAGGATTTGCTCTTCGGTATAACCCATCACATCGTAATGCTGACCACCTTGTTCAAGGTACACTTCGGCGCGGTAATACAAGGTATTGCCCTGCTCGATTTCAGTCCCTATTGGGTTAGTGATGTCAAAACAACGCGTTCGTACACCGTAAACAAAGGGCAAATTCACCTCATTGCTGATCACTAATCGCACGCGACCATCTAAATATTCAAGATCGGCCACTATGCCTTTAGCCATAAAGTGTTGGCACACTTTAGACAAAGCGGGCGTAGCCACATTATTCAAGAACACTTGCGCTTCTTCATGGGTAGGATGCGAGACTAAAACCCCAATACGCTCTTCCCAGCTCATGTTGGTTTTGGCGTACTGCACACTGGTATTGTGTAACTGCACGCTATTAATCTTAAGCCAATCATTTTTCAGGGCTTTAAATAGGCCCAGACACATGAATAGCATCACCACTAAGAACGGCATAGCACTGGCGATAGCCGCCGTTTGCAGCGCCTGTAACCCACCCGCTAACAACAATACCGAAGCAACGACCCCTTGCAACAGGGCCCAAAAGATCCTCTGCCATACGGGGGCATTGTTATCACCACCCGAGGTTAGATTATCAATCACTAAGGATCCCGAATCCGACGAGGTCACAAAGAAAGTGACAACTAAACAAATCGCAATCCCAGAAAGTAACGTAGGAAACGGCATGTGCTCGAAAAACACAAACAAGGCCACTGACACATCGGTATTCACCGCCTCGGCAAGATAGGTCGCGCCGTGATTCATAATCGAATCAATCGCCGTATTACCAAATACCGTCATCCACAGAAAGGTCAACGCCGATGGCACAAATAACACACCAATCAAAAACTCACGGATGGTACGGCCGCGGCTTACACGTGCAATAAAGGTACCGACAAAAGGAGACCAGGAAATCCACCAGCCCCAATAGAGCAAGGTCCAGCCTCCGAGCCAATCTTCCTTATGTTCATAAGCGTACAAGTTAAAGGTTTTACCCACTAAATCACTTAAGTAACTACCGGTATTCTGCACAAAAGCCTGCAACAGCATAACCGTAGGGCCAAGGATCAAGACGATAAGCAATAAAATAATCGCGAGACCCAGATTAAGTTCGCTTAAGCGTTTCACGCCTTTATCGAGACCAGAAAATACCGACAGGGTCGCGAGCAAGGTAATGCCGATGATCAAGCACACCTGCACCACAGCATTATTAGGTAAACCTTCAAATAGATAACTCAACCCAGAATTGACCTGCAATACCCCAAAGCCCAGTGATGTCGCCACCCCAAACATAGTGCCAAGCACAGCAAAGGTATCCACTGTATGGCCAATAGGACCATAGATGCGTTCACCAATTAAGGGATAAAGCGCACTTCGCGGCAATAACGGTAACTTATGTCGATAAGAGAAATAGGCCAGACTCAATGCCACCACAGCGTAAATCGCCCAAGCATGCAGTCCCCAATGGAAGAAAGTGATCTTCATTGCCTCTTTTGCGGCAATAAGACTCTCAGGGGTTGCATCCGGCGGCGCCAGATAGTGCATCACAGGTTCAGCGACCCCAAAAAACATCAAACCTATGCCCATACCCGCCGAAAACAACATGGCGATCCAGCTTTTATAGCTGTAGTCAGGCACTGAATGATCTGGTCCTAGTTTGATATCGCCGAAGCGACTAACCATGACAAATATGATAAAAATCAGGAAAAACGCCACACTTAGAATGTAAAGCCAGCCGGCTTTCATTTCTATCCATGACTGCATTGATCTAAAAAAGGTGTTTGCCTCTGTGGGCCATACTGCGCAAATCATCACCATCAAGATGATGAAAAAGACCGACGAATAAAATACCGGCGGATTAATACTAGACTTGATTGACATTGACTCTCCCTATTTCTAGCGGGTTCACACTCCAAATATCTCAACATACCAACGGCGAGATAGGACAAAACTTATACTTAAAATTTGGTTAATACTGCGTGGCTCATCTATGACCAGTATGGGGGAAATCCCAAAGATCATGGCAACGACTCGCTATGGCTAAACGCGACAGGATCTGAACAACGGGATTAACAACACTCGACTTTTTTAAGCCAATGATTGATGGATAAACAGAATTAACACCACTAAGGCAGCTAATACCCACCTTTAGCATAAAACAAATATATTACTAGAATATTCAGCATAAAAAATGGCGACCATATTGGTCGCCAAAAAATTATACCACAAAAATCATCAAATTTAATTTTAAACGCTAAAACGCACAAACCTTCATCGGATTACTTAGTCGGTGACTGCGAGATACCTGCAGTTAAATTGAAGCGCATCGCCTCCTCAAACGACCAATCAACCATAATTAAATCATCCCGCTTAACTAAGCTCGTCACGCCCGCCATTTGATAGCTCAATTGGAACAACACAGGCACCCAATCGCCCTCTGGTAGCGCATCTAACAAGGGCTGTGGCGGCGTATCCGTCATAATAAAACCCACCACAAAACTGCCATTCGCCTGTTTCACTAACACTGTCTTTTGGCTTGTTGGCTTACCATCACGATTCATCAAAGAGGCGATATCACGGATACTGCCATAAACCGATTTAAATAATGGGAAACGCATCAACTGGCGCTCAAGCCAACCATAAAGCCACACAATCGGGCTGACCGAAAACAACAGGCCCACGGCAAAAACTAATGCCACCACCAGCATAAATCCCGCGCCGACAAAGTGTTGGTTAATCCCTACCAACTCTAAAATCACAATTCCCAAACCATCTAACGATACAAACAACGACCAAAATAGCCACAAACTCAAGGCCATAGGTAATAGATTCATTAAGCCGCGGGCTAAGGTTTTTTTCATCACACTCTCATTCAGTCATAGGGATACAGAAGGCATAAAATATTTACGCAAAAAACGCCACAAATGCTACCACAGAGTCACTTTTGCACCAGCACATGATGTAAGGTATCTGGCAGTAATAGTTTCAAGCATAGAGACAGCGTTCAAATTCAGAGCACGCTCTGAGCTATTCTAAGGAAAGTAAAATGCGCGTAACCCGCTTAGATCATTTGGTCTTAACCGTAAAAGACATCGCCGTCAGCGTCGAATTTTATCAAACCGTGCTCGGGATGAAAAAAGTGGTATTTGGCAATCAGCGTATTGCGTTAAGTTTTGGCGACCAAAAGATTAACCTGCACCAAGCGGGCGCAGAATTTGAACCTAAAGCCGCAGCAGCCACGCCCGGCAGTGCCGATCTGTGTTTTGTGGTCAGCCACAACATAGAAGAAGTGATCGCCCACTTAAACGCACTTCAGATTGAAATCATTGAAGGACCAGTGCTACGAACCGGTGCCACAGGCCGGATAAACTCTGTCTATATCCGCGACCCAGATTATAACCTGCTTGAGTTATCAGAATATCTACCCGCCTGCACTGGGTAAGCGAATTTTGGCAAAGGTAAGCGAAGTTAAGAAAGTGTAATCTGTCAGTTCTGCGAGCACGCAGCGAGCAGAACTGCAGTTGACGTTATACTGGTTCACTCCCATTTGAGATAACACTCTCGACAGTTGAGTGGCATTTATTGTCATTATTTCCCCAGTGACTCATGATCCTTTGAGCTAATAAGAGGTATCCCTATAGGCTCCACTAAAAAGCGAGTGATCAAAACAAGACGACTGGGTTTTGCAGTGTTAATTATCATTACTTCCCCAGTGACTCGCCGTAAACTCATCCTTGAGGGCTCTACTAAATCATATATGGACCCATCCGGTTTGCAAGACATTCGATATCAATTTTGAGAAGAGTTCATTGCACCCATATATTCGGCCTGTTATTGAGGGATTCCTCTGGCCCTGATGGATATTTGCTTCTACTGTCCTTATCATCCCTGCGGCTTCATCAGAGCCTATGTTTTCGTAAGGTTTTTAGTAGATCAGTCTGACTGTCTCATCATCAAATCAAGTGTCTTAGCAACTTGCTGGTTGGTTAATCGTTAACATAATAAGTACATTTGATGTTGTTACATAGCGAGCCGAAACTCTTCTTCACGTGCCGCGATAACCCATGACATTCTGGCGAGCTTATTCGCGACGGCCACACACGCACGATTGAAACCTCGGCGCTCCGCTAGCTGGATAGCCCAACAACTCAACTTATCCGACTTACTCCCACTGTGTCACAACACCGCTCTGGCGCCGTGGATGAATAGTGTACGTAAATAGGCGTTTCCCCGCTTACTTATCCCGAGGAGGTTATCTTTCCCGCCACTGCTGTGCTGCTTAGGTACTAAGCCACACCAAGCTGAAAAATGTCGGCCATTGCTAAAGTCTTTACCGTCACCCACTGCAGCATAAATCGCCGTAGCGGTGACAGGCCCAACACCAGGAATAGTTTGTAATCGCTGACAAATCACATTGTTATGAGTTTCGTTTAGTACTTGGGTGTCACAACTCTTAAGCCGTTTTTCAATGTCGATAACCTCATCATATAACTGATAAAAGATGGCTTTACCCTTGATGGTCAGCATATTGGCTTCATCGACCAAAATATCTGGTAACTGGGCTTTAAAAGCCGATTTACTTTTGGTAATGACAATACCGTATTCTGCTAACATGCCTCGCACTTGGTTGATTAAGGCTGTTGATTGTTTAGTTAATCGTTCGCGCATACGGTGGAGCAGTTGCACATCTTGCTGCTCGACGCTTTTGGGTTTTACAAACCGCATGTTGGGCCGCTGCGCAGCCTCCGCAATGGCTAGCGCATCGTTGTAGTCATTTTTATTACCTTGCCTAAAAGGAACCACATACTGCGGGGCAATTAACTTAACTACGTGCCCAAATTGCTCAAATTCTCTGGCCCAATAACTCGCGCCGCCACACGCCTCCATAACGATAAGGCAAGGCTCAATTTTCGCGACAAAGGGCAGCAAGTCTTTGCGTCTAAGCATTTTCTTTTTGATTAACTTGCCTGCTTTATCGACACCAACAGCATGAAAAACAGACTTTGCGATATCTAAACCGATTGTAGTAATCTTCATAGGTGGACCCGTCCTCTTTCTGATGAGTTTTAGCGACTACATCGTGGCCCATTGCGAGGCCGATTAAAAGTGGATGGGTCCATTCCATTATCCATGTTTTAGAAGGTCACTGGTGCAGCAATGACAATCTTAGGTAAGTTATCAATACCTATGTCTGCCCTAAAAAGCATTTGCCCCAAAGCTGGCTAGCATTCATTTAGTGAATTGAAAACTGACGAATGAATTGCCCTACAAAATATCATCTATTAACCCTGCTCTTAGCGCTTTATCTGATTATTTGATTGTTCAAAACTAGATAGGCATACAGTCGTATTAAAAACGAATGGATTTTGAGTGTTTCCAGGCTTATTCGTTTGCGTGCTTTTCCAGCCTTAAATTAACAAAGTCTATTAAAATCATTGAGATATGTTTTTGCCAAATTAGTTAATAGGTTTGGAAAACGCGCATGCGCGTTTTCAGGGTGGTGTATTTGATAGAAAGCTGATAAGTTCTTTGCAATACAAATAGTTAACAATGCGCGTTTTTACTGGTCTAATGAGGTAAACGCGCATGCGCACTAATAAAATGTTATATTTCTAAGGTGAGTTATGATCTTTCCCAAGTTTAAATACCATCCCGAACCGATAAAAACTGGGAGTATAGTAGAGAGTAAAAACTCATGTGATTGCTGCAAACATCAGCAGGGGTACGTTTACTCAGGTTCTATTTATAGTAAAAATAGACCAGACTCAATCTGTCCTTGGTGCATTGCCGATGGTGGTGCAGCTAAAATGTTCGGAATTGAGTTTATATCTTTGATGCCGGCAATTATCGATCCTAGCAATCCGCAAGAGATAGAATGTAGCGAAAGTGCTTTCGATGAATTGCTTCACCGAACTCCTGGGTTTTCAAGTTATCAAGAAATTGAATGGCCAAATCATTGTGGTGATTTCTGTGAATATCATGGAATAAGCACAGTGAAAGATATAAAGAATATTTCTGCTGAGCAAAAAGAACGATTATTCCAAACTAGCTATTTAGACGAGCGTGAGCTTACAGATATACAGAGAGGTAAAGACGACGAATTGCACTATTTTTTAAAGTTTTCCTGTCGTAATTGTGGCGAATCCTTGTTTCAATTTGATCCAGATTAAAAATATAACAATTCGCGTCATTTGCAGCCTTCGGCTGCTGGGACGCCGCTACGCGGCGCCCATGCGCTCAACGTTAGGTGTTTAAATGAAGCAATCCGAGTCTGACAAACTTCTGAGTAAGCTATTAAGGGAGTATTCAACTCGCTTTGGATGGAAATGTAGTCGTGGCTTTGTGTTTAAAAAAGAAAGAGAGTCGTTTTTCACTATTTTGGTTACAGGAATTCCAAAGGCGAAAAAGCTATCTTGGTCGATTAGCTTTAAACACTATGATTTCGATGATGTTTTCTGGGATGTAGTCAAGCTCCCAGAAAACAAAATGCAGCCCCTAAGTTTTCGAGCCCGTGGTGCTTGGGTTGCCCCAAGCATGGAAATTCAAAGTGGTTCTGCTTTTCTCAATGAGTGGGAAGAAGAAAAAATATCAGAGCAAATACGAAATATATTTGAAGAGCTAGACCCACTAAGTATTAAAGTTGCATCATCTATTAACACGTTCAGTAGTAATCTTGAAGTATTGGAAAATTACTACGCGCAATTAATGGGGAAATATCCAAATGCAGTAAGAACCATTTGGGTAGAACGGCTCTTAACAAGGTTGCTTGAATCCAACCTAAAAGAAGCCAAGGAGATTTCAGATGCAAGAATTGCGGAAGGCGACGAAGGTGGTTTCAGATGCAAGAATTGCGGAAGGCGACGAAGGTGGTTTCAATTACGCAGGCCGCTCCTTGTATAAGTTGGCAAATGAATATATTGAAACATTTAAAAACACCTAACCAGCGCATCCAAGTGACGCCCAAAAGCGGCTCACCTGATGCTTGTCGTTAGGCTGCACGCAAATAACCTGGAGACCTCATGAAGAACAACGTGCTTTTAGCTAGTGTGGCATTGGCGCTGGCAGCATGTGCAACCGGCACTGCACAAATGGTTCGTGGCCCTGCAACTGATACACCAGCTGCATTTCTCGTGCTGGACTCGGCTACAGGTGAGAGTCGACCCGTCAACCCAGACACGACCTGCGAGAGCCCGCTCGTGGATCCTCGTAGCGGCCGCAAGCTGATGATGGTGCGCTCAGAGAACGGCTTGGGGGACTACCAGCCTGATGAGCCAACCTACGGGCTGGCGACTACTGAGCTACTTCGCGTCAATTGCAGCACGGGCGTGTCCTTGGGGCGTGTGGCGCAGTAGTGCCGCCTAACAAGAGACTATGGCGTCAATAGCTAATTTATCGCTTTTGGCGCTTCCCATAGGGCACCGTCTCTCAACATCGAATTTAACGTCACCACCATCTTCCTAATACAGGCAATGATAGCCACTTTTTTAGGTTTCCCTGCGGCAACTAATCGCTGATAGGTGCTCTTAAAAACGGGGTTAGATTGTATGGCTGACATCATTGCCATATATAAAACCGTCCTTACTTGATGTCTTCCTCCTTGTATTTTTCGCATGCCTTTAAAGCGCCCGCTTTCTTTATTCATAGGTGCCACACCGACTAATGCGCTTGCTTCCTTGTTACTGATATAACCCAATTCTGGTAAGTTACTGATGATGGAAGCTGCGGCGATTTTACCTATGCCTTTCATACTCTGAAGAAGAGTATTTTATCGCTTGATAATCAGGGTTTGACTCAATGAGTTTAACGATTTTTATTTCAATCTTTTCAATCTGATTTTTGAACGCCGTTAAAATAGGTTTAATGGTCATTTCAAGTTCTTTTGGCAATATTTGAAGGCGGTTTTTTTCCATCGTCTGCATCACCAATAGTTGATTTCGTCTTGCGACTAAATCACTCATAGCACGCATTACATCAGGTTTTAACGTTGATAAGGTCGGCTTAATCGCTTCGCTGTAATGCGCTATAAGTTGCGCATCGAGCTTGTCAGTTTTTGCCCGTTGACCAATGGCACCTGCAAAACGTTTTATGTGTACAGGGTTGGCGATGACAAAAGGTAAGTTTGCCTCAGCGCAGGCCATAATGAAGGGCATTTCAAGACGACCTGTCGCTTCGATAACGATGCGCTCAGGAGTGTATTTTTTAATGGTTTTGACGGCCTCTTTAATCCCTTTTTCATCGTTCGATACAGTGAAATAGATATTGAGAGGGCGGATATGAATGTCGAGTTGAAACTTGCCAGTATCAACACCTACGTTAATGTTTTGATTAGAAGTTGTTTTCATAATAAGCTAACTCTTGCTTGCAAATGCGGGTTCGAGACCCAGTAGACTATTCGAGTATTTTGCTTGGAGTCCTTTGTCGCGTTCTTTCTTGTTATCGGTCTCTCAATAGAGGAGCCAGCGTTCAATCGAACTACGACAAGGAAAGCTTTAGTTGCAGCTAAAGCCTGGGTCTCACATTACCCGAAACTGGAAATTATTTGTAATCAGGTGAGTTTATTATCCATACAATTCGTTCAAGCCGAGACCGCTTCGCGGCTCGGCTGCATGGTGACGTGTACCACCCCGCCGTTCCGCGCAGCGGCCCGGCTTAACTCAGGCGTTAGCTGTCTGGCAGACTGAAAGTTATTGCTATTTATTGTATATACAAATATTATGTTTAATTTTTTTGAGTATATACAGATGAGCACAATAAATCGGCGTGGAAGGCCTCAGAAAGAGGATTCTGCGTGTGAAGTTATCTCTCCAATTCGAGTAACAGCTGAACAGAAATATATGTATAAACTTACAGCAAAAGAAGCTGGTATGAGTTTATCTGGCTGGTTGAAGTTCTTGGCTGATTCGGCCACCGAAATACAGGCTCCAAATCAAAAATGAAAGCTATAGATCTATTTAGTGGTCCTGGTGGCTTATCTCTAGGAATGAAAGAAGCAGGTATTATTCCTGAGTTTTGTGTTGAAAAAAATAAAGATGCTATTTCTACGTACTCATCACACAGTAAAGATTGTATTCACATTAACAAAGACATTAGAGAAATTGGTTTTTCAAACTATAGAAATAAAATTGATATAGTTTTTGGCGGGCCTCCGTGCCAACCATTTTCTACAGGTGGTTTGCAAAAAGCTCAATCTGACGAACGTAATATGATTCCTGAATTTATCCGTTGCATAGCTGAGGTTCAACCTCATGCCTTTGTTATGGAAAATGTTCCAGGATTAGTGATGAGCAAAACAAGACCATATTTTGACTCGGTTTTATGTCGGTTAAGTGAGCTTGGGTATAAATTGAACTGGTCTGTTTTACATGCTGGTGATTACGGAGTTCCTCAAAAAAGAAAGAGATTAATTATTTTAGGAAGTAAGGGCGATTTCTTGAAATTTCCATTTCCGAGTCACGGTGAATTGACGAACAATCCACACGAAAAATCAAGTAGCTATTTGTCAGCGAAAGAAATAGGTGAGTCAGCGAAAACTCCAGTGACATATGCAAAAAATCCTGATTTAAGGAAAAACCCTTATGCAGGTTTGGTTTATAACGGTGGAGGACGACCGATAGATCCTAATGGTCCATGTCACACAATACTTGCATCTTCGGGTGGATCAAAAACGCACTGGGTAGATACTGGGGGAGTTGTTGAAGAGTACCATCGTCATTTATCAAATGGTGGCGCTCCAAGGTCAGGAAAGGTAGAGGGCGCGCGCAGACTATCAGTAGAGGAATGCGCAATAATTCAAACGTTTCCTAAAGATTTAATTTTTCATGGAAGTAAGTCGTCCCAATATACACAGGTAGGTGATGCAGTTCCACCGATGCTAGCAAAGGCTATAGGTGAGGCTGTAATGTCACAGTTAAACAAGAACCCCAAATCTAACCATTTACTAGACTTGTTAGATTCAAACATTTCATCACAGAGCGAGCTATTTTAGTGAAAAGGAATTCTAGGAATATAAATGTAGAAAATGCAGTAAATTCAATAATTGAAGTCGTTGATGAGTTTATTGAAGGCGCAGAAATAAACGCTCTTCCTAAAAAGGAAGTTCGAGATGTTCTAGAGTCTCATTTTTTAAAGAATGGCGGTAGCGTTAAAGTAGCGAGTATATTTTTACTATCATACTCGCTGGAAGATGATGATTGGAATGCAACCTCAGTTCCTGTTGGAACTAGAGGTAAGTATGGCGATAAGTTGTTGGCAGCTGAACTTACGAATAGATATGTAACTTTCCATAATAATATTACTGCTTTTGGTGAAAACTTGGGCTGGAAAGGCAATGTATCAAACATCGATCTAACGAAAGATCCAAGATTTTCTGATTTTATTGGTTTTCTTTCATTAGGGCAAAAAGATAAAACGATCATATTCAAATATATATGTAATTTGCTGGCAGAATCTAGGGTTGTGCCTAAAGCTATGCCTAAACTACCAGCCAATCACCTTACATTTTCACGTGCAGTCTCGCTATTTACTGATTTGATTTCAATTCAATCGGAAGGACATATACAGCAATTCTTAGTTGCTGCCATACTCCAACACCATAGGTCTCGTTATGGCATAGAGATTGAAACGCATCACCCCCATGCCGCAGATAAGTTCGATAATACATATGGAGATATCGAAGAGTTTTTGGACGGCACACTAATTAATGCATATGAAGTTACGGTACGCCCAGATTGGAAGAATAGAATTCCTGATCTTCGCTCAAAAATGTTTGAGTCTGGGCTTCAAAAGTATGTCTTAATTGCTTCAAATGTTAATTCCGATGATGAATTATCTAACCCCAAACTTTTGGTGGATTTTACTGAAAAAGCAGGTTTTGATTTAGCTATTGTCGATCTCTCTGATTTCATTAAGGTCTTTTGTGCCGAGCTAAAAGCCGCAGAAATACGAGATGTCTTGAATACATGTTACGAGTTCCTATTAAATAGGAAGCTTTGTGGTCGTCATGATATTTCTAGTGCATATAGGCAGCAGGTAGATATTTGGATAGACAGCTAACAAGGCCATGCAATCTGACTTCGCAAACTGTCATGCTTTTTGTACCAAAAAGCTCGCCAGCTTGCTACGCAGTTGATGGCGGCGTTAAACACATAGAAATGTTAATCCGAAATTCACTAATTCGAGCTAAAAATCTAACACGATTTTGTCCGTGCGACCTGAGGTCGTATGAAGCGCTGTTCACAGCGATAAGAGTGAACCATCTGTATCACCAGATGACCCTAAGACTCTGAATAAAGCAGCGAGTCTGACAATGTAACGATATT
>Ga0172380_10000512_pt1 | contig 75001 bp, 72 predicted proteins | sample Leawe162metaG_FD_119747 | JGI IMG/M metagenome (GOLD analysis project Ga0172380, IMG submission 119747) | Leachate microbial communities from a municipal landfill in Southern Ontario, Canada - Leachate well 162 metaG | ecosystem: Engineered > Solid waste > Landfill > Unclassified | place... | reverse complement strand
GATGCGAAGGCTGCCGGAACCACGCTCAAGGATACCGGCGCCAAGCTGATTGCACTGGGCTACGAGCATAGTCTGTCCAAGCGCACGATGCTGAAGGTGATCTACTCGCGTCTGGCCAACGACAACAATGTGGCCTATGACTACGGTCTCAACGCAGTCGGCGTGAATCGTACTGCGCTCAATACCGCAAGCGGGGCTGGCGCTACCGATGGTCTGGGAACCAGGATCACCGGGGTGTCGGTGGGGGTTCGCCATTCCTTCTAATATCGCCTGACCGCGACTTTGGCATCCACAACGGGCGCTTCGGCGCCCGTTTTTATTGGGTGTTCTTAATACGCTGGTAACAATTTCTTGCGATGATGCCTGCATCGCTCGGCGATGCAGGTTCCTTGCAACACGGCGTTGCGTCATGCGCAAGAAACCCGCCCCGCCTTTCCGATTCCTTGTCCGTCATTGGAGTTGAATGCCATGCTGACACAACGAATAAGCGTTGAAATCGCCACCGATTCGGTGTCGGATATTCTCAAGACGATTTCCATTCCTCCATGCCCGGCTATCGTAGCCGCGCTGCTTGAGGAAGCTGTTCGTCCCGAGGTCGATTGAAGTGGAATGGATGGTGCAAGGTAGCGGCGCCTTGAGCTACCTGAGCTTCGACGAGGACGAGTTTGCGGAAATCCGTAACGAGATGGACGAGGAGCTCGCTGCTGTCCGTCTTGATCGCATCTAATCGCCAGCCAATGATCTCCATCGGAGCTGAAGCCGAACCCGCAGCCTTGATGCTCGATCCCGTTGGGATGATACGCGGCTGCAATGGCGCCGCGGCGGCGCTGTTCGGTTATGCCAATGACGAAATATCCGGGGTGCATGTATCGAAACTGTTGCCGCGGCTGGCCGAATTCGACTTGATGTGCGGCGAAACTATCAATCCGCGCCTGCGTTTTCTCTGCCGCAGCGGCGAGCAGTTTCATGCCATACGTCGCGATGGTGCGCGCTTTGCGGGCGCAGTATTCGTCATCGACCTCGGCAATCCAAGCCAGCGTTGCTTGCACCTGATCGTCCGCCGCGCAAAATCGCCGGGGCTTGCCTCATAGCCAACAGGAAAATGTAGATTCGCTGTTGAAGCATGCTTGCTTCTATCCCTCTCGGGTTCAACAAGACGGGCTGCTAGTCGGATAAAATGACCCACTACACCCTGCCCGCGGCGAGGAAAAATTGAGCCAGACAACCGCCCCCGAATTCGACCGACTGACGCAGCACCTGAACGAGGTGCAGCACCTGCTGTCGCGCCACCGGCTGGTCGAGGGCATGGTCAGCCGGCAGGAGATGCCCAAGTCCGGGCTGGTCGAAAACCTGTTGCACAAGCAGAACCTTGCCGAGCTGCGCAAGCTGCTTGCCGGATTCGACGCCGTCGACATCGCCCGCATCCTGGAAGCTCTCTCGGAGGACGACCGTCTGTTGGCGTGGGACCAAGTCGCCGAAGAACAGATCGACCCCATTTTGCTGCTGCTGCTCGACGACGTGCGCGAGGAACTTATCAATACGCACCGGCATCAGGGCGAAAAAGTCTTGCTCAACGCCTTCGAACTTCAAAATGGCCGATTGCACCAGGTGCAGGTGGAAAACCGGGCCGATCTCGCCAATATCAAGCCGATCTGGGTCGACCTGGTCGCACCGTCGGCCGAGATACGTTATTGGGTGGGCGAGCATTTCGGCCTGGAATTGCCCGACCCGGACACGCTCACCGACCTCGAAGCCAGCGCGCGTTTCTACGTCGAAGACAACGGCGAAATCCACCTGCACTCCGATTTCCTGCTGGATGCCGACGATGAGGCGCGCAACGTCGCGGTGGCTTTCATCTTGCACAAGGACATCCTGTTCTCGGTGCGCAAGGAGGAGTTGCCGGTGTTCCGCCTGCAACGACTGCGGGCGCGCACCCAACCAGGCTACGTCACCGAAGGCAAGGACGTGCTGCTCGACCTGTATGCCGCAGACGCCGAGTACTCGGCCGACGCGCTGGAGGACGTCTATGCGGAACTGGAGGCGGTCGGCAAGCAGGTGCTGAACCCGCGCATCACCGACGAAGAGGCGGCGCTGATCCTTTCCGAAATCGCCCGCGGCGAGGACCTGAACGGACGCATCCGGCGCAACGTACTCGATACGCGCCGCGCGGTTTCCTTCCTCATGCGCAGCAAGTTCCTTTCTGCCGACCAGCAGGACGATTCACGCCAGATCATGCGCGACATCGAGTCGCTCGACGGCCACACCACCTTCCTGTTCGGCAAGATCAACTTCCTCATGGATGCCACGGTCGGCTTCATCAACATCAACCAGAACCAACGCGTGTCGAAACTGACCACGCTCAGCGTCATATTCATGCCGATCAACATCCTTGCCGGCATCGGCGGCATGTCCGAGTTCTCGATGATGACGAAGGAATTCAATGTGGGCTGGCCCCTTGCCTATGCCGGTTTCGTCGCCGGCTCGGCCATTGTCGGCTGGTTGACCTACCACGCCCTGCGATATTTCGAGGCCAGGCAGGCCAAACGCGCCCTCGAAGCGAAAGAACTGGCGAAATTGCTTTGATCGGCGTAGTTCTGGTCGCCGGCGATAAACCGGGGGGTTAGGGTGTTCTTGGTGGATTTCCCCTGGTGGTCTTCATTCCTAACTACGACCTGCTCCAAATATTGACTGGATCCGTCCAACCCGATAGGCTCACCGGTATCGACTTTTCGACCTGCGTACTTTTTGAACATACAACAAATCATTGATCAGGTTCTTTCCCATCCCTGGATATTGGGTATTTTCTTCGCCGTGACGCTGATTGTGAATCTGATGGCTTTGCGCCGGATTCGTCGGGAAGAACCGCACAAATATCAAAAGCCGGAGAAGCCGCAAAGTTAGCCGGCAGGCGCGTCATCGCCCAACGGCGATCAAGGCGTTGCGGGGCGGGCGTCGCTGCAACCTGTTCGTCATATGCCTGTCATTGCGGCGTCATCGGCGGCGGGCAGTATCGTGCCCATGCGCACAGATTCTTTTCCCACCGCCGGATCGAACACCCCAGAACCGAAAGCGGGCGCCGGCCTGACGGTGGCCCTGGTGACGGAAACCTTTCCACCTGAAGTCAATGGCGTGGCGATGACCCTCGGGCGCCTGGTCGATGGCCTCCGCCGGCGTGGCCACGCTGTCCGACTGGTACGACCGCGCCAACACGCAGACGATACACCGCGCACTGCGGCAGGATTCTCCGAAACCCTCGTTGCCGGCCTGCCGATTCCCGGCTATCAGGACCTGCGCTTTGGCTTGCCGGCGACGGGAAAACTGCTCCGTCTGTGGCGTCGTGAGCGCCCCGACATCGTGCATGTGGCGACGGAAGGCCCGCTCGGCTGGGCGGCGGTGCGGGCGGCACGCAAACTGGGGCTGCCCGTGACCTCGGGCTTCCACACGCACTTCGAGGCGTATAGCCGCCACTACGGCATCGGCTGGATGATCGGGCCGATCCGTCGCTACCTGCGCATGCTGCACAACCGCACCGATGCAACGCTGGTGCCTACGCGCGAGTTGGCCTCGTCGCTGGGAATGGAAGGCTACCGCGGCCTGACGGTGGTCTCGCGCGGTGTGGATACGGCACAGTTTTCCCCACGGCACCGGGAACCCGGCTTGCGCGCGGAATGGGGAGCGACAGCGGATGAACTGGTGGTGATCCACGTCGGCCGCCTTGCCCCGGAAAAAAACCTGCCGTTGGTGCTGCGTGCCTTCAACGAGATCCGGCGCGTGCGCGCCGAAGCGAGACTGGTGCTGGTAGGCGACGGCCCCTTGAGAAAAACCTTGGAGCGCGATCATCCGGACTGCATCCTCGCCGGCACCCACCGCGGCGAGGATCTGGCCCGCCATTACGCCTCGGCTGACCTGTTTCTTTTCCCCAGTCTGACGGAAACTTTCGGCAATGTGATTCCAGAAGCCTTGGCGAGCGGCCTGGCGATAGTTGCCTATGATCGCGCCGCCGCCACCGACCTGATCGTTAACGGCGTCAGCGGCGCGGTGGCGCCACCCGGCAACGAGGCCGCATTCATCGGGGCCGCCGTCGCTATTGCCTGCGACCCGACCGGCATGGCTCGCCTGCGCGCCATCGCGCCGGTGGCCGTGGCGCATCTGGACTGGGACAACATCCACGACGCATTTGCCGCGACGCTGCACCGGGTCGCCATGCGACACGGACAGCGTCGCGCCGGCGAACAGAGGCTTGCCGCCGTTCCGGATTGAAGTGCGCTGTCATATCTCCGCAAAGAAACGGCAATCACCGCGTCACACGAACCCGCGAAAATTCCGGCCATGAAAAGCCAGCCGCGCACAGCAACGCAGCACGAACCGGCAACAGACCAAGCGACGGCCCGATGCATGTACTGAAATTCTCCGACGTTTATTTTCCCCGTATCAACGGCGTTTCAACTTCGATCCACACGTTTCGCCAAACCTTGGCGGAACAGGATGTGCGTGTCACCCTGGTTGCGCCCGATTACCTGGACGGAGCCGATACCCTAGAACCAACTTCGGGCACCAGTACCCTAGAACCAACTTCGGGCACCAGTACCCTAGAACCAACTTCGGGCACTAGTACCCCAGAAACCGCTGCGGGCACTGGCGGCGGCGAGGTGATCCGCATCGCGGCGCGGCGCGTGCCGCTCGATCCCGAGGATCGTTTGATGCGCCGCGACGCGCTGCAGCAGCTGCCCAAGCGGCTGCAAAACCTGGATATAGACCTGGTGCATGTGCAGACGCCGTTCGCGGCGCATTACTCGGGTCTCCACCTGGCGCGTCGACTGAACCTGCCCTGCATCGCCACCTACCATACCCACTTCGAAGAGTACCTGTTCCACTACATCCCTTTGCTGCCGCGCGCCGTGCTGCGTGCCCTGGCGCGCAGCATAGCGCGTACTCAGTGCGATGCCCTCGATGCCGTGGTCGTGCCTTCCCAGGCCATGGCCGAGACACTGCGCGATTACGGCGTCACGACGCCGTTGCACGTGATAGCGACGGGCCTCGGCGAAAACGAATTCATGCGCGGCGATGGCCGCGGCTTCCGCGCCGCGTACGGCATCGGCGCCGAGCGCAAGGTTGCGCTCTATGTCGGCCGGGTCGCGCACGAGAAGAATATCGGCTTCCTGCTTGAAGTTGCCGCGCAGGCTCGGCGTCAGCGTCCCGACCTGTTGTTGTTGATCGCCGGCGACGGCCCGGCACTGCCCGCGTTGCGGCGCAAGGCGAAACAGATGGCGCTGGATCGGCATGTGCAATTTGTCGGCTACCTGGCGCGTACCAGCAGCCTCAAGGATTGCTATGCGGCCGCCGACATATTCGTCTTCGCCTCGCTGACCGAAACCCAGGGGCTGGTACTGCTCGAAGCCATGGCCGCCGCGCTGCCGGTGCTGGCGATCCCGGCGCTGGGTGCCGCCGAAATCGTCGCGCCGCAACGCGGCGCCGTTCCTGGCGCACGTGAGGTCCCGATCTTCGCCGCACAACTGGTGCAGCTTCTCGATCAGCCGGCGCAACTGGCCCGGCTCGGCCAGGCTGGTCTGGACTTCGCCCGCGAGTGGGACGCGACGAGCCAGGGCGCCAAACTTGCCGCGCTGTATCGCTCGTTGATCGAGCGGCGCCAGAGGCGGCCGCAATGAACGTCCGCGATATGCAGTTCAAAGAGAGTCCTTTCAAGGGACAGACTGGCTGGCGGCGGATATGGAACGCCTTCCATTACTCGCTGGCCGGCTTGCGCGCCGCCTTTCGCCACGAAGACGCGTTTCGCCAGGAAGCGCTGCTGGCGGTGGTGTTGATTCCGGCGGCCGTGTTTTTGCCTGTCTCCTCGACCCACAAGGCGATGATGATCGCCAGCCTGCTGCTGGTACTGATCGCCGAGTTGCTCAACTCGGCGATCGAAGCGACGGTGGACCGCGTCTCACTCGACGACCACCGTCTGTCCAAGCGCGCCAAGGACATTGGCAGCGCGGCAGTGTTGATTGCGCTGATCAACGTCGTCGTGGTGTGGGGACTTGCCTTTGTGCCTTAGAGATTTCGCCAGGGAGAGTGGCATGCGATGAAAGTCCGTGCCATTTTCATCTCCGACCTGCACCTCGGCACGCGCGCCTGCCAGGCCGAAAGCTTGTTGGGATTTCTGCGCGACTACGATTCCGATTACCTTTATCTGGTCGGCGACATCATCGACTTCTGGGCCATGAGCCGCGGCATCTACTGGACGCCGGCGCAGAACACCGTGGTGCAGAAAATCCTGCGCCGCGCCCGCCACGGCCAGCAGGTCATCCTGATCCCGGGCAATCACGACGAGGCCTTGCGTGACTACGACGGGATTTCTTTCGGCAACATCATCGTCAGGAACGAATGTATCCACACGACTGCCGACGGCCGTCGCTTCCTGTTGATCCATGGGGACGACTTCGACCAAGTGACGCGTTATCACCGTTGGCTGGCGCTGGCTGGCGACTGGGGCTACAACTTCCTGGTACGCGCCAACGCCGGCCTGTCGCGCCTGCGCCGCCTGTTGAACCGGCCCGGCTACTGGTCGCTCGCCGGCTATGCCAAACGCCGCGTCAAGCAGGCGCTGAGCTTCATTTTCGACTTTGAGCGCTCGGTGATGCACGCGCTCGGAGAGCGCGGCATCGACGGCGTCATCTGCGGCCATATCCACGCTGCCGCGCTGCGCCAGATCGACAACCTCACTTACATCAATTGCGGTGACTGGGTCGATAGCTGCACCGCCGTGATCGAGCACCTCGACGGCCGCTTCGAATTGCTCGGCGCGCAGGGGCAACCAAAGCTTCTCGACCAGCCGACGCAGACCTCTGCCGCTGAGCTTCCGACTGAGGCTGCGGGCGTCATCACGACGTAACATCCGCTGCCTAGAATCGGAGGGTCAAACTTGCAAACGTCTGAACCAACCATGACCGAGCGTATCTACAACGTGCTTTTTTTGTGCACCGGCAATTCCGCACGCAGCATACTTGCCGAGGCGATTCTCAACCTGCCCCTGGTCGGGCGCGGGCGTTTTCGCGCATATAGCGCCGGCAGCCACCCCGCCGGCAAGGTAAGCCCTTTTGCGCTCGATCTGTTGCAGCGCAACCGTATTCCGACGGCGGGTTTGCGCAGCAAGAACTGGGGCGAGTTCGCAGCGCCCGGGGCGCCTCCTCTCGACTTCGTGTTCACCGTTTGCGACAACGCGGCCGGAGAAGTTTGTCCCGTCTGGCCGGGTCAGCCCATCACGGCCCACTGGGGAGTCGCGGACCCCGCCGCCGTGTCGGGTAACGACGAGGACAAACGCAAGGCTTTTTTTGCCGCCTATAATCAGCTTAACCGGCGCATTGGCCTGTTCGCCAACCTGCCGCTTACCCGGCTTGGCGCCATGGCGCTCAAGCGGGAACTCGACGCCATCGGTAAAATGGAACCGCAAGACGAGCAATCAAGATGACGCGCCAGTCTCAAGTAGAACTCCCGTTCTTTTGAAGACTGGCGATTCCCTGCGAGGCAGAGTTTCAGATATGCTTGCCATTCGGGTCAACATCGATCAAAACGAATCGCATTTGTCTAATCCATGGAACAGAAATACTATATTGGCGTCCCCGAAATCGATGCCCAGCATGAAGAAATCAACGCCCTCGTGGCGTTGTTGCGGGAGGCAGCCCCCCAAAAGGAACAGCGCCGCTTGATTCATCAAACGCTGAAGCGCCTGCATCAATTGCTGAGGACCCACTTTGAATACGAAGAATCGCTGATGGCGATGGTTGCCTATCCGGATTTGCCGCAGCACAAGAAAGTGCACAAAGGCGTGTTGCTGTTATTCGAAAGATACTTTGACGACCCGCCGCCACAGAGCGATTACGAACACTACATCGGGACGATCGGCGCGAAGGTGTTTGCCCACGTCATGGAGCATGATGCGCCAATGACGACGTCGATCAAGGAGCGTTTGATGCCGTCGCGGCAGCAGGGAAGAAAAGAAGCGGAGACATAATCGCCAGGTCTTGACGCTCAGTTGGATCGGCTCGCCTTGTTCGCATCGGCGCCGGTCTTTGCAAGCGGCATCCAGTGCAGCAACCCGAACAGCAAGGTTAGCGCAATGCTCGCGAGCAGAGGTCCCGGATAAAGCTTGACGCTTTTGAAGGCAATGAACAGTTCCAGCACATGCAGTCCCAGCAGGACGATCGCCAGATATTGCACTGCCGATGTGGCGCCAAAAGGAAGTTCGACGAAAACGCCGACAATCGCCAACAGGTATACGGCAAGGCAACCGGCTTTCAAGAAGAAGTTCATGGTTGGCTCCTCATTGCGAATCGGGTTGAGTGCGAAGAATCATAGTACCACCGCGATACGTGATACGCGCCACCCGACGCCGACGCTTGAGGACATCGGAGCGTCATGCCGCTTGGCCTGATTCGGCGCTGCCGGGCAATACGATCACCTTGCCTTTGACCTGGCGTGCCGCCATGCGCGCCATGGCGTCCACAGCGCGACTCAGCGGGAGGCGTTCGTCGATTATCGAGTGAATACTCCCTTCGGCGAACCAGCGCTTCAGCAAGCGGACATTGGCGTGATGTCCCGTCGGGTTGCTACGCACAAAGTCACCCCACGAGATGCCGAGAATGCTTCGGTTGCCGAGCAATGCCAAGTTGAGCGGAACGCACGGAATTCCACCCGAGGCAAAGCCTGCCGTCAACAGACGCCCGCCTGGCGCCGCGACGCGAAGGACCTGTTCCGTATACGCCCCGCCGAGCGGATCCAGGATGATGTCGGCGCCCCACCCGGCCGTCAGTTCGAGAACACGCTGGTTGAGCTTCTCGTCGTTGTAATTGACAGTGTCATCCGCGCCGGCCTCCCGGCACAACGCCAGCCGATCTTCGCTCGATGCCGCGGCGATGACGCGGGCGCCCAGCTTTTTGCCGACCTGAATCGCCGCCAAGCCGAGGCCGCCCGCTGCGCCGAGCACCAGCAGCGTCTCGCCACCGCGAATCCTGCCGCGGTTCTTCAGTCCGTATAAAGCGGTTCCAAAGCAAACGAGGAAGCTTGCGCCCTGCTCGTAGCTCATGCCGGCAGGCAATCGCATCACCCGGTCGGCAGCGGTTGCACATTCCGTCGCCAGCCCGCCCTGGCCACACCACGCGATCACGCGGTCGCCCGGCTGGTAGCGCCTGACGCCCGCGCCAACGGCTTTGACGACTCCCGCCAGTTCCGAGCCGGGAGTAAACGGGAGCGGCGGCCTGATCTGATACCGTCCCTGCACCAACAGCACATCGGCATGATTGATGGATGCCGCCTCAACCGCGATGACCACTTCGCGAGCGCCCGGCTGCAACGAAGGCCGCTCCGCCAAGACCAAATCCTCGACACAGCCGAAGGCGGTGCAGGTCAGCGCCTTCATCGACAGGATACGGGTACAAGGCAGCATCTATCCTTCCGCGTGTTCCGCATACTGCATACTACTCGGTGATCAGTTCACGCCACGACACGCGTCTGGTCGTGCCGCCAGGACTGCTGACGGGGGGATTCAGGAGAACCGTGTTGCCCATATCGGTCCCGCTGCCGCCGCTGCCGCCCGAGGTACGGATGATTTCGATCACCGTGCCATCGGCCAATCTGCCCAGAATACCTTTGGTCGCCAGGCCGCTGCCCAGGCTAACGCCGGCGACACCGCTGGATCCCGAGACCGAACAGCCGGTTTGGTAATCCATGGCATAGGCAAAGCTGGCTGAGGTATCCGTCCCCGATGAAGAGCCGCAAGCGCTCGCACTGGCCTGATTGGGGGTAATCGTCGTAAATATCAACGTGCCGAGTCCCAACCCCGAGTCGGTGGTAGAACGTTCGCCGCCGGTCAGGAAGTCTACGTACCAGCCGTTTTTGGTGACCCAATTCATCGCCTGGCAACTGCTGCTGCTAATACCGCGCACCGTCTGGCCCGGCGTGCAGATCGTGCTCGGCGCATCTGTCGGACAAGTGGTATTGGTCAAGGTCTGGGCAACGAAATTATTGCTCACCGTGCGCGGATTGCCGTAAGTGGTCGCATCCAGCTTGTCTTTGATGGCATAGAAGCTTTGCTGGGTAGTGCTGGTGATATCGCTGGTGCCGAGGAAGATGCCGGTACCGATGTATACTACGGGGTTGCCATCGATGGTGGCGACCGTCGGTTTGGCGGTGATGGGTTGCGCATTGCCGCTGGCGTCCTTGAGGCTGACCAGCAATTGCGCATCGTAGCCCGCGGCGCCGATATTGCCGTTGACGTCGAAGCGCCATAGATTGCCCAATAAATCCCCGCCATAGACGGCCTTGACGGTGTTGTCGGTGGCGGAAACTACCTGGGCGCTGATTCGCGCCAAGCCGCTGGGCGATGCGGCGCTGCCCACGCCGGTGCTGATGTCCCGGATAAGCGCTCCCGTATTGGCGTTGAGCACGTACAGATGACCCTTGCCATCCGCATTGTTGTAGCCGGAGGTGAGGATCACCACCCAAGTGCCCGCATCCGCGCCGCCCAATTTGGTAATTCTCGGATTGCCATAGGAGTACCCCATGTTGGTGTCGGTAAACTCCCACAGCAGGGACGGACTGGCCGGATTGGTGATGTCCATGGCATAGAAGCCCTTCCCGCCGGCTTTCAGGCCGCCCACCAGAATGGTCTTCGAACTTCCGCCGACGACAATGTCGCCCACTTCGGGAGAGCCATCCACGAGGAATTGATGCTGGAGCGAATAGTTGGCATCAGCCAGTTTGTACAGGCTGGGCAGCACGAAAGAGGGAATGTAGGCCCAGGTCTCATCGCCGGTCAGCGCATTGAAAGCGTGCAGCATGCCGTCGTTGGCCGCAACGTAGACCATGTTGGAAGTCGCCGTTTTCACGTAGCGGGCCTCGGAAGATACGATGTCGCCCAGCACATGGGTGCGCACCCGGTAGAACGTCGCTTCGTTGCTGCGATCGCCGCGCAAAAAGTTGATCAGATTTTCCCCCGCCGCGCCACCGGTGGCCGCAGTGATGTTGCTTTGCGCCGTACTGCTCAGGCAATTGCCGCCTGACGGGCAGAATTGCGACAGGCCGGATGTCACCGAAGCATAAGTCAGATAGGGCGCCTTGAAATAGGCTTGCTGCGTACCGGTCAGATTCGCCCACAGGAAGGGCGTCAGCGCGCCGGAGACATTGGTGTAAACCTTGCGCGTCGACGTGTCGGTCTGCACCTTGGTATCCAGCAGGGTCATGGCCGACCACTGCTCGGCGGACAAGGTACCCGTCGAGGCGTCGATTTGCTGGCGGATGAGTTCGCCGAACCATTCCACCGACTTGTAGGAGGAACTGAACACATAGTTGTCGCTCGAACTGATGTTCGGGTTGCTGCTGGCTGCCGCTGCCGCGGTACCAGGCCTTGGCGTGTTGATGATAGTAGTCAGCAGGCTGGTCAACCCGGAGGTCAAGGAAGCCGGATCGGTGGCATTGAAATAAGTGCCGTGTCCGTTCACCGATGCGTGCCACAGGTCGTCAACGTTCTCGATGGCACCCGAACCGGGGGTCGGCCAGTTGCAAGTCCCGCCCGTCTGCCATGAGCAGATGCCGGCGCTGCTGTTGGCCGTGGTGCCTTTCCACACATCCCAGAAGTCCCCGCTGGTGTCGTTCCAGTAGGTTGGCGAATAAACCATGCGGCCGCGCACGCCCAATCCGACGGTGAAGGTGGTCATGTGCTGGGTACTGGCGACGTCGCGTCCGTTCGACGGCACGTTGTTGGCGCACAGGTCGTTGGCGGTGGTCGCGGGCGCAATGATCGGGCCGGTGCAGTTCGACAACAGGGAATCGCGCAGGTCGGTGTTGTAATAATAAGCAGCAACATCCGCCAGCGAGTCAGTGCTGCCGCCGCTGGTCAGTGTTTGACAATCTACCGCCGCTCCCACGGTGTAAGTGGGGCCGGCCGATTGCGCCACGGGAGTGCAACTGCTCACGGTGGCCCAGGAACTCCAGGAGGTATATTGGCAATTGTTGGTGCTCGATACCGTGCACGACGAGGTATTCGTCCATGGCCCGGAAGAGGCGATCACGTTCTGGCAATCGACCGCCGTCGCCACGGTATAGTTGGGACTTGTCGACTGCGGCACGGCGGTGCAGGAAGCCACGTTGCTCCAGGATGACCACGATGTATATTGGCATTGCGTGGTGCTTGATGCGGTGCAGGAAGCGGCGTTGCTCCAGGCGCTCCAGGCGGTCACGCTGCCGGAACACATGGTTTGATTGGTGCCGGAGCTGTCAGTGTTACAGGAGCTGGCATAAAACCAAGCCGACCATGTCGCTCCATGGTCAGACGAGGTACTTTTGGGAAACTGGCAATCCCTTCTGTTCGTACCCGAGTCATCCTCATTGCATGACGCCGCATCTTGCCAAGCCGTCCAGTGGGCACCCGAATCCGATGATGTCCTGGTTTGTATGGACGGCGCCGAGGTGCTGGTACTGGTTCGGGTTTGCAGCGTGCTGGCTCGTGTCTGCGCCTGGAGAGTGACGGCCTGCTGCTGCAAGGTGCTGGTGCGCTGCTGGATGCTGGTGCTACCGCCGTCGAAGTAGGGACGCGCCAAGGCAGAATCCTCGTTGCCGATTTCGGCCGACCCGTCGAGTTTATAGCCGAGACCCTGGTTCCAGAAGCCGTCCGTGGACAGGATGGCATAGTTCTGCTGGCAGGAATACTGCACCGGGTCCGTCACCGTCACGCCGTGGATGGTGGAAACTTGCCCGGTATACAGGCGCCCGGCATTGGAAAGCGCGGTTCTCAGCGGCGTGCTGCTGCTTCCCTTGCCGCCATAGAGCGCGGTATACCAGGTGCTCTTGGTGGCCGTGGAGAAGTCTGCGATGTTGAGAAAGTCGGTCGTCGAGTCGCTGTTGATGGTCATGAAGCCGACGCGGAATCTGCTGTCGATATCCTTGAACGCCAAACCCGATGCGGTTTTCATTGTCAGCATGCGAGTGCGGTAGTAGCTGTACCAATTGGCGAAATTGGTTCGCTCGTCCGTGTTCCCCGGCCCCGACGTGGAACTGACCGTGACTTTGGTAAACACACCGCTGCCCGGCGTGGAACCGATGGCGCTGCCGCATTCCTTGTAAAAGGTACTGCTGCTGTTATAGTAATTCTTTAGTTTGGCGGTAGTCTGCGTCCCGGTATATTGGTAGTAATACGCTGCGACCCCCATCCCGTCGAAATTGCTGCTCAGATTGTAGCTGCCCAAGGAAGTCGAATACCCATCCTTCCACGCGGCGGTGAAGCTGGCGGTGGCATAGCTGGTGCCGCTCGAGTCTACCGGCGGGGTATAAGTAATCGTGGGGTTGTAGTACACCCCGTTGCATTGGCTGGCATATTGGCCGTAAGCATTGCTCCAGTTGTTGACCGTGTCCGGCATGTAATCCCAGGACATACTTCCCGAATTGTCGAGAATGAACAGGATATTGGGCTTCACGTCGGTCGACGACGGCGCCGAATAGGTATTCAGCGGCACGCTGGATATGTCCGTCGTCGCTGCATGAGCAGTGGCGCTGAAGGCCAATGCAAGCAGCGCATAACGGGCGCTTCTGAATAATCCGTAATGAGTGGTCATGGCAACCTCCTGAAACGTGAAGCAGTTTGTTGTGGCGCGGAAAGTTTGCGTTTGTATTTTCGATGCGGCCGGGCCAGGGTCATGCCAGCTACATGGCAACGATCGCCTGGACGTAGCTCACCGTGTTTCTCGGGCCGGCGACACGCGAGGTGATGCGGTAATACACCAGCGATCTGCCGGCCATCTGCAGTTCGCCGCTTTCTTCCGAGTTTCCGGTTGCCGCGTTGACCATGGGGGAAGTGGAACAACTGGCGCCTCCGGTGGGAGAACCGGCAAAGGCACACAGGCGATCGATGACGTAGGCAACCGTGTTGCCGGCGCCGTCGGAGGGCAAAGTGCGGGAACGGGCTGCCAAGGTTTGGGTCCAGAAAGCATCCCAGGATTGGCCGGCGGCGGGATTCTGTGCGGCATTGTTGCCGGCGGCGGCATAACCGTTGGTGGCATCGTCGTTATTCAGCGTGACGTTGTTGTTGTTGGCCGTCAGCCAGACAACGGCGGCTTCGACGCCGGCATCGCCCGAGTGGGTGGCGGACTGCTGGAAGGCCATGTTGCCGGCGATGATGTTGGCGGTATCGACCGAGCGCATCAGCGCGAGACCGGCCAGCGTCATGGCCACCAGCACGATCAGGGCGATCATCAGCACCACCCCGCGCTGTCTGGCGGGAGGGACGGCATGTGTGGATAGTGTCAGCATCCCGATTGCACTCCCATCCAAGCGATATTGCGGATCGGCACGACGGTCTGGAATAGCTTGTAGCGGTAATGTTGCCAATCGGTGTTGGCCGTCAAGTCTATGGGCAAGGCCGTGGGGTTGTTCGCGCCGGTCGCGCTTCCGGCGACCACCGTGCTGCCTTCCCAGACGGGTGCGGCAGTCGTGACAAGATCTTTTTCATATTGCCCGCTGCGCGCCGCCAGGACCACGCGCACCGCAGGAATCCTGGCCCAGCCGCACGGCGTAGGAAACGCGGTGACGGCGGTTGGCGTGGTTTGATCGTAAGTGTCCACGACATAGTTCGGCAACGGGACTGGCGGGGTCGCGAAGGTAATGGCCGCGGTGAGGGTGTCGTGGCCATACTGCGCCCTCAAGCTGACGATGTTGCTGGCGATGGGAACCCATATCGTCGGGTCGCCTACGCTGCCGGCGATGCTGCAATCGTTGGCGAAATAGTCGCATACCGTCAGATTGCCGTTGCGTATGGCATAGCCCAGGACTTTCGGCAACTGGCCCAGGTTATATAGCGTGGCAACGCCCGCAACACCGGTTGCCACGGTGACATTCGCGGCGACCGCATTGACCTGGTCAACCAGCAGGTTGGCCGCGCATGCGGCGGGAACGGCAATCACGCGGTCGCCGACGGCGAACGAGCTCGGCGTGCTGACCGTGTATACCGGGCCGGCCAGTGCGTTAATGACATTGCCCTGGGGGGTGCCGTTGGCATTTCCGTACATGACCAACAACGTGTCGGAATTGGCGTCGCCTGCCGGCACGGCGGCCGGGTTGATGCTGACCGGCACGAGGGGAATGGTGGCGCCGGAAGGCATCGTGACGTTGCAATTGAACAGGTTGAGCGCGCTGAAGCCGTAACCCGCCTGCCGGATGTCGCGCTGCACGCCGTACAGGGCAATCGCGCCGCTGTTCAGGGCGTCGCCCCCGCCGGTGGTGGCACGTTTTTGTCCTTCGGCAAGGGCGAATATCTGCATCATGACGATAATGCCGAGCATGCCGATGACCATGCCGATCATGATTTCGACCAGGCTGAAGCCGTAGGACAGGCGGTGCGTCGAATGGGGCATCTTGAACCGTCTCCTATTGAATTTGCGCTACCGCCACGTAAGTGTGTGCGGCCATTTCGGGAGGATCGCTGGGCAATTTCCATAAGAGGCCGATCGTGACCGTACCGTTGGCCGCGACAGTCACGGTGGGCGTGTTCGCGCTGGCGGTGACCCCCGGCAATCTCGTCTGCACGTTGGTCAGCCAATCGGCATAGGCAGCGCCGCCGGGGCTGTTGAACTTGGTCTGCAACGCAGCCGTGGTACGGTCGCTCACCCACATCTGCCCGATCAGTTCGTTCGCCAGCAAGCTGGCATCGGCGCGGAACTTGGCATCGCTGGATGATTTCACGGCGGCAGCCTGCATGCCGACGATGGCCAGCACGCCCATGGAAAAAATCAGTATGGCGATCAGTGCTTCCAGCAGCATCGAGCCGCCTTGCCTGGAAAGTGGAGAACGAGGGGGACGAGGAGAACGGCTCACCTTAGCATCCTTGAGGATCGGTACTGGCTCGGAGCGGATCGCACATGCGAATCTGGCCTCCGCTTGAAACGCGCACCCGCAAGCAGCGCATCCCGGTTGTGGAGGATGTCGCGCAGGTGCCGCCCGTCGGGTTGCTGATGTTGATATCGATATTTCCTGCCGGCACCGGCGTCACTCGACCCAGGCCATTGAAAATGATGGTTGATTGCCCTGCCGCCACCACCGCGTTGTCAGTGCCCTCAGCTGCCGGCCGTACCTGGACGATGCGCGGTGCAACCGTATCCGAGGGGGGGGTGCTGCAAGCCGCGCTGGGATCATCGAGGCTGACCACCCAATTGCCGCTCGCAGTGGATAACGCGCAAGAACCCGTGACACTCGAGGTCAACTGGAAGCGCACTGTGGCATTGCGGCGCACCGCCTCCGCCCGCGCCAGAAAGAGCCCGTTCTGGATGGCCTCGGCCGAGGTCCGGATCTGGGAGTTCTGGATCCAACTAAAGAAGCTGGGGGCGCCCATGGCAAACAACAAAGCGACGATCGCCAATCCGATCAGCAACTCGACCAGGGTGGTGCCCCGCTGCTGGGGTTTCAGCCTTAACACGCCCCCCCCTTCTTGGTCACCCAGCAGGTGGCGTTGGTGGTCCAACCCGCCGGAACCGCAACAGTCACCTTGGAATTGTTTTGGTCGATGGTGTATGCAAATCCTGCCATGCTGCCCTTGCCAACCGCTTGCAGCGTGTAGCTAGTCGCCGTCTGCACCGAGCAGGAAAAATCGAAATACTGACTGGCCGCGCTGTCCGCGGTACACGCTGGGGCGCCCACATAGGTACGGCTGTCCTGGAAAAACTGCTCCATCTGCACGCGCTTGGTGGCAAGATTCGCGGTGGCATCCGGAATTTTTCCCCTGACGACGTAATCGGTATATGCCGGCATCGCCACCGCCCCAAGGATGGCGACGATGACCACGACGATCATCAGTTCGATCAGAGTAAAGCCGTTTTGTGTCTTCATGGAGAACCTCTTTCTAAATGGGCGGAGTCGATGTGCGCGGCAATGCGAAGCGCTGACAGATTGAATCATATTCCGCTGGCGATTGGGGTAAAGTTCAGGCGACATACGGTTGCTTATTTCGCATGAACGGTCAAATTCCCCCACCAGCCCCCGATTCCAGCGGCACCGCCGCATCCTGCCCGCATCGTGTTCTGGCTCCGGCTCCGGCTTCGACCCGCCTGTTCGTCGCGCTGCTGGCTTCATGCTCTTTGCATGCTGCCGCGGTCATCCTGCCTTATCTCGGAAGCGGCGGCGGCAAAGACCAGCGAACCATGCCAGGCGGAAAACAGAAAGCGCTGCGCGGTTTCACCGTGACACTGGCTTCGACTGCAAAAGCCCCCTTCGTTATCGCCGAATCGCCCAAGCAGGAAGGTCGATATCCAGATGCCTCCTCGCCGGCGCGCAATCCCACCGGGGAATCGCCGCTACCGCAGGAACTCGGCGAAGGCGTCGGCCTGTTGCCGATTCCAGCACCGACCTATTACAGCGCAGAGCAGTTGACCAAGCGGCCGCAGCCATTGACCGAAGCCAGCCTGGATACGCCGGAGATCAGTCAAATCATTGCTTCGGGGAAAATCGTCCTGAAACTATGGATCAACGATCTCGGCGAAGTGGTCGACGTCGAGACAGAAAAAAGCGAACTGCCGGAGGCATTCTCGCGTACCGCGATCGCGGTGTTCAGGCAGATACGCTTCGCCGCAGGGGAACTTCACGGTCAGCCTGTCGGCAGCGTCATGCGCATCGAAATCAGCTATGTTGACGGCCGCTTGCCGCCGCCTTAATTTCCGGTTTGGGTCAGTTCTTTCGGCAACGGGAAAGCGGTCGATTCCGGCCGCCCGGCGATCTGCCGCACTTCCCCGGCGCCCCAGGCTTTCAGGCGCGCGATCACTTGATCGACCAGCAGTTCCGGCGCCGAAGCTCCCGCCGTCACACCGATTCTCCGCTTGCCGCGGAGCCAGGCCGGATCCATCTGCTCGGCGCAATCCACCAGGTAAGCCGGGATATTGAGGTTTTGCGCAACCTCTTTGAGCCGATTGGAATTGGAGCTATTCGGCGAACCCACCACGATCACCGCATCGCACTGCGCCGCGAGTAATTTGACGGCCTCCTGGCGGTTCTGCGTGGCATAGCAGATATCGTCCTTCTTCGGCCCGACAATGGCCGGAAAACGCGCTGTCAGCGCCGCCACGATGGCCGATGCATCATCCATCGACAACGTGGTCTGCGTCACATAGGCAAGCCGATCGGGATCGACTGCCTGCACCTGCGCAACATCCGCCACATTCTCGACCAGATGGATGCCTCCCTGCACCTGCCCCATGGTGCCCTCGACTTCCGGATGGCCGCGATGACCTATCATCACGATCTCGTGACCGCTTTGACGCAGTCTCGCCACTTCGATATGCACCTTGTTCACCAACGGGCAAGTGGCGTCGAAAACCCGCAACCCGCGCGTCAGCGCTTCCTGCCGGACCGACTGGGGCACCCCATGCGCACTGAAGATCACCGTCGCGCCGGCCGGAACGGCATCGAGCGATTCAACGAATACCGCCCCCTTGCGGCGCAGATCCTCGACCACATAACGGTTATGCACGACTTCGTGACGCACATAGATGGGCGCACCGTACAGACTCAGCGCGCGCTCGACGATTTCGATCGCACGTTCGACGCCGGCGCAAAAACCGCGGGGATTGGCGAGCAGGATATCCACTACAGCCACGCTCCGCAGCCGGCTCGCGTATGCACACATCTCGAATAACCCGTCGTTCCGGCGCAAGCCGGAACCCAGAAAGGCGCACCAATACTGGATTCCGGCTTCCGCCGGAATGACGGCGTCTGGTTTTGGTCTGGTTGCGTACACATTTGAATATGAACGGAAATGCGACTTGTGTGCATACGCTAGCCGCCGCCGGGAGACATCTGCGATTCGATCATGGCGCTGCTCTTTGGGTGAACTGCTGCCACAACATCAACGCCACACCCAAGGTAATGGCCGAGTCGGCCAGATTGAAGGCCGGCCAATAATAACTGGCAATGTGAAAGTAAAGGAAATCCACCACCGCGCCATGCAGCAAACGGTCGATCACATTGCCCAGCGCCCCGCCCAGCACCAACGCCAGTGCCGCCGACAAAAGCTTTTCGTGCGCATGCTGGGTGAGCATCACAACGATCCACGCCGAAATAACCAACGCCAGCACAATGAAAAACCAGCGCTGCCAGCCACCCGCATCAGACAGAAAGCTGAAAGCCGCGCCGCGATTGAAAACAAAAACCAAATCGAAGAACGATGTCAATTTCAGGCTCTCGCCGAGGTGAAAAACCGCGGCGATGAGGAACTTGCTGGCCTGATCGAGAACGATCACCAGACCGCTCAATGCCAGCCACTTCGCCGTCTTAGGCAAGCGCACGCGCCTCGCCTCCCCCGAACAGGTTGGCCGTGCAACGGCCGCACAACTCCGGATGCTCCCGATCCCGGCCAATGTCGTCGCGCCAGTGCCAGCAGCGGGCACATTTCCGGTGCGGGCTGGGCGTGGCAATGATGGCTTCGGCATTTACGTCGGCGGCTTTGGTCAAACTCGTCTTGGAACAAATCAGGACAAAGCGCAAATCGTCTCCGAGCGTCTCGAGCAATTCGTAGCGCGCACCGCTGGCGCGGATCTCGACCTCGGCCTGCAGGGACGAGCCGATCTTTCCGGCAGCGCGCAGTTCTTCGAGCACCTTGCTGACGTCGCCGCGCACTTCCCGCAGCATCTGCCAGCGGTGCAACAAGGCCGCCTCGTCGTCCTGACTAGGCAGGTCGTGCCAGACGGTCAGCATGACGCTGTCCTGATTGCCGAGCACGCTCCATATCTCCTCGGCGGTAAACGCCAGGATCGGCGCCATAAGTCGCGTCAGGCTTTGCAGGATATGCCATAGCGCGCTCTGCGCCGACCGGCGCGGGCGCGAAGCGGAACCGGCGGTGTATAGGCGATCCTTGAGGATGTCGAGGTAGAACGCGCCGAGATCCTCCGAACAGAAATTCTGCAAGGCCTGCACCACCTTGTGGAATTCGTAGCGCTCGTAGTCGGCGCTGACCTGGGCCTGCAATTGGCGCGTCATGGCCAGCGCATGCCGGTCGATCTCCAGCCATTCGGCGACGGGCAGCATGTGCTTCGCCGCATCGAAATCGACCGTATTCGCCAGCAGGAAGCGCAGGGTGTTGCGGATGCGGCGGTAAGCCTCGACAACGCGCTTGAGGATCTCGTCGGAGATGGACAGTTCGCCCGAATAGTCGGTGGCCGCCGTCCATAGGCGCAGGATCTCGGCGCCCAGCGTGTCGGAAACCTGCTGCGGGGCAACCACATTGCCCTTCGACTTCGACATCTTGTGGCCTTTGCCGTCCACCACGAAGCCATGGGTCAGCAGCGACTGGTAGGGCGCCCGGCCGTCGATGGCGCAGCCGGTCAGCAGCGAAGAATGGAACCAGCCGCGATGCTGGTCGGAGCCTTCAAGGTAGAGGTCGGCCGGATAAGCGCTCTGCTCCCGATGCGAACCGCGCACCACGCTCCAGTGCGTGGTGCCCGAATCGAACCAGACATCGAGGGTGTCGCTCATCTTACTGTAGCTGCCGGCCTCGTCGCCGAGCAGATCCACGGCATCCAGGGCGAACCAGGCGTCGATGCCCGACTGCTCGACGCGCAAGGCGACCTGTTCCAGCAGTTCCGCGGAACGCGGATGCGGCTCGCCGGTTTCATTGTGCAGGAAGAACGGGATCGGCACGCCCCAGTTGCGCTGGCGCGAGACGCACCAGTCGGGGCGATTACTGATCATCGCCGCCAGCCTGGCCTGACCCCAGGCGGGGTAGAAACGCGTTTCCTCAATAGCCTTGAGAGCGGTTTGTCGGAGTGACGCAACGCCGCCGGGCCGTCCCAAGGCGGTGCCTTGTTGAACCGGAGCAGGCACAGCCTGCGAACAACCGTCACCCCCTTCCTTGGGAAGGAGGCTGGGGGGAAGGTCGTCCATCCTCACGAACCATTGCGTCGTGGCGCGATAAATCACCGGCGTCTTGTGGCGCCAGCAGTGCATGTAGCTATGGGTGATCTCGCTGCTGGCGAACAGCGCGCCGACCTCCTGCAACTTGTCCAGGATGGCGCCAGCGGCTTTCCAGATGTTCATGCCGCCGAAAAAAGGCAGCGTCTCGGCGTATTTCCCGTTGCCCAGCACCGGCGTCAGGATCTCGTCGTTCTTCATGCCGTGCTGCTTGCAGGAAACGAAGTCCTCCAAACCGTAGGCCGGCGCGCTATGCACGATGCCGGTGCCGGTCTCCAGGGTCACATAGTCGCCGAGGTAGACTGGCGAGTAGCGCTCGTAGAACGGATGGCGAAAACGGATCAGCGACAACTTGGCGCCCTTGGCCTGCGCCACCACCGGCCCGCCCAGACCGAAGCGCAGCAAGGCCTGCTCGCGCAACTCGCTGGCCAGCACCAGCAGGCCGCGCTCGGTATCCACCAGGTCGTAGTCGTATTCCGGATGAATATTCAGCGCCTGGTTCGCCGGGATGGTCCACGGTGTGGTGGTCCAAATGACGGCATAGGCCGGCTTGTCCGGCAGCGCGGCAAGGCCGAAGGCGGCCGCCAGCTTGTCGCGATCGACCGCTTCGAAAGCCACGTCGATGGCCGGCGATTTCTTGTCCTGGTATTCGATTTCGGCCTCGGCCAGCGCCGAGCCGCAGTCGAAGCACCAGTTGACCGGCTTCAGTCCGCGGTAGAGATAGCCCTTCTCGAGGATCTTGCCGAGCGCGCGGATTTCCGCAGCCTCGGTCTTGAATGCCATCGTCAAATAGGGATTGTCCCATTCGCCGAGCACGCCGAGACGGATGAAATCCGCCTTTTGCCGCTCGACCTGTGCGGCGGCGTAGGCGCGCGAGAGTTCCCGCACCTGCCCGCCAGGAATGCCCTTGCCATGCTGTTTCTCGATCTGGTGCTCGATCGGCAGGCCGTGGCAGTCCCAGCCCGGCACGTAGGGCGCATCGAAGCCGGCCAGGGTCTTGGAACGGACGATGATGTCCTTGAGTATCTTGTTGACCGCATGGCCGATGTGGATGTCGCCGTTGGCATAGGGAGGGCCGTCATGCAGCACGAAACGCGGCCGGCCCGCGCAAGCCTGGCGGATTTTCCGGTAGAGCTGTTTCTCTTGCCACGCTTTCACCCAGCCCGGTTCGCGCTTGGCGAGATCGCCGCGCATCGGAAAGGGCGTATCGGGCATATTCAAGGTTTTTCTGTAATCAGCCATTTTGCCTATTTGCGAAGTAGTTTCGGGTCGCCTCGACATCGCGGGCAATCTGCGCCTTGAGATCGTCAAGGCTGTCATATTTTGCCTGGTCGCGCAGTTTATGCATAAAGTCGATCGTCACATGGGCACCGTAGATGTTGCGGTCAAAATCCAGCAGATGCACTTCCAGCATGGGCTGCAGTCCGTCCCCCAGGGTCGGCCGAACGCCCAGGCTGGCGGCGCCCGGCAAAGGCCGCTCGGCGATGCCGGAAACAGTCACGACATAAACGCCCAAGAGCGGCAGGCGCTTGCGCTTGATCTGCACATTGGCGGTGGGGAAACCCAACTGGCGGCCAAGTTTCTTGCCATGCATCACCCGTCCGGCAATCCGGTAGGCCCGCCCCAGCAGTCGTTCGGCATGCTCTATCTCGCCGTTTTCCAGCGCCTCGCGCACCGCCGAACTGGACACCCGCTCGCCCTGCCAGTCGATGGTCGGCATCATCTCGACTGTAAAACCCTGTTCCCGCCCGGCGCGTTGCAGCAGCTCAAAATCGCCGCTGCGTCCTTTGCCGAAACGAAAGTCGTCGCCTATCATCAGATGGCGGACGGCCAAGCCCTTGACCAGGATATTCCGGATGAAATCATTCGCGCTCAGCGAGGCCACCTTGGCATTGAAATGGCATAAATAGACCTGGTCGACGCCGCTGTCCTCGATCAGTCCGAGCTTTTCGCGCAGGCTGGTCAGCCGTGCCGGCGCCTGCAGCGGAGAAAAGAATTCTCGCGGCGAGGGTTCGAAAGTCAACAGCGCCGAGGGCAAATCCAGGCTGCGCGCATGGGCGTTCAGGCGTTCAAGCAGCGCCTGATGGCCGCGATGCACGCCGTCGAAGTTGCCGATGGTCAGCACCTTGGAAGTCGTCGCCTGCACAGGGATTGTGCGAAAAACCAACATTGGCGCCACGTCTTGCCGAAAAGAGAGGAATTATAACAGTCTGCGTATTCCGTTTAATCCCGCCGCCGATAATGCCGCCAATGTCGCCACGGGAAATGCGCTCCATGGCGCCGCCTGAAACGCAGTCCCCACCAGCGGCAGCAACGTGCCCGAAGCGGAACCAGTCCTCAAGACTTCAGCGAACCCATGTCGATGACAAAGCGATACTTCACGTCGCTCTTCAGCATGCGCTCGTAGGCGGCATTGATATCTTGGATCTTGATGACCTCGACATCCGAAGTGATGCCGTGTTGTCCGCAGAAGTCGAGCAGTTCCTGGGTCTCGGCAATTCCGCCAATCAGCGAACCGGCCACCGACTTCCGGCCAAGGATTAGCGGGATGGTGCTCAGGAACGGCTCCAGGCCACCCAGATATCCGACGAACACTAGCGTTCCGTTGAGTTTCAATGTGGGGAGATAGGGATTCACATCATGTACGTAAGGCACCGTATCGATGATCAGATCGTACTGCCCTTTGGCGGCGGTCATCCGGGCTTTGTCGGTGGATAGCACGATATGATCGGCCCCCAGCCGGTGTGCGTCCCGCTCCTTGCCTGGCGAACGGGTGAACAGCGTGACCTCGGCGCCAAGGGCTTTGGCCAGTTTCAGCCCCATGTGCCCCAGGCCACCCAGGCCGGTAATCGCCACCTGGCTGCCCTTGCCGACCTTCCAGTGACGTAGCGGCGACCACATGGTGATGCCGGCGCACAGCAGCGGCGCTGCGCCAGCCAGGTCCAAACCATCGGGAACCTTGACGACGAACTTCTCGGCGGCAACGATCTTCTCCGAGTAGCCACCGTAGGTAGGTCTCTGGTCATGGCGGTCGTAAGAGCCGTACGTCAGGGTATGGCCTGCTTCGCAATGCTGCTCCAGCCCGTGCTGGCAGGGATCACACTGCTGGCAGGAATCGACCATGCAGCCGATGCCGACATGATCGCCCGGTTTGAAGCGGCTGACATCGGCCCCAACGCTGATCACCCGACCAATAATTTCATGGCCGGGGACCAGGGGATAGAAACTCCAGCCCCAGTCATCGCGCACCATGTGCAGGTCGGAGTGACATACCCCGCAGTTCAGAATCTCGACCTCAACATCATCAGGGCGCGGATCGCGGCGCTCGAAGCGGAATGGGGCCAGAGTGTCCTTGGCTGATTGTGCGGCATAGCCCAATACGTTCATCGTCATCTCGTTTCTCCTGTTCCGATTAGCAAATGATCGGGGTGTCTTGCTGGATTGTCTGTCGTGGTGGCATGCCCTGTCCAGATACCATCAATGTAATGCTTCTGAATTCATTTGCGATCTCAGTCGGCACTGAGCCAGACGATTCTGGTCTGGGATTCCGGTCTGCTGTTGCGGCCTTGCACCCGCTTCTGCTAGGTCAGTTTGGACTTGGCGAGCGGCGGGTTGCGGGCGAAATACTGTTTGATACCGCGCAGCATGGCTTCGGCCATTTTGTCCTGATAAGACTCGTCGGCCAGCCTTTTTTCTTCCTCGGGATTGGAAATGAAGGCGGTTTCGACCAGGATCGAGGGGATATCCGGCGCCTTCAGGACGGCGAAGCCGGCCAGTTCGACGCGGCCCTTGTGCAGTTCGTTAATATTGCCGATCTCGCCCAGCACCGCCTTGCCCAGCTTGAGGCTATCGTTGTTGGTCGCAGTCTGCGACAAGTCCAGCAAGGTCCGCGCGAGATAGGGATCCTTCACGCCGATATTGACGCCGCCGATGAGGTCGGCGGCATTTTCGCGCTTCGCCAGCCAGCGCGCCGCCGAAGAGGAAGCACCGTGCTCGGAGAGAACGAAGACGCTCGAACCGCGCGCCGTCGGTTTGATGAACGCATCGGCATGAATCGAGACGAACAGGTCGGCTTGCACCCGCCGCGCTTTCTGGACGCGCTGATGCAACGGAATGAAATAGTCGCCGTCGCGCGTCAGCAGCGTGCGCATGTTCTGCTCCGCATCGATCATGGTCTTGAGACGACGCGCGATGGAAAGCGTGACATCCTTCTCGTGACTGCCACCGTGGCCGATGGCGCCGGGGTCTTCGCCGCCATGGCCGGGATCCAGCACGATGGTGACGAGGCGGGTAACGCCTGCGGGCTGTGTCGCCGGCACCTCGCGGAGATCCTTTTTCGGGGCTTGCCCGGTGCTTTTTTCCAGCAACGCCATCAACGGATCGACAGGCTCGCTGGGATAGAGGTCGAGCACCAGCCGATGGCCGTATTCACCCACTGGCTTCAACGTGAATACCTGCGGTCTGATCGAGCCATGTTCGCCCTTGAGTTCGATCACCAACCGCACCACGCCGGGCTTGTTGCGGCCGGCGCGGATCAGCTTGATATAGGGATCGGTCTCGGAAATCTTGCCCGGCAGATTTTGCAGCACCGAGTTGAACTCGACGTCTTCCAGATCGAGCACCAACCGCTCGGGATCCTTGACCATCAGATACGAGAACTTGAGCGGCTCGCTGTGTTCCAGCGTGATGCGGGAATAGTCCTTGGCCGGCCAGACGCGCACCGCCAGTACGCTGCTTTGCGTCGCCAGCGCACCGCGGTGCGTGACCAGCAGCGTCAGCGTGGCGGCGGCGAACTTGAGGATTTCCCGTCGGGAATACGGCCTGTCGAGGAACGCCAGTTCGTCAGGCATTGCCGCCCTTTCTCGCTGCCGGCCGACAACGTGGCCTGGCGTCCATTTTCGGCGAACGACAAATGCAGGCAGAGATCGGCCGACGGCAGATAAGCGCCCGCCTTGTCCGGCCATTCGACCAGACACACGCCAGCACCTTGGAAATATTCGTCGAGACCTGCATCGAGATATTCTTCCGGTTGATTGAACCGATAAAAATCAAAGTGATACAAGTTTAATCTAGAAACCGAGTAAAGTTCAACCAAAGTATAAGTGGGACTTTTCACCTTATTCTCAAAACCGAGCGCACGCAGCATGCCGCGCACCAAAGTCGTCTTGCCGGCACCCAGGTCGCCTTCAAGATAGATGACCATGCCCGGCACCAGCAATGGCGCCAGCACGCCGCCTAACGCCTGCGTCGCCGCCTCGTCGGGCAGAAACAGGGTTGAGGCATTATCATCCGCAGGGAACTTCTTCGGCTCGTTGCTCGCATGCATTTAACAGATACTCCGGATTGGCAGGCCCTCGCCAGGAAAATCAAGCAGTGGGGGCAGGAACTCGGTCTCGATGCCGTTGGCATTACTTCCGCTACGGATATGGATGCGGCGGAAGCCGGGTTGCTGGCCTGGCTGTCAGCCGGCTTCCAAGGCGAGATGGATTATATGGCACGCCACGGCCTCAAGCGTGCCAGGCCCGGGCAACTGCTGCCCGGTACCGTCTCGGTGATCACGGCGCGAATCGGCTACTGGCCGCAAGCGGCCGAAGCGCGAGCCAACCTGGTCGATGCCACGCGCGCCTATGTCTCGCGTTACGCTCTGGGCCGCGACTACCACAAGCTGCTGCGCTCGCGGCTGCAGAAACTCGCCGAACGCATCGAAACCGACATCGGCAGCTTCGCGCATCGGGTGTTTGCCGATTCTGCGCCGGTGCTGGAGATCGAACTCGCGGCGCGCAGCGGCCTCGGCTGGCGCGGCAAGCATACGCTGCTGCTGACGCGAGAGGCAGGCTCGACCTTCTTTCTCGGCGAAATCTACTGCGCACTGCCGTTGCCGCCCGACCCGCCAGTATCCGAGCACTGCGGCAACTGCACCGCCTGCATCAACGCCTGCCCCACCGGCGCCATCGTCGCGCCTTACCGGCTCGACGCGCGTCGCTGCCTCTCCTATCTGACCATCGAACTCAAGGGCGCCATTCCTGTCGAATGGCGCGCGCCGATCGGCAACCGGATCTATGGCTGCGACGATTGTCAGTTGTGCTGCCCGTGGAACAAACCGACGCCGACCACACGCGAGAAAGACTTTGCGGTGCGCCATGAACTGGACCAAGCCCGCATGGTCGATCTGTTCGGCTGGAGCGCAGCGGAATTCAATCAAAGGATGGCGGGTTCGGCCATTTACCGCCTCGGGCATGAACGCTGGCTGCGCAACCTCGCGGTCGGCCTGGGCAACGCACCGACCACGCCCGGCGTGTTGTCAGCGCTGAACGCGCGCCGCGACGATGCCTCGGCACTGGTGCGCGAACATGTCGCCTGGGCTCTGGAAAGGCACAGAGGCAAATGAAAAAAGGCCGCTCATTGCGGTCTGTTTATCCTTTTATGGCAATACTCGCAGAAACCGGAAGTTGAGCCGGCCGTCCTCCTTCAAGCCATTGCGGACAGACAGATCGCGGCCGGCGGCGAATATCAGCTGGGTGCGCTGGTCGATGAAGGTGGACGCCACCAGAAACCCCTGAAGGGTTCTGGTTTCGTCGTTCATCGATACGCCATTGACCGACGTGGTGCCGCCTTCCGTCCTCGCAGCGCCAAGCGCAAAGGTGGTGGCAGGCGAATAGTGCCAATTCAGATAGCCATGCACCATATATAAAGGGTTTTGTTTCAAGATTGCGCTGGCCGCGCCGTATTGCGTGTTTTTGCCGTACCACGTCACGTCCCCGGTCAGTTCGAGACTGAAGTCCTTCCCCAGCCCATGCATTCCCCCGACTTGAAATGCGCCCTTCCATCGGTTCTCGCCCAGATTAAGCGGCCGATTTTTGTCGTAATCGCCGGTGGGAAAAAACACGAAAGGCAAGAACCCGAAAAAGGTGCGCGTTTGAGGATTGTTTACCACCCAAGTGGGGCATGCGAATATCAGGTCGCCAACGCCACTGGTCCTGCCGTTTGCCGCCAGATTGCCGCCGGCTCTGAGGGTACCAAGAGGCAGCAAAACATTCGGCGACACCACATAGCCGTTGACTGAAACCGGATGGACATAGCGGAGCAAAGTAATATCGGAAGTCAGGTTGGCATTGCTCAGGACTTCCTTGCCATCGGCATACACACGACTGCGCGATGCGTGCTGCTGATACACAAATCCCAAATCGACGCCGGGAATGGGTGCGACCCAATCGCCCGAATCCACCAAGACCGCGTAAGCCGGGCCGGCACCGACCGTCCCAAACAGCATCACCGCGACGCCAGCGGCCATCGCCCAAGCGCCACGACTCTGCGTAAGCAGAACTCGCCCCAACTTAACGAATGCCTGCATAACCGTCATGTCGATTCACTCCAATTCAATTGGGCTACGCCGCCCCGGTGGCGACCGGCCGTTGCGGATCGCTGCACCATTCGCTCCACGAACCCGCATACAGCCGCGAGCCCGACAGACCGGCCAATTCCATGGCCAGCACGTTATGACAGGCGGTCACGCCGGAGCCGCACTGTTGCACCACGCTGCGTGCCTCACGCCCACCCAGCAGCGCTTCGAATTCGCTGCGCAACACGCCGGCGGGCTTGAAAAAACAGCCGTCGTCATCGAGATTGTCGAAATAGAAACGGTTGATCGCGCCGGGAATATGCCCACCCACCGGATCGAGGGTTTCGTTCTCGCCGCGGAAACGTTCCGGGCTGCGCGCGTCGACCAGCAGCATGTCCGCCGCACCGAGATGCGCCAGCACAAAATCGGCATCGACCGGCTTGTCGCATTCCGCGCCGGGTCGGGCCGCAAACTGCGTCGCCGCAGCCGGCGGACTGCCTTCTTCGAGCGGCAGTTTGGCGCGCTTCCAGCCGGCCAGTCCGCCGTCGAGAACCGCCACATGCCGGTGCCCAAGCCAGCGCAACAGCCACCACAGGCGTGCCGCGAAAACGCCGCCTTCATTATCGTAAGCGACCACCTGGGTATCTGTGCTGACGCCGCATCTTCCCATCTTCGCCGCGAAAACCGCAGCATCGGGCAACGGGTGCCGCCCGTTGCGGCCCGTGGTTGTCCCCGACAGGTCGCGGTCGAGATGCAGGAACAGCGCGCCGGGGATATGGCCCTTGGCATAAGCCTGGATTCCATATTCGGTCTGCTTGAGGTCGTGGCGGCAATCGAATATGCGCCAGCCGGAATCGGGAATATGCGTCGCGACCTCGGCGGCGCTGACCAGCGACTCAGTCACTCTGCCCACCCGCCAGCCAGTCACGCGCCTCCGCTTCGTCTTTGAAGACGCACAAATCGGCATCGACGAAGGCTTGCGACAGCCAGGCGCTCCAGGCGACCCACTGACTCTCGGTCAATACCGCAATGCGGGTGAAATCGTGGGGATGCTGACGCGAGAACTTGATTTCCTCCCAAGCCACATCGACAGTAAAGTCGGCCATCTGGCGCAGGTCGAAGAACAGGTTGAGCGGGCTCTCGGACCGGGGATAGCCAGCCAGCACGGTCTCGAATTCCTTGAAGTCGGCAAGCGTAAATTCGCCGAAGACCGCCACTGAAACCAGGTTGCCCCGCCGATCGGTAGTAATCATGTTGGTTCCTTGAGCGACAATGGATGCGGACAGTATATCAATCCTGCTGGATCGGTGCGGTACGCGATAAGGTCGTGGCAAGTATGCCGCTCACCAGGATCAGCCCGACCCCAATTTGTGCGACGAGCGGCAAGCGCTCATCCCACAGCCACATGCCGAGCAAACCGGCAAACACGACGTTGCTGTAAGCGAGACTGGCACTGACCAGGGTCTTGCCGTGTTTGAATGCACGGGTCATGCAAATCTGGGCGAGCGAGCCCAAACCGCCGACCCCCAACAGCAGCAGCCAGCCGTGGCCATCGATCGCATGCAGCGCTTGGCCGGTCCAGATGCCGGTAAATATCCAGGGCAAACTGCCAAGCACCGTAATCAAAAAGAAATAAAACACCGTGCGCCATTCCGGCTCGCCCAGTTCGCCAAGCTTGCGCACATTCAGGTAGGCGATGCTGGCGATCATGCCGGAGGCGAGTCCGCACAAGCCGCCTGTGAGCAGCTCGGAATGCCAGCTCGGCCGCAGCAGCAGAATCACCCCGGCAAATCCTGCTGCCAGTGCGACCAGCAGCAGCGGGCCAACCCGCTCACGCTTCCAGAAAACCAGCAGCAGGGCCAGGAACAGCGGCGAAGTGTAGTTGAGGGTCACCGCCATGGCCAGCGGAATCATGCTGATCGATTGAAAGTACAGCATCAGCGCAACGAAGCCGGCAATGCTGCGCGAAACGTGGGTACGCCAATACCGCGTCGCCACCGACAGCTTGGCGACGCGCACATAGCCATAGATCAACAGCAAAGAGATTACACCCCGATAAAATACCAGCTCGGCGGCGGAGAACTGCGCGCTGCCCAGCTTGACGCAAGCGCCCATGCAGGCGAACAACAGGCTCGCCGCAATCATCCACAAAGACTGCATTTAGGGGCGTTGAGCGGGCTGGCGCCCGCACCTCGTGTCGGAAATAAGATTCAAACGATGCTGCGCCGGCAGGTTTCTTGGAAGTACGGCATGCTGTCTTCCATCAGCACGAGACTTGCAGCCGAATGAGTCATTTCGATGATGTCTGGCATATCTCCCAACCTACAGTCCGACAAGACGTCGGAATCCTGAAACCGACGAGTATAATTATATTGGTTGGCGACTGGATTGCGCCGAAACCTGTTCGGCATCTTGATAAATGGTCAAACCTGCCCGCAATACTTACCCTGCTCACCCTGCCTCGTTTGAAGCCGCGCTGGCCGAGATCGAAACCATCGTGCGCGACATGGAAGCTGGCCAGCTTCCGTTGGAGGATTCGCTGGCTGCCTACGAACGCGGCGCAGCGTTGCTCAGGTACTGCCAAGAAACCTTGACTGCCGCCGAACGAAAATTGCAGATCCTCGAAAAATCCAGCTTGCGCGAATTCGAGCCGCCTGCGGACCAGCCTTTCAACGACAAGCAGGAAACGTAAATCCTTTATGGATTTTTTCACCTGGATGGAAACCATGCAGCGACGCACCGAAGAAAACCTCGGGCGATGGCTGCCATCTGTCGATACTGCGCCGCGACGCCTGCATCAGGCAATGCGCTACGTTGCTCTGGGCGGCGGCAAACGCGTCAGGCCGCTACTCTGTTACGCCGCCGGCGAGCTCGCCGACGCCGATCCGGCGCATCTGGACAAGGCCGCCGCCGCGGTGGAATTGATTCACGTCTATTCGCTGGTGCACGATGACCTGCCCTGCATGGATGACGATGTCCTGCGCCGCGGCAAACCCACCTGCCACGTGGAATTCGACGAAGCCACCGCCCTGCTTGTCGGCGATGCCTTGCAACCCCTGGCCTTCCAGCTGCTCGCCGAGCTTCCGCCGGGTGCCGATGCGGTTCGCCGGATCGAAATGCTGCATCTGCTTGCGCAAGCCAGCGGTTCGCGCGGCATGGCAGGCGGCCAAGCCATCGACCTGGCCGCCGTCGGGCAGTCCTTGTCGCTGACAGAACTGGAGTTCATGCACATCCATAAGACCGGTGCGCTGATCCGCGCCGCCGTGCTGCTCGGTGCCTATTGCGGCGCATCCGCACCCGCCGAAGCCTTGCCCCGCCTGGATCACTTCGCCAAGACTGCGGGCTTGCTGTTCCAGGTGGTCGACGACATCCTCGACAGCGTGGCCGATACGGCCACGCTGGGTAAAACCGCGGGCAAGGATGCCGCGCAAAACAAGCCCACTTACGTCAGCCTGCTCGGCCTCGCGCAGGCCAGGGAGAAAGCCGCCGATCTGCGTGCCACCGCCCACGCAGCCCTGGCGCCCTTCGGCAAGACTGCTCAAAGGCTGGGCGAACTGACCGATTTCATCGTTGACCGCAGTTTCTGACGATAGCCCAAACTGAGCATCATGTCCGATACGCCGCTTCTGGATACCATCAACTTTCCTGCCGAACTCCGTCAGCTGGAGCGCAAGGATCTGGCGCAACTCGCCGAGGAACTGCGGGCATTTCTGCTCAAGTCGGTGGCCGAGACGGGCGGGCACCTGTCGTCGAATCTCGGCACTATCGAGCTGACCATCGCCCTGCATTATGTGTTCGACACGCCGCACGATCGGCTGGTTTGGGATGTCGGCCATCAGACCTATGCGCACAAGATACTTACCGGCCGTCGCGCTGGCATGGCAAGATTGCGCATGCAGGATGGCGTTTCCGGTTTTCCGCGACGCACTGAAAGCGAATACGACACCTTTGGCGTCGGACATTCCTCGACCTCGATTTCGGCCGCCCTGGGGATGGCGGTTGCCGCCCGCACCAAGGGCGAAGGACGCCGCATTCTGGCCGTCATCGGCGACGGCGCGATGTCAGCCGGGCAAGCCTTCGAGGCGCTCAACAATGCCGGCGTGGTCGATGCCAATCTGCTGGTGATTCTCAACGACAATGACATGTCGATATCGCCGCCGGTGGGGGCGCTCACCAAATACCTGGCGCGGCTGTTTTCCGGGCGCTCCTTCAATGCCGCGCGCAGAGCCGGTGAAAAAGTGCTGTCTGTGGTGCCGTCGATGCTGGAATTCGCCAAGCGCGCCGAAGAGCATGTCAAGGGCATGATCGTTCCGGGAACCCTGTTTGAAGAACTCGGCTTCAACTATATCGGACCGATCAATGGCCACGACCTCGATTCCCTGATCCCAACCCTGGAAAACCTGAAGTTGCTCGACGGTCCGCAATTTCTTCATGTCGTCACCCGCAAAGGCCAGGGCTACAAGCTGGCGGAAGCCGATCCCATCTTGTACCACGGCGTTTCCAAATTCGATACCGCGGGCGGCATCCAGGAAAGCCAGCCAGCCAAGCCCACCTACACCCAGGTCTTCGGCGACTGGCTGTGCGACATGGCCGCAACGGAAGACCGGCTGATCGGCATCACGCCGGCCATGCGCGAGGGCTCGGGCATGGTGCGCTTTGCGCAGGAGTATCCGGAGCGCTACCACGATGTCGGGATAGCCGAGCAGCATGCCGTGACTTTTGCGGCAGGGCTCGCCTGCGAGGGAATGCGGCCGGTCGTCGCCATCTACTCGACCTTTCTGCAACGCGCCTATGATCAATTGATCCACGACGTTGCCCTGCAGAACCTGCCGGTGCTGCTGGCTATCGACCGCAGCGGCCTCGTCGGTGCGGACGGCGCAACGCACAATGGCGCCTTCGATTTGAGTTATCTGGCCTGCATCCCCAATATGCTGGTCATGACTCCCAGCGACGAAAACGAATGCCGCAAGATGCTCACGACGGGCTTCCATCACAACGGCCCAAGTGCCGTGCGCTATCCGCGCGGGAGCGGCCCCGGCGTGCCGGTCGAGGCAACGCTCGACGGCTTGGAGATAGGGACGGCCGAAATCCGGAGAAAAACCGCAAGGAAGGACCGGCAACGCGTCGCCTTGCTGGCGTTCGGCAGCATGCTGGCGCCGGCACTCGAGGCGGCGGAACAATTGGATGCCACCGTAGCCAACATGCGCTTCGTCAAGCCGCTCGATCGCGCCCTGCTCAAACTGCTCGCGGAAAGCCACGATCTGCTGGTCAGCATTGAGGAAAACGCACTGATCGGCGGCGCAGGCACGGAAGTCAGCCGCTGTCTCGAGGAACTGGCGCTGACCACACCCATGCTGCGGCTCGGTTTGCCGGATCGCTTCATCGATCACGGCGACTCGGCAAAGTTGCTTGCCCAGATCGGGCTGGATGCTGTTGGCATTAAAAACCGCGTGCAAGAGGTTCTCGCAATAAATAGTTGATTGATTTTGTCGGGATTGCTAGAATAGGGGTGGTACAGGGGCGCCTTAAGTCGGCAGGTAATCGCCAACGAAGCTCGACCTTCCCACCCAACCTAGGAGGGCATCCCATGAATTGCAGGGATATTATGGCCATACCGGACGTACAAAACAGTGCCGATTCACGACAGTTGCCCATCAACCAGGTCGGCATCAAGAGCATCCGCCACCCGGTCAAGGTACTCGACAAGAGCGGCGGCGTTCAGCACACGATCGCCGTGTTCAACATGTACGTCGGCCTGCCGCATAACTTCAAGGGCACGCACATGTCTCGTTTCGTCGAGATACTCAACACCAACGAGCGCGAAGTATCGGTGGAAAATTTCGAATCGATGCTGCGGAATATGGTGGTAAGGCTGGAAGCCGAAACCGGCCATATCGAAATGAGTTTCCCTTATTTCATCAACAAGCGGGCACCGGTCTCCCGGGTCAAGAGCCTGATGGACTATGAAGTCAGCTTTGTCGGCGAGATTCTCGCAGGCGGCAAATATCGCCAGACCACCAAGGTGGTGGTGCCGGCGACCAGTCTTTGTCCCTGCTCAAAAAAAATCTCCGAGCGTGGTGCGCATAATCAGCGCTCGCATGTCACGATCACCGCGACGACCAACGCTTTCATCTGGATCGAGGAACTCGTGCAAATGGTCGAAGTCCAGGCTTCCTGCGATTTATATGGCCTGCTCAAGCGCCCCGACGAGAAATATGTGACCGAGCGCGCCTACGACAATCCGAAGTTCGTCGAAGACATCGTGCGCGACGTGGCCGGCGTACTCAATGCCGACAATCGCATCGATGCCTATATCGTGGAAGCCGAAAATTTCGAGTCCATCCACAATCATTCGGCCTACGCCCTGATCGAGATGGACAAGCGGACCTTTTAAGCGGGAGCGAGCGGCTCGCTCCCGGAGTTCCCTCGTTCGCTCAGGACTGGCGCCGGGTCAGCTTTTCCTTGATGCGCGCCGACTTGCCGGAGCGATCGCGCAAGTAGTAAAGCTTGGCGCGACGCACCGCACCGCGGCGCTTGACCTCGATGCCGGCGATCAGCGGCGAGTAGCTCTGGAAGGTACGTTCGACGCCTTCGCCTGCGGAAATCTTGCGTACGATGAAACTGGAATTCAGGCCGCGGTTGCGCTTGGCAATCACCACGCCTTCGTAAGCCTGGGTACGTTCGCGCGTGCCTTCCTTGACCTTCACCTGGACGACGACTGTGTCGCCCGGGGAAAAGTCGGGGATGGTCTTGCCCAAGCGGGCGATTTCTTCTTGTTCGAGTTGTGCAATCAAATCCATTTCATTACTCCATCAAGTCATGGCCATTGGCCGTTCGCGCAGAGCAGCGACGAGAGCACTGATGCGCGCGCTTAGTTTCTCCGGCATCCCGGACTTCGGGATACACGGCGAGCTTGGCTTTTACTCTATCCTCGCCGAACCCGTCTTACGACTGCTCCCGCCGAAATTCCTCCAGCAGGTTTGCTTCTTCGCGGCTCAACAGCCGTTGCTCAATGAGCTCGGGCCGTCGCCGCCAGGTCCGCCCCAGCGCCTGTTTCAGGCGCCAGCGCCGGATCTTCTCATGGTTGCCGGAGAGCAGCACCTCCGGCACCCGCATCCCTTGGTATTCCTCGGGCCGCGTGTAATGCGGACAATCCAGCAAACCATGGACGAAGGATTCTTCGCCCGCCGAATCGGCATCGTTCAACGCGCCCGGCAACTGTCTCACCGTCGCGTCGATCAAGGCCAACGCGGCAATCTCGCCGCCGGAGAGAACGAAATCGCCGAGCGATATCTCCTCATCCACGCAATGCTCGATCAAACGTTCATCCACGCCTTCATATCGTCCGCACAGCAGGATCGCTCCGCTTGTCTGCGCCAGTTGCATCACCCGCGCATGCGTCAGCGTCCTGCCCTGCGGCGAAAAATAAATCACTTTCGCCTCTTCCTCGCCCGCCTCGCGCCGCCGGGCTTGGGCTGCGGCGATCGCCTTTTCCAGCGGCGCCGGCAACATCACCATGCCGGGGCCGCCACCGTAGGGCCGGTCATCGACGCTACGGTAATTGTCCTCGGCAAAATCGCGCGGATTCCAGCAATTCAGCCGCCACAAACCGTTTTCCAGCGCGCGCCGGGAAATCCCCGACTGCGTCACCGCCGTGAACATCTCGGGAAACAGCGTGATCACATCGAATCCGGGGGATACCGAAGTTGTCACCAATCGACCCCCCATTCGACGCGGATCGTACCGTTTGCCGTATCCACGCTTTTCACGACCTGCGCCACGAAAGGCAGCAGGCGTTCCTGCATTTCTCCGCCTTCGCCGTCGCCCACGCAAAGCACTTCATGTGCGCTACCAGAAAGCAGCCTGGTCACCTTACCCAGCCGCTCACCCTGGATATTCACCACTTCCAGGCCAACCAGATCGGCCCAGTAAAACTCGTCCGCGGCGGTCTTCGGCAGCGCATTGCGCGGCGCGGCGATGTAAAGGTCATCAATGGCTTCCGCGGCGTTGCGATCATCCACCCCGGCGAACTTGGCCACCCAACCCTTGCCATGCTGCTTGAGCGCTTTCAATGCATAAGGGTTCCACACCTCACCCGCACTATCGCTGCCCAACCACCACTGCGGCATTTCACCCAAGGCGTCGAAGTCGTCGCCATAGGCGTTCAGCTTGACCCACCCGTGCAACCCGTAAGGGCCGGCGATACGCCCCAGGACGATCATGCCCCGGGCCATCCCTGCCGCTTGATCGACCTCAGGCAGCCTGAGCAGCAGCCGGCGCGCCGAATTGTTTGACCAGGCGGGCGGCGGTCGGCGACAGTTGGGCGCCATGGCCTTGCCAGTAGGCAAGGCGCTGCATATCCACGCGCAGACCCGGCTCGTTTGCGGCAGCGACCGGATTGTAAAAACCGATACGCTCGACAAAGCGGCCATCGCGGCGATTGCGCGAATCGGTCACCACCATGTTGTAAAACGGGCGCTTCTTGGCGCCGCTGCGGGCGAGACGAATGACAACCATTGAACTTTACCTCTAATAATCCGGGATCCGAAATCGGAAAGACTGGAGAATATACGCGAAAATTCCGTCAAAATCAATCGACTGGCCGAACCCATCGCACGCCAAGCACGGTTGCTTGGCGCGGCACCACGCACGGCAAAGACGCATAAATCATTGAAACTTTCATGTGTATCCGCTAGTCTTAGCATTAGATCGTTAATTCACCGGAGGAAAACACCTTATGCAACAAGACCACAGTTGGGGCCAAACCAATGTAATACAGGGCGTCGCCCTGCAGCAGCATCGCGTCTTGCGCAATACTTATTTCTTGCTGGCACTGTCGATGATACCGACCGTGCTCGGCGCATTGATCGGTGTTCAAGTGGGCTTTTCGTTCTTCGCCGGCAGCCCGGTGATCGGGTTTCTGCTGTTTCTCGGCATCGCCTGGGGCTTCATGTGGGGCATCGAAAAGAACAAGAACAGCGGCCTCGGGGTAGCTTTGCTGCTCGGCTTCACTTTCTTCATGGGGCTGATGTTGTCGGGTCTGCTGCGCGTTGCCTTGGGCTTTTCCAACGGCGGCACGCTGATTGCGCTGGCAGCCGGCGGCACGGGCGCCATTTTCGTCACACTGGCGGGAATCGCCTCGACCACCAAGCGCGACTTCAGCAACATCGGCAAGTTCCTGTTTGCCGGCATGATCCTGATCCTGGTAGCGGCGCTGGCGAACGCCTTCTTCCAGATTCCGCTGCTGTCCTTGGTCATCTCGGCATTGGCGGTAGTCATCTTCTCCGCCTACATTCTCTTCGACATCAACAGCATCGTACAAGGCGGCGAAACCAACTACATCAGCGCAACACTCAAGGTGTACTTGGATATCTACAATATTTTCGTCAACCTGCTGAGCCTGTTGATGGCATTCACCGGCCAGCGCGACTAAGCCGCAACGCCGCAACTGGGACAAAGGCGACTCCGGTCGCCTTTGTCGTTTCTGGCCGGAGAACGGTGCTATCTTTCGAACAGCGCAATCGATTCGACGTGCGAGGTCTGCGGAAACATGTTGGCGATGCCGGCGCCGCGCAAGCGATATCCCAGTTCATGTACCAGCACCTCCGCATCACGCGCCAGCGTCGCTGGGCTGCACGAGACATAGACAATGCGTCCCGGCGCGGCGGCGCCCAGCCCGCCGATAGCCTTGACCAAGGCGATGGCGCCCTCACGCGGCGGATCGATCAACATCTTGTCGCAGCGACCCAGGTCGGCCAGCGCTTCCGGCGTCGCCTCGAACAGGTTGGCAACCCGGAACTCGGTACTTGCCTCCAGACCGTTCAACTGTGCATTGGCGCGGGCGCGCTCGACCAGCACGCGGCTGCCCTCCACCCCAATGACTTGGGCGCCACCCTTCGCGATCGGCAAAGTGAAATTGCCCAAGCCGCAGAACATGTCGGCAATCCTCTCCCCTGGCCGAGGCGCCAGCAGGGCCATGGCGCGACGCACCAGCATGCGGTTGACCGCCTGGTTGACCTGGGTGAAATCGGTCGGGGCAAAGCGCATTTCAAGGCCAAACTCCGGCAGCGTATAAGCCAGCGGCGGGGCATCCGGCGGATGAAACAAGACGACGCTGTCGAGACCGCCCGGTTGCAGATGAAACACCACGCCGTGGCGCTCGGAGAAAATTCGCAGCAGCGCCTCGTCTTCCGGCGTCAAGGCTTGCAGGATGCGCAGTACCAGGACACACTGGCCCGCCTGTTCGATATCGCCGATCGACACCTCGATTTGCGGCAATCGTTCAGGCTGCGACAGGCCGTCGACCAGATCGCGCAAAGGACGCAACAACCCCGAAATCTTCGGCGGCAGCACCTCGCAGCTATCCATGTCGGCAACATAGCTGCTGCGGCATTCATGGAAGCCAACCAATGCCCCGCCCTTTTTGGGCACAAAGCGCGCCGACAGCCGCGCACGATAACGATAGCCCCAGGCCGGTCCGTAAATCACGGGATAAAGCTCTTCCGGATACAGTCGCGCGATATGCCAGAAGGCGTCTTCCAACACGCGCTGCTTGGCGGCAGCCTGCGCCGTCGGTTGCAGGTGCTGCATGCTGCAACCGCCGCAAACGCCGAAATGCCGGCAACGCGGGACGACACGCTGACTGGACGACTTGAGGATAACCGTCGCGTGCGCTTTCTCGTAACTGGGCTTCTTGCGATAGCTCGAGTATTCGGCGGTCTCGCCGGGTAGGGCACCCTCGATGAAAATGGCTTTGCCCTCGACATGGGCGATGCCGCGACCTTCGTGGTCGAGCGATTCGATACTGGCTAGCGGCATGGGGAATTTTGCAAATGGAAATGTAGCGGATTATATTCGCCCGCCGAGTTCGCTCCCAGCCGCATCCCCTGGCTCTAAGGGATAATTTTTATTTCCTGATAAGCAATGGTGATTGTTGAAACTGGCGGAAGCGGGGTAGAGTCCGGCATCACTCTCCCGAGTCACAGCCGTCCACCCGAATGAAGATATGCATTGTCTCCGACAGCCACGACCGCGGACAAATGTTGGCCGCCGCGGTAACCGAAGCCCGGGATAACGGCGCAGAGGCCGTCATCCACTGCGGCGACATCATCGGCGGCAACACGCTGCGCGCCACGCTGAAGCTCGATTTGCCGCTGCATGTGGTGCATGGCAACAACGTCGGTGATCAGGTCGCTCTGGCGCGCCTCGCCTCGGATTCAGGAGGATGGCTCAATTATTATGGGCAAGACGCGGCCATCGAACTCGGCGGACGACGCATCTTCATCACCCACTATCCTCACCTAGGCCACGCCATGGCCTGCACCGGCGACTACGATCTAGTCTGTTATGGCCACAGCCACGAAGCACTGGTGGTTCAGCAAGACAACCTCTACGGCGGCAAGACCTGGCTGGTCAACCCCGGCACGGTTGCCGGCTTGGGCGCGCTTGCCGCCACTTGGATACTGGGCGACCTCAACGACATGCGCTTCGAGATTCTCACGCTAAGCCGTTGCGCCGCAAGCTGAAGCGGGTGCATGTGGTTTCACTGCCCATCAATCGACCAGCAGCAGGGAGATGTCGTCATAGGATGACGCCGAGTCGAGATGCCTCAGCAAGGTATGCTGAACCTCGGTCAACCGCTGGTTGGCGGGGACGGCTTTGAGTACCGCGACGAGGTGCGCAAAACCAAAGGGGTCGCCTGCCGGATTGACCGCCTCGATCAAGCCATCGGAATACATCACGAACTGGTTGCCCTCGGCAAACTGAATCCGCGTAGCCGCCATGTCCTTCTCAAAGTCCGCAATTCCCAGCGGCATCTGGGAAGAAACAATCGTCTGCAACAAATCCCCGTCCGGACTCAACAACAGGACCTCCGGCATGCCGCCGTTCCATATCTCCGCAGTATGCTGCTTTTCGTCGACACAGAGCAGCGCGGCTGAAACGAACCTGTCCACCGGCAGGGTCATGTGCAAATTTCGATTGAGCTCGACGACCATTTCCGCAATGGGCCGATCGCGTTCCGCCATGCTGTAGAACGTCGTCATTACCGGCAACACCGTGATTGCCGCCGCCAGGCCGTGGCCGGTGGCATCGGCCAGGATGGCATAGAGAAGCCCACGGGGACTACGGGTTGCGGCAACGATGTCGCCGCTGAAAGTGGCGGCAGGCACGATCCAGTGCTGGAGCTTGGAATCGGACAGCCCGCCACGCTGCATCAAACGCATGATGATGTCTTGGGCCAGCGCATTTTCCTCTTCCTGCAATTCCTGGTAAGCCTGCAGGCGGCGGTTCAGCTCCAGCATTTCGAAGGTGCGCACGCCGATGCTGTCGTATAGATCGCTGACGGTATCGATCAGCGCATCGTGCAAGGTGTTTTTTTCGGCCGCGATTGGACTGGTACCGGCGTGCAAGGCGGAGATTTCCCTGGCCATGCGGGCGTCCACGCCGGTGATGTGATGCACCAGCCACTTCACCAGGAAGGCCAGCAGATGATCGACCACATCGGCGGGATTGGTGGCAACCATTCCCGCCGCACTGTCGAGACGCTCGGCGAAACCTTGGTGAGCATTGAGATGCGAGTTTTTATTGGCTTCATCGACCGGATAGCCCTCCATCAGATCGGCTTCGGTCTGGAAATGATAGATCGTGTAGTTGCGCAGCTCGCCGATGACCTCAAGGAGTTCTTCGACAGACGCGGTGCGGCCGCGCAGACGGCCCAGCTCATTGATGATGTCGATGAGCCGCCGATGCTGGGCGTCCACAACGACCAGGCCGGTCGCCAGCTGGTCGTTCCATTCGATGACGGGGGTGGATTTCAATACGGGCATTTGGCAATTGCGCTCCGGGATGTGACAGACATGATTTTTAGCGGACTATTGTCTCCGCATCTGTGCGGCATTCAGCATTTCTATTTGCCCATAGGTAGATTTGGCGCGACTGCGGCGCAGGCCTCGCTAAAATTATAGCCTCATACCAAAGCTCGCAGCGGAGGCACGACGTGACGGCTTCAATCGCAACCAATCAGACTATCCTGGTCGTCGGAGGCGGCATCAGCGGCATGACGGCGGCGCTCGAAGCAGCCGAGTGCGGCCGGCAAGTCATACTCGTAGAGCGCAGCCCGACTTTGGGCGGCCGCACTGCCCTGCTCTATCGCTATTTTCCGAAAATGTGCCATCCGACCTGCGGCCTGGAAATCAACCTGCGCCGCCTGAAAAGCAATCGCAACCTGCGCGTGCTGACCATGGCCGAGGTCGCCGCCGTCGCAGGCCGGCGCGGCGACTATAGCGTGAAGCTGAAAATATCCCCGCGCTACGTCAATCAACACTGCACAGGCTGCGGCGACTGCGCCCAGGCCGTGTCCGCCGAGATCCCCAATCCCTTCGAATACGGCCTGGGCAAGACCAAGGCCGCCTACCTGCCGCATGCCATGGCTTATCCGCAGCGCTACGTGATCGATCCCAGCCTGCTGGGCACCGCCGATGCGGAGAAAGCCAAGTCCGCATGCAAGTACGGGGCGATCGATTTCGACATGCGCGAAGAAGCCGTGGATATCAAGGTCGGCGCAATCATCTGGGCAACCGGCTGGAAGCCGTACGACGCGGCGAAGATCCAGCCCTACGGTTACGATCGATTTGCCAATGTCATTACCAGTGTCGAGTTCGAACGCCTCGCCGATCCCCACGGGCCGACCGCAGGCAAGCTGCTGCGGCCCTCCGACGGCAGGGAAGCGCGCAACATCGCCTTCATCCAGTGCGCCGGCTCGCGCGACGAGAACCATCTGCGCCACTGTTCGCGCATCTGCTGCATGGCGACGCTGAAGCAAACCCAGTATGTGCGCGAAGCCTGCGGCGACGATGTCGCCAACCCCGGCAAATCCACCGTCTATTACATCGACATACGCGTCATCGACCGCCTTGAGGATTTCTACCGCATGGTGCAGCAGGATCCGACCGTCAGCTTCGTCAAGTCGAAGGTGGCGAAAATTGTCCAGAACGCTGCCGGCAATCCCGTCCTGCACGGCGTCGATACCGAGGGCTACCATCGCTACGAGACGGAACACGACCTGGTCGTGCTGGCTGTCGGCATGGAGCCAGAAAGCAAGGGCATCAAGCTGCCCGACGACATATTGACGGACTCTTCCGGATTCATCGAAGGCGCCGGGGACGAAGGCCAGTTCGCAGCGGGTGCCGCAAGCAGTCCGCTCGACGTCAATCGTTCGGTGCAGAGCGCCACGGCCGCAGCGTTGCGAGCCATCCAGGTCATCCACAAAACCGCGTCGACGGAGGCCGCCTAATCATGGCCGACAACAAATTCGCCGCCTACATTTGCGCCGGTTGCGGCATCGGCGACCAGCTGGACCTCGGGCAGATGGAAAAAATTGCCCAGAAGGAAGGCAAGATGCAGCTGGTCAGGCGTCACGACTTTCTGTGCAATGCCGAAGGCGTGCAGATGATCAGGAACGACATCGACAACGAGGGCGTCACCCACGTGGCGATCGCCGCCTGCTCGCGACGCGCCAAGACCGAGGCCTTCGACTTCCCCGGTATCGCCATGACCCGTGCGAACTTGCGCGAAGGCGTGATCTGGGTCGTTGCCGAAGGCGGTGAGCACGACGAGGTACGCCAGGAAATGGCCAACGACTACCTGCGCATGGGCTGCGCAGAACTCAAGAAGACCAAGCTGCCGCAAGGCAATCCCAACAAAGCCGAGAGCAGGCGCATCCTGGTGGTCGGCGGCGGCATGTCCGGCATGACGGCGGCACTGGAAGCGGCCGAGACTGGCTATGAGGTGGTGCTGGTCGAGAAGGCGGCGCAACTTGGCGGCTGGGCAGCCAAGCTATGGAAGCGCACACCGTTTTGCGCACCCTACAACGAGCCCCAGGACACCGGCGTCGCAGCGCTGGCAAGCAAAGTGGGCAGCCATCCGCGCATCCGCGTGCATCTGAATTCGACCGTCACCGAGACCGACGGTGCGCCGGGCCGCTTCAACGTCAAGATTGCCGTGGAAAGCGGCGGGATTCAGACCGAGCAGGTTGGCGCCATCATCCAGACCACGGGATTCACCGGCTACGACATCGCCAAGCTGCCGGAACTCGGCGGCGGTCAACCCAACGTCGTCGATCAAGCCGGCCTCGAAGCCCTGGCCAAGACCGCCAATGGCGGCCCGATCCGGCGTGCCGACGGCAAGGCGATCAACAGCGTGGTTTTCATCCAGTGCGCCGGTCAGCGCGACGAACGCGGCGAAACGGAAGGGGCTCACCTGTCCTACTGCTCCGGCCACTGCTGCGCCACCAGCATCAAACAGGCGATGTACTTCAAGAACGCCAACCCCGACATCGACACCGTGGTGATGTACACCGACTTGCGCATGCCGGGCATGGGCGAGGACTTTTATCGCAGCGCCCAGGAAAAGGGCGTCACTTTCGCCAAAGGCAAGGCGTCGAAGGTTGAAGCGGCCGGCGATGCCTGCCAGGTGAACTTCCGCGACCTGATCCTCGACGAGGACGCCAGCATCGCCGCCGACCTGGTGGTGCTGGCCACCGGCCAGGTACCCAACGCGGGCGTGAATATCGACTTGCCCGACGAAGATCCGGCCAAGGCGCAGCAGATATCCATCCTCAACCTCAACTACCGGCAAGGCAAGGATCTGCCGCAGTTGAAGCTTGGCCTGACCGACTCGCATTTCATCTGCTTTCCCTATGAGACACGCCGTACCGGCATCTATGCCGCCGGCCCAGTGCGCCGGCCGATGGACCTGTTGCAGGCGACCGAGGATGCCACGGGTGCCGCACTGAAGGCCATCCAGGCCGTCGAGAACGCTTGCGCCAGCCGCGCCTCCCTGCCGCGTGTGGGCGACCTGTCCTACCCCATCGTACGGCTGGAGGGCTGCACTCAATGCAAGCGATGCACCGTGGAATGCCCCTTCGGCGCCATCGACGAGGACGAAAAGACTTTTCCGGTATTCAACGAATCGCGCTGCCGGCGCTGCGGCACCTGCATGGGCGCCTGCCCGGTGCGGGTGATCTCCTTCGAAAACTACTCGGTGGACACCGTCGGCATGCAGATCAAGGCGGTCGACATCCCCGACGAATTTTCCGAGAAGCCGCGCATCCTGATCCTGGCCTGCGAGAACGACGCCTATCCGGCGCTCGACATGGCCGGCCTCTCGCGCCATGTCTATTCGGCTTTCGTCCGCATCATCCCGGTACGCTGCCTGGGTTCGGTGAATGCCATCTGGATCACCGATGCGCTGAATTCAGGTTACGACGGTGTCATGATGATGGGCTGCAAGCATGGCGAGAACTACCAGTGCCATTTCGTCAAGGGTTCGGAACTGGCCAACTACCGCCTGAGCAAGATCGACGACACGCTCAGCCAGCTCAGCCTCGAAAAAGAGCGCGTCGCCAGCTTTGAAGTGGCGATTACCGACAATGCCCGCGTGGCGCAACTCATCAACGACTATGCGGCGAAGATCGTGGAAATCGGCATGTCGCCCATGAAGGGCTTCGGTTAGGAGTGCAGCACAATGAGCGAATTGAACACCCTGAAGCGATACGGCAACAGCTTCCTGCGCGAGGTCGAGGAACGCGTCGAGGAGGGCGAGTGGGTCAGGATGTGCATGCAGTGCGGCGTTTGCGCCGGTTCATGCCCGTTCGGTCCCCACTGGGAGCACTCGCCGCAGAAGATCTTCATGATGATCCGCGCCGGCAAGCGCGAGGAAGTATTGGCTTCGGACTCGATGTGGATGTGCACTTCCTGCTACAACTGCATCGTGCGCTGCCCGCGCCGGCTGCCGATCACCCACATCATGCACGGCCTCGCCAGCTATGCGCACCGTCTGAAGCTGGCGCCCAAGAGCCAGCCGACGCGCAATTTCGCCACGATGTTCTGGAACAACCTGGTCAAGAAGGGCCGCGTCAACGAACTCAAGCTCACCCTCGGCCTTTACTTCAAGGACGGCCTAGCGGCCGGCATCAAGACCTCTCTCGGCATGCAAAGCATCGGCTTGGGCATGGTAAAGGCCAAACGCCTCAACCCGCTGGAGATCGTCGGCGGTCACGGCGTGAAAGATCTCAAAGGTTTCCAGGCGATCATCGGTAAAGCGCGCGAGATCGAGGACAAGAAGCAGGGTCTGGCAAGCTGAGGCGGCAACGGAGAAAACCATGGCGAAAAAGGAATACGCGTTCTACCCTGGCTGCTCGTCGCAGCGCAAGGCCTCGGCCTCGAACTATCTGACCTCGGTCAATTCGATGTGCAAGACGCTCGATCTCAAGCTCACCGAGATCCCCGACTGGAACTGCTGCAGCGCCTCGATCGGCTACTGCGAAGGCGGCGAACTGCCGCGGCTGGCCATCAACGCGCGCAACTTCGCCCAGGCCGAGACCCATCTGCCGGGCCAGGACATCGTCGCCACCTGCGCCGCCTGTTGGCTTTCCGCGCGCGAGACCAAGGACCGCCTGGATGAATCCGCGCAGCTCATGAAGGAAACCAACGAGGCGCTCGCCGCCGCCGGCCTGCACTACAAGGCCGAAGTCAAGGTTCGTCACATGGTGGAAGTGCTGATCGAAGACTTGGGTTATGCGGAACTGAAGAAGCCCATGAAGAAATCGCTCGAAGGCATCAAGTTTGCCGGCTACGTCGGTTGTCAGACCAACCGCCCCTTCGGTATTGCCGGCGAATCCTTCGAGAACCCGCTGTACCTCGACAAAATGGTCGAAGCGCTGGGCGGCGAAGCGCTCTCCGGCTACGACCAGAAAGTCGCCTGCTGCGGCGGCGCGCTGGCCTTTTCCGAACCGGAAAAATCGCAACAGCAGATCCGCAACATCGTCGAATCGGCCTATGACCACGGCGCCGAAATGATTGTCACACCCTGCCCGCTGTGCCAGGCAAACGTCGAGGTGTATCAGTCGGAAATCAACAAGAAGCAGGGCACTCAGTTCAACATGCCGGTGCTCTACTACTCACAGCTCATGACGATAGCCTATGGCGGCAATAGCAAGGAGGCCGGGCTGGACGGGCAACTGATCCGGGCGGAGAAACTGGAGAAGATCGCGGCGAAGTAAGCGACAGCTGCCGGCGCAGTTGCCGCGCAGTTACCAAATTGCCCGGAGGATGGGGATGCAATAAGATGCATGGCATCATGCCAAATCTGATGCATCGGATTCTGCTCTGCTTGCTTCCCGGCTTGATCTGGCTGCTTCCCGCCGGCGCCGAAGCCGCCCCCGGCGCGGACATCGAAGTCGCGGTGCGGGTGGATGGCGAAACCGTCCATGTCGATGTCAATTTTCTCGTTCAAGCCACGCCAAGCGAGGCATGGGCGGTAATGACCGACTTCGGCCACATGCAGGACTTCATCTCCAACCTGACTTCCAGCCAGGAGTTGTCTCGCGATGGCAATCTGGTCGTCGTGGCGCAAAAAGGCAAGGCCAGCGCCGGCCCCTTCAGCTACGAGTTCGATTCATTAAGGGAGTTTCGGCTCACGCCCTTCGAGCAGATACGCATGCGGCAACTCGGCGGCAGCATGAAGATGTTCAAGGGAACCACGCTATTGGCCGCCGAGAATGGTTATACCCGCATCAGCCATCATTCAGACGCAATTCCGGATGTCTGGATTCCCCCGCTGGTCGGACGCAAATTCATCGCCAGCGAAACCCGCGAGCAGTTTGCCGAGCTACGCCAGGAAATACTCCGGCGCAAGCAGTCCGCAGAAAAATCGTCGATCCATTAGCTGGCTGACCAGCGGTAAATTCGGGCGGCAGGCTCTCTACGCCGGGCGCGGAGTATCCATGCGCGCCCCCCAACCATGTACCCCAATGCTTGCTTGAGACGGGATTCGCGGGCCAAAAAATCGGGAATTCCTCCTTAATGATCGAAAAAACGTTAGACTGCGCAAATGATAACGGTTATCATTTACACACTGATTTATCTGGAGCGCTCATGAAAAGATTGGGGACAAAGCTGGCAAGCAAACTCTGCCTGGCCGGCACTGTGCTGTGCTGGTTGATTCCGTTTACCGCACGGGCAGCGGATGCGGATTACACGCTGGTCATTCAAGACCATCGCTTTCAACCCGCAGAGTTGTCGGTTCCGGCCGACAAGAAAATCAAGCTGACTATCGATAACCGGGACGCCACGCCCGAGGAGTTTGAAAGCCATGCGCTGAATCGCGAAAAGCTTATTGCCGCCAAGACTTCCTCAACGATCTTCATCGGACCACTCAGGCCCGGGCGGTATCCGTTCTATGGCGAGTTCAACGAGAAAACCGCCGTGGGAGTCATCGTTGCTCAATAACCCTCATTATTAGGATTGCCTATGTTCGGATCCGCAGTCATTGTCTTCCGTGAAGTTCTTGAAGCTGCCATCCTGATCGGGATAGTAGCCGCAGCGACGCGTTCCATTCCGGGTCGCAGCCGCTGGCTGGTTGCCGGCTTGCTGGCAGGGCTGGCCGGCGCGAGCCTAGTCGCCATATTCACGGACGCCATCGGCTCCCTGGCCAGCGGCATCGGCCAGGAGTTATTCAATGCGATCGTGCTCGGTGTCGCTGTGCTGATGCTGGCTTGGCACAATATCTGGATGTCGTCGCACGGCGCAGAACTGGCGGCAAATGCGCGCACGGTGGGAAGCGCCATCCGCGATGGGCGGCGCGAATGTTCCGTCCTGATGGTGGTAGTCGGCCTGGCAGTATTGCGCGAGGGTTCCGAAAGCGTATTGTTTCTTTACGGCATTCTTGCTTCCGGGGGAACAGGCGTTTCTGCAATGCTGTCCGGCGGATTGATCGGCGTTCTCTCGGGAGTGCTGGTGGGGTATGCGATCTATGCCGGCCTTCTGCGCATCCCCATGCAGTGGTTTTTCACGGCAACCGGCATATTGGTGCTCTTATTGGCTGCGGGCATGGCCTCTCAAGCGGCACGCTGCCTGATACAGGCCGACCTGTTGCCGAGCCTTGCCTCGCCGTTGTGGGACATATCGGACACCCTTTCCGAAAGTTCTGTCATCGGCATGCTGCTTCACAGCCTGATTGGCTATGACTCGCATCCGGCCGGCATGCAGATGGTTTTCTATGCCATTGCGTTCGGCACTACCGCCGCCGGCATGAAATGGGCCGGCCGAAGAAATCAAAAACAAATCTATAAGAAGGAGTTCAAGCCGTGAAATTCAAGGCTGTGTGCGCTGCGTATATCTACGCAGGTATGTTGTTTTCCGGTACCGCTCTGGCCGGACCGGCGGACTATGTCTATACGCCAAAGGTGGAACAGGGCGAAAAGGAGATCGATTTCAAGCTGGGTTCCGCCAAGGATGGCGAAGGAATCCGCCAGCAAGCCTTTAGCATCGGGCTGGGCTATGGCACCACCGAACGCTGGTTCACCGAGCTGTATGTGAAATATCAGCGGGAAGGCGCGGAAAACAATCATCTCGACGCTTTCGAATGGGAAAACAAGTTTCAGCTGACCGAAACCGGCGAATATCCTGTCGATATTGGTCTGATAACGGAAATCGAAAAGCCGCACAGGAATGGCGAACCCTCGTTCGAATTCAAATTCGGGCCGCTCCTGCAAACCGATATCGGCAAGCTGCAACTGAATGCCAATCTGCTGTTCGAGCGCAAGTTCCGTGGCCACGACGAGGACCCGAGCGTGCAACACCACACGGAAATCGGTTATCAATGGCAGATCAAGTATCGCTGGCTGCGTGCCTTCGAATACGGATTGCAGGGTTTTGGCGAAATGGGCAAGTGGAACGATTGGGATTCGCACGACCTGCAGAATCATCGCCTCGGCCCAGCGGTATTCGGCAAGCTGCCCATGGGGCACCATCAAGCCATCAACTACAACGCGGCCTGGCTGATCGGCACCACCCCCGCTGCGCCTGATCATACCTTCAGGATGCAAGCCGAATATGAGTTCTAGTGCCCGCCTTTGAATCTAGGGTACTAGCGCCTTGGACCTGATACCGAAGGAAACAGGGGGCGCGTTTTTCTCGATCAACTAGCCAGCCGGCGGTAAATTTCGGCGATTTTCAGCGGCAGCTTTTTCACATCGGCCAGTACCGTGTAGCGTGCCGCACCATACATGTGTGACAGATAATCCGCGCCGTGCCGGTCGATGGTGACGCAGTAGCTGCGCACCCCCTGCTCACGCGCTTCCTGCAGGGCGCGGCGAGTGTCTTCGATGCCATAGCGACCGCGGTATTCGTCGCCGAAATCGTCGGGACGCCCATCCGACAGCGTCACCAGTAACCGATGGCGAGCGGATTGGCGCAACAACAGTTGCGTCAGATGGCGGATCGCCACGCCCATGCGGGTGTAGTCCTTGGCCTCGACACCGGCAATCCGGGCGCATACGGCAGGGCCATAGCATTCGTCGAAACGCTTGATCCGGTAGATGTCGCAACGGGTCCGCGTCCAGCCGGAGAACCCATAGACGGCATAGGTATCGCCGAGCGACTCGAGCGCTTCGCAGAGCATCACCAGCGCTTCGCGCTCGGCGTCGTTCACCCAACCCTTGGTCGAACCGCTCATGTCGATCATGAACATCGCCGCCAGCGAACGCTGGTTGCGAATGCGCCGACAGAACAGGCGCGCCGAAGGTTCGACGCCGCTGCGGCGGTCGGCCATGGCATCGACCAGCGCGTCAAGGTCGATCTCTTCCCCTTCGGACTGCCTGCCGAGCAAGCGGTTCTCGCCGCGCAACATTTCGAAGCGCCGGCGCAGCTGGCGAATCAGGGCGGCATGGCGCTTGTTGACGGTCTCGACATAATCGGCGGCGCCCGCCGGCACATCGGCCTCGTACAAATGGCACCAATCGCGCCGGTAGGCCTTGCGCCGGTAATCCCATTCGTCATAGAGACGGCCGGGGTCGCGCTGGCTGTCGAGATTTTCTCCGCCGGCTTGGCGCCGTGTCGCCTGCCAGGCACCCGGTCCGGCCGGAACCAGGCACTCCGGCGGCACTTCACCCAGATCCTGTAGCAGCGACTGCGCCGCGGCAAGCGCTTCGGGCGGCAAGGCCAGCGCATCTTCAAGCGGGCCTTCTGTTGCCACACCGCCTTCGGCAGCCAGCGGCGCGGCGCACTCAGCGCGCTGTCCCGAGCGGCCGGCACTGCCCTTGAGTGCATGGATGGCCCGGCCAAGGGTGGCCTGGTCGCGCGTGATGCGCGCTGCGCGCAGACGCAGCGCCGCTTCCAGGTCGATCGTCACCTCGTGCGGCAAATGCGGCGCATCCTGATGCCCGTGCATGCACCCGGCCAACACGGCCAGCGTATCGGCGAGCGTCGCATCCGGCCGATAGAGATGCGACTGCATGGCTGCCAGGGATGCCGGCCAGAGACCGCGCGCAGAGGCAATCTCAGCGCCAAGACCGGGCAGGTCGGCAAGGATTTTCGCTTCCAGGCGCATCGATTCCAGTGCCGCCAGCCAGCGCAAGGCCCGTTGCCGATCTGCGCTTTCGCGCCAGGGCGCCAGCGCGGCGGCGAGATCGATGCGCGCCGAACCGAAAGTGCCGTAGCGCGTCTGTGCCCACAACATCGCCGCCAGCACTTTATACAGCTTGCGGTTGGCCTCGGCTCCGGGTTGGCTGTCGAGTTGCGGCGGCAGATAGATGGTTTCGCTGTCCGTCCAGGAGGAATTGGCGATGCTGGCGCTCAGCCCCAGCAGACGGCCGGAAAGCGCATGAACGAAACGGGACAAGCGCGTTTCGATCTCACCGAATCGCACCGAAGCTTTCTCGCCGCCGCGCACAGCACGAAAACCCTCGAGATCGCGCAGCAGCGCCATCGCCGCGCGAGCACCAGCGCGGTCGAAGGCATCCAGTCCCGCCAGCGCCCAGGCATCGAAGCCCGCATCGTCAAGCATGCCAAACGCCTGGGGAGCCAGCGTCACGATCAGATAGCCGATCTCGGCATAGGTCTGGGCAGCGACGGCAACCCAATGCAGCAGCCTCTCCTGCTGGGCCCGGCTCAACGATTCCAGGCCCGCGGCGATTCCCGTAGCGGAGCGGTGCGAATGGGAAGCGAAGAGAATGGCATCCAAACGCGCTTCGAGCTCCTCGCCGAAGAGTCGCCGACTACCCGCCGCTGAATCCGCAGCGCTAGAACACTGCCCGGACGAGGTCATCGAGCGTGTCCGCCATGTCCGTATCGTCGCTGAGAGCCCGTGCCACAGCCGTTCTGCATGCCGACTGGGGCGCAATGCCAGCCGCCATGAGCTGCGCCGCATGGATCAAGAGGCGCGTACTGGCGCCCTCGTCCAGTCCCGCTCCTTTCAGGTTGCGGGTCAGTTCGCCGAGCTTCACCAGACGTCGTGCCACGTCATCATCGACGCCGCCCTCCCGGGCAACGATGTCGGCCTCGACGGTGGCTTCGGGATAATCGAAATCCAGCGCGACGAAACGTTGCCGCGTGCTGGGCTTGATCTCCTTCAGCACGCTCTGGTAACCGGGGTTGTAGGAAATCACCAGCATGAAGGCGTCCGGCGCCGCCACCATTTCGCCGCGCTTGTCCACGCTCAGCACCCGCCTCGCATCGGCCAACGGGTGGATCACCACGATGGTGTCCTTGCGCGCTTCGACGACCTCGTCCAGATAGCAGATGGCGCCAGCCCGTACGGCGGCGGTCAACGGACCATCCACCCAGACGGTTTCGTTGCCGACGATCAGATAGCGGCCGACCAAGTCGGCCGTGGTCAGGTCGTCGTGGCAAGCCACCGTCACCAGCGGGCGCTTGAGGCGCCAGGCCATATGCTCGACGAAACGCGTCTTGCCGCAGCCGGTCGGTCCCTTCAGCAGCACCGGCAGACGCTGCGCGGCAGCCGCCTCGAACAAGGCCACCTCGTCGGCGATGCTGCGGTAAAAAGGTTCCTCTTCGATCTGCGGCAGCCGGGGGGCAAGCGTATCGGCTTTCATTCGGAATCGTCGTACATCTCTTGTTCTTCACTCGCCGTCCTGGCGGCAGCTTCTCTTTCCAGACGCTGCCGTTTCTCGATCAGGCGGACGCGGCGTTTCTCCACCGAGTCTTCGCGCAACTCGATCGACATCTCGCCGAACAATACCTGGCGCAGAAAACGAAAGCCGAACAGCATCAAGCTTTGATCGTCGCCGAGTATCCGCAGCTTCTCGTCGTCGGGAAGCCGATAGACCTCGCTGAAGCCTTCGCTGGCCACGAATCCGCGGAACTGGTCGAGATCGTAGCAGGTCATGAAGAACAACTGCCGGCTGCGCTGCGAGGGTTTGCCGATGCTCGGACCCGAGGATTTTTTCTTGAGGATCAGTTGCCGCCAGCCACGCGCGAGTTCGTCATACTCATTCAGCCCCTGCTCGGCACGATAGTCATCGATGCTCAGCGTGCGCGGTTCCTGGTGACCGAGGCAGTGCGCTTCCTTGACCAGCGCGTAGGAGTCGCGATCCACATACTCGTCCTGGCGGCGCATCGACAGCAGCGCCGCCGGATAGTAGCGGCAGGCAGTCGGCCGATCCTCATATACGCTGCAACCCTCGGGCCGCATGAACTGGCAGGCCGTACCCTGGGCCACCGGACGAAACTTGACGCCGGCGATGCCATCCTGCTCCATCTCATAAGGCAACGTGTATTTTTGCAGGAATTCCGTAGAGCCGATGCCCAACCGCTGCTTGAGACGCAGGATATCGTAGGGCGTCAGGGAAATGTCGATGTTGCTGCAGCAGACGTTCCAGCAGGCGATACCCGGACGACAGCGGAACTGGATTTTCTTGCCGCCGTCGAAAGTTTCCGGCAGGACCGGGCTGGTGGGGAGCGGGGATTCAGATTGACTCATGTTTGTCTCGCTTCAAAACACGCCGGGCGCCCCAAGGGACGCCCGGCAATTACATCACAAAACGGCTTGCGGCGTTAAAGCTTAATGCGCAGCGGCCACGAACAGCTTCGACTTGTCCACCAGATCGACGTGCTTGCGCTTGAAGCAGGTCCATTTGTGGGTGGTCTTGTCATATACCGAGTTGACGAAGCAATGCCAGTTCTTCTCGTCGACAAAATTCTTGTCGGTGCGATAGTAGAAGCCCGGATAACGCGACTCCTCGCGGAACTGGATGTGCTTCATGTGCGCTTCGGCGGTGATGATGCGATGGTAGTTCTCCCAGGCGCGCAGCAGTTCGTGCAGGTCCTTGGCGCGCATCTTCATCGAGTCTTCTTTCAGCAGTTCGAGCTTCTCTTCGGCCACCGCCAACATCTTGTCGTTGGTGTTGTAGTAGGTCGCGCAACCGGCCACGTACTCGTCCATGATTTTCTGCAAGCGCATTTGCAGCATCTTGGGCGTGATGTAGTTCGGGTTGACGTCGATCGCGGTGCTGTAATTCTTGTGCTCCAGGAAAGTGCGCACCGGCTTGTAGATCTCCTCGGCCAGTTGCGCGGCAGGGGTGTCCAATTCGGGCTTGAAGTCCTTGTTGTCGAGTGCGTACTTGACCATCGCCTTGGCGGCGAGACGGCCTTCGGCATGCGAACCGGAAGAGAACTTGTGGCCGGAAGCGCCGACGCCGTCGCCGGCGGTGAACAAACCCTTGACCGTGGTCATCGAACGATAGCCCCAACTCCAGCCGCGCGGCAGATGCGCCGGCACGCCGTCCAACTCGCCGTCGGCGGCGGTCGGCGCGCCAAGGTCCTCGGGGCCGGACACCCAGATGCCGCAGCAGCCGGAGTGCGAGCCGAGCAGGTAAGGCTCGGTCGGCATCAGCTCGGACATCTTCTTCTCGGGCTCGACATTCTCGCCGACCCAGATGCCGCACTGGCCGATGCACATGTCGAGGAAGTCTTCCCAGGCTTCGGCTTCGAGGTGCTTGACTTCTTTAGGCGTCAGCGTCTCGCGCAGGGTGGCCAGGGCCGTCACGGTGTCCATGTAGATCGGTCCGCGGCCTTCTTTCATCTCGTGCAACATCAGGTGGTTGCGCAGACAGGAAGCGGGCACGGCGGCCTGTCCATAGGGCGGGTAGTCATCCAGCATCTTCTTGTTCTTGACCATGTAGTCTTCGCCATAGCCATTCGTCGCCTTGGCTTTGAACAGCAGGAACCAGGCGCCGACCGGGCCGTAGCCATCCTTGAAGCGGGCCGGCACGAAACGATTCTCCATCATGGTCATCTCGGCACCGGCCTCGGCGGCCATCGCATAGGTACTGCCGGCGTTCCACACCGGATACCAGGCGCGTCCCGCACCTTCGCCGACCGAACGCGGCCGGAACAGATTCACGCAGCCGCCGGCGGCGAGCAGCACCGCCTTGGCCTTGTAGATGTGGATGGAGTTGTCGCGCACCGAAAAACCGACCGCACCGGCGATGCGCGAGGGATCGTTCTTGTCGTTGACCAGCTTGACGATGAAAATGCGTTCCTCGATGCGCGAGAGGCCCAGCGCTTTCTTGGCGGCCTCGGCGACGATCCACTTGTAGGATTCGCCGTTGATCATGATCTGCCATTTTCCGGAGCGCACCGGCTTGCCGCCATCCTTGAGCGCCGGGAGGTCTTGGCGCTGGGCTTCGGCGCCGTCGTGGCGCACGCCCTCGGCATCGGTCTTCCAGATCGGCAGGCCCCATTCCTCGAACAGGTGCACCGAGTCGTCGACCACGCGGCCGAGATCGTATGTCAGGTCGTCGCGGGTGATGCCCATGAGGTCGTTGGAGACCATGCGGGCATAATCGGCGGGATCGAGGTCTGGACCGATGTAGGTGTTGATCGCCGACAATCCCTGCGCAACCGCGCCGGAACGGTCCATCGCGGCTTTGTCGACCAGCTTGATCTTGAGTTCGGTGCCGGACTCGGCTTTGACGGCCTCGGCCCAGCGTATGATTTCATAGGCGGCACCGCAGGAGGCCATGCCGCCGCCGATGATGAGAATATCGAGTTCTTCCTCGACCACCGTGGGGTTGTCGAAAGTTCCTTGAGCCATTTCATTCACTCCTCAGTTAATCTTACTTGGCGCGGATCAGTTCTTCGCGCTTGCCGCTGCGGTAGCCCTTCATCGCCGTGCCGGTAAACAACCCCGGTGTGGCGAGTTCGGCCATTTTCGGCATGGGTTTGCCGCCGAACGCATCGACGGAGCCTTCCGAGGTGGTGCGAATCGGGAACTTGAAACGCTTCATGGTGCCGTTCCTGAACTTGATGGTCCACATGATCGCGTCGGAGCCGCGCAAGGGCTGCACCGAGCCGCCCAACGGCACGATATCGGCATAGTGGCGCACCTCGATGGCGTTCTGCGGGCAGATCTTGACGCAGGAATAGCACTCCCAGCATTGCTCGGGCTCCTGGTTGTATGCCTTCATCGCATGGCCGGTGTCGGAACCGTCCTTGTCCAGCTTCATCAGGTCGTGGGGGCAGATGTACATGCAGGCGGTCTTGTCCTGGCCCTTGCAACCGTCGCATTTTTCTGTGCGTACATAGGTTGGCATTGCTTGTTACTCCTCTAGTGAAAACAACATAGCGCTTCGGAAATGGTTAGCGGGCCGAATGCCCGGAAAGCTTCACGGCAACTTTTTCATGTTCGGCCAGGCCGGCATAGTAGGCACGCAATATTTCCAGCACTTCCGGCCGGCTGAATTCGGGTGGCACGGCAGATCCTTCCGAAAGCATCTTGCGCAGCTTGGTGCCCGAAAGCAGCAGGCGATGTTCGTCGCCATGCGGACAGGTGCGCGCCGAAGCCATGCCGCCGCACTGGTAGCACCAGAAAGTCCAGTCGATCTTGAGCGCCTGGGTTTCCAGCGAGCCTTGGGGAATCTGGTCGAAGATGTGATGCGCGTCGAACGGCCCGTAGTAGCTGCCGACACCGGCGTGGTCGCGGCCGACGATCAGGTGCGAGCAGCCGTAATTCTGGCGGAACAGCGCATGCAGCAGCGCTTCGCGCGGGCCGGCATAACGCATGTCGAGCGGATAACCGGATTGCACCACGGTCTTCTTGACGAAATACTTTTCGGTGAGCACGGCAATCGCTTCGGTACGCACGTCGGCAGGGATGTCGCCGGGCTTCAGATTGCCGAGCAGCGAATGGATCATCACCCCGTCGCAGACCTCGATCGCCACTTTGGCCAGGTACTCGTGCGAGCGATGCATCGGGTTGCGCGTCTGGAAAGCCGCCACCTTGCTCCAGCCGAACGATTCGAACAGCGCGCGGGTCTCCTGCGGCGACATATACAGCGCACCATATTTCTCGGGAAACCCGCCCTGCGACAAGACCTTGACCGGGCCGGCGAGATTGATCTCGCCCTGCTCCATCACCATCTTCACGCCGGGATGATCGATATCGGTGGTCTTGAACACCGTCGCGCACTCGTGCGCCTTGTCGATCGCGTACTTCTCGGTGACTTTCATCGTGGCGATGATGCCGGCATCATCCGGATCGATCAGCGCCACGTCGCTGCCGACCTGGATGAATTTCGCGGTGCTCTGGTCGGTGGATAGCGTGATCGGGATCGGCCAGAACAGCCCGTTGGCCATTTTCATGCCGTCGCACACGCCCAGCCAATCGGCATGGGTCATGAAGCCATCGAGCGGAGTGAAGCCGCCGATGCCGAGCATGACGATGTCCCCTTTCTCGCGGGAACTGACAGTCACCCTGGGCAACTGCTGGGCGCGCGCCAACTCGTTCTTGAGATCATTGCCTGCGAGCAACAGCGGCTTGAGATCGCCACCACCGTGCGGATTGACCAGCGCCATCGCATTTCCCCTCGCCCATGCCTATATTCAGGCCGAGGAGATTAGCATTTTGAAACGGGGTAACTAATCCTATTTGTTTATTGGAAAATAAACGGGGCGAATCAGGCGGTGAAGATGAGGATTAGCGCTTGTCCTGCTTATCCTGCTTCTTTTGCAAGGCTTCCGCGGCTTGAAGCACCTTGAGTTCGCGGAGCCGGGCGTCGACCTGGGAATGCTCGTAGAAATCGCCATCGCTGGCCTTCTGCGCGAATTGCAGCTGGTTGATCGCTTCCAGCAGCTGCCCCTGCAAAACGTAGACCTCGGCCTGGGCGCGGTGCTGTTGGAGATGCATGCCCAAGGCGGCGTAAGTCTTGGCTTGCAGCCCATGCGCATAAGCATCGCCGGGATACATCTGCAAATCGTCCAGGCATACCCGCAAGGCTTCCTGCGGCTGGCCGGCGGCAAGCAGCGTGTCGATCAAGGCATAGGTCAGCCCGCGCTCCTGCGGGTAACGGAACAGCGCCGGACGCAGGATTTTCAGCGCACCGGCAAAGTCTTTCTGTTTATTTCGCAGATCGGCGGCAAGCGATTCGAGCATCGGCGAACTCGCCTTGAGGCGGCGTAATTCGACCAGTTCATGCTCGGCCGAAACGAAATTTCCGGCGCGCATCTGGGCAATCGCCAAACCATAGCGAGTGGCGATCTCGCTGGAGGACTTGCGTTCGCGCAATCTCGATTCGAATTCTGTCACAGCGTCCGACGGCGTCCCTTCACTGGCCTTGAGCTTGGCACGCGCCAGCAGGAAATCCAGTGAATCCGGCACCTGCCGGTAAGGCAGCGGCTGGATCCGATTCTCCATGTCGGCGATACGCTCGGTGGTCAGCGGGTGGGTCCGCAGATAGCCCGGCGCATTGTTTTCATAGAGCCGCCCATATTTCTGCAGACGTTCAAAGAAGCTGGCCATGCCGCGGATGTCGAAACCGGCCCGCTCCAGTAGCTGGATGCCGAGGCGGTCGGCTTCGCGCTCGAAGTCGCGCGAATAATTGAGTTGATTCTGGATGCCGGCGGCCTGGCCGGCCATCAGGGCACCTTGGGCGACATCGCCACCGGTATGGCTGCGCGCAGCCAGGATGGCCACGGCCAGGGACAGCAGCATGGGCAGCTGCGCTTGATTCTGCGCCCCCAGTTGTCTGGCAAGATGGTGCTGCGTGACATGGGAAATTTCGTGCGCCAACACCGAAGCCAGTTCCGATTCCGATTGGGCCGCCATGATCAAACCGGTATGCACGCCGATATAGCCACCGGGCATGGCGAAAGCATTGAGGGTGGAGTCGCGCAACACGAAGAATTCGAAATTCTGGTGCGCATCGGTGCTTTGTTCCACCAGACGCGCCCCCAGCCGGTTGAGATAAGCGCTGATTTCCGGATCGAAAACATAGCTGGGCTCATGCAGGCGAATCTCGCGCATGATGTTTTCACCGATGCGTTTTTCCACCAAAGGCGAAAAATCGGCCTGGGAAACCTCCCCCAGGTCAGGCAAACCTTCGGCCAATATTGCAGATGCCCAACAAAGGGAAAAAAGGAGGATTCCAATTCGCATGTTGCCTATGATAGCCGTTTTGGGCTATCGTTCCATCGCCCGTCCTCAGTGCGCTTCAAACAATATTCATCGGAGATACTACTTCATGGCTTCGCCACTGACTCATTTCGATCCCACCGGTCAGGCGCATATGGTGGACGTCGGGGAAAAGACCGAAACCCGGCGGATCGCCCGGGCCGGCGGCAGCATATCGATGCAAGCGGCAACACTGGCGCTGATCCAGGCCGGCAGCGCCAAGAAAGGCGACGTGCTGGGCATTGCCCGGATCGCCGCGATCCAGGCTTCCAAGCGCGCCGCCGAGTTGATCCCCCTGTGTCACCCACTCGCCCTGACTCGCGTCGGCGTCGAATTCCGCGTCGATGCGGCGCACTGCCGTATCGCCTGCGAAGTGACGGCCGAGACGGTCGGGCGCACCGGCGTCGAGATGGAAGCGCTGACGGCGGTCAGCGTCGGCCTGCTCACTGTTTATGACATGTGCAAAGCCACCGACCGGGGCATGCGTATCGAGGAGATCCGCCTGCTCGAAAAATCCGGGGGGAAATCGGGACACTGGACGGCGACCGGCTGACGCGTTATTGGTAGCGCAGCGCATCGATCGGCTTCATGCCGGCCGCCTTGCGCGCCGGATACCAGCCAAAGAAAATCCCCACCGTGGCGGCAACGACAAAGGCCATGACGATGGAAGTCATGGTGACGACCACCGTCATTCCGCTGGCCTTGTTTACGATCAGCGCGCCGCCGACCCCCAGCGCCACGCCGATCAGGCAGCCGATCACCGAGATGATGATGGCCTCGAGCAGGAACTGCAACAGGATATCCTTGCCGCAGGCGCCGATGGCCATGCGGATGCCGATCTCGCGCGTGCGCTCGGTCACCGAAACCAGCATGATGTTCATGATGCCGATGCCGCCGACCAGCAGCGACACCGAGGCGATCGCGCCAAGCATCAGCGACATCACCTGGGCCGTCTCGGCAGCGGTATCCGCCAGCGCCGTCAGGTTGCGCACCGAGAAGTCGTTGTCGGCCCCCTCGCGGATGCGGTGACGCTGCCGCAACAGTTCGTTCATGGACTTTTCCGCCGCTGCCATGGCCTCGGCGGATTCCGCCTGCACCATGATGAAACGCACCGTACCGACAAACTGCGAGCCAAACAGCTTGCGCTGGGCGGTCGTCACCGGGACGATGACCGTGTCATCCTGATCGCGGCCGTCGAGGCTTTGTCCCTTGGCCGCCAGAACACCCAGGACGACATAGGGACTGTTGCGTATGCGGACGGTCTTGCCGACAGGATCTTCCGCTCCGAACAAATTCTGCGCGACAGTCTGGCCAAGCAGCGCTACGCGTGTGGCCGAACGGATATCGGAGTCGGTGAAAGAAAAGCCCGCAGAGAGTTTCCAATCGCGTACCTGCAGGAAGCTCGGGGTAGTGCCGATCACCTGGGTACTCCAGTTGTTGGGACCATACACCAGTTGGGCGGTCCCCGGCGACGAGGGTGCGACGGCGGCGACCGAGGGCAGTTCCTGAATGGCTTGGGCATCCTGCAGCGTCAGGGTCGGCGTGGCACCGCCGCCCATGCGCACCCCGCCGGAAGTGACCGAGCCGGACAGCACGATGAACAGATTGCTGCCCATCGAGGCGATCGAAGCCTGCACCCGCTGTTGTGCGCCCTGGCCGATCGCCAACATCAGGATCACGGCGCCGACGCCGATGACCATGCCGAGCATGGTAAGGAAAGTACGCAGCCGGTTGGCACCCATCGCCCCCCAGGCCTCGCCGAGCATCGCACTAATCATTCCGCGCCCCCTCCCGGCCTTCCCCGCTGGACAGCGAAAAAATCCGGTTGTTCATGCGGTACCCGCCAAGTGTTGAGGCTCGGCGTGAGCCACTGCGCCGTCATAGACGATGCGTCCATCGGCCAGGCGCACCAAGCGATGCGCATAGGCGGCGATATCGGACTCGTGGGTCACCAGCACGATGGTGATGCCGTCGCGCTCGTTGAGTTCGGCGAACAGCGACATGATCTCCCTGCTGGTGGCGGTGTCGAGGTTGCCGGTCGGTTCGTCGGCCAGAATCAGCCTGGGCCGGTTCACCAGCGCACGCGCGATCGCCACACGCTGCTGCTGGCCACCGGAGATCTGATTGGGTCGCGAAAGCCGGTGGCTGGCCAGACCGACCTTGGCCAGCATCTCATTGGCCAGTGCCAGACGCTCCGCGCGCGGGGTGCCCCGATAGATCAGCGGCAAGGCGACGTTGTCCTCGATGCTGGCCCGCGGCAGCAGGTTGAAGCCCTGGAACACGAAGCCGATCACCTGGTTGCGCAAATTCGCCAGTTCATCCCGGCCGAGACTGCCCACGTCGCGGCCATTCAGAGAATAACTGCCGCTGGTGGCGACGTCGAGGCAGCCAAGGATGTTCATGAAGGTGGACTTGCCCGAGCCGGACGGTCCCATGATGGCGAGAAACTCGCCGGGCATCACCGCCGCCGAAACATCCTTGAGCACCGGCACCGGCCCGGCGTCGGTCTGGTATTCCTTGTACAACTGCTCGATCCGGATGACCGCGTCGGCAGGACTGGCCATCAGAACAACCTCATGCCGGGAGGTCCGCTGCTCTTGGTCGGCGGCTGCCTATCCTCGACAACCACGGCGGCCCCTTCGGCAAGCTCGCCGCCGATCACTTCGGTCAAGCGGTTATCAGTGATGCCGATAGTGACGCGCACCGCTTTGAGCTGTCCGTTTTCGGCCAGGTATACCGTCCCGGTCGGCGCCGCATCGCCCTTGTCCTTGCCGCGCCCCTCCTTGCGGCCGTCCTGCGATTTCTCGCCAGCGGACGGACGGAAGCGTAACGCCGCATTGGGCACCAGCAATATGTTCTTGCGCTGGGCAACAATGATATTTACATAAGCGGTCATGCCCGGCATCAGAATTTGGTCCGGGTTATCGACGGCAATCACCACGTCATAGGTGACGACATTTTGCTGCGTGGTCGGATTGAGCCTCACCTGGCGCACCGATCCGCGGAAACTGCGATTGGGAAAAGCGTCCACACGAAAACTGGCCGGCTGGCCGACCTTGATATTGCCGACATCCGCCTCGGCGAAACTCGAGTCGATCTGCATCTTGCTCAAGTCCTGAGCGATCTTGAACAGCGTAGGCGTCTGGAAGCTGGCCGCCACCGTCTGGCCGATATCCACTTCGCGCGACACCACCACCCCGGAAACCGGCGAACGAATCACCGAATAGCCCAGGTTGGTGTCGTCCTTCTGCAACTGCGCGGAGACCAACGCCACCTGGGCCCGTGCGGCTTCCAGCGCCTGCACGCTGGTATCGAACTCCTGGCGGGAAATGTATTCCTGACGGAACAATTCCCTCGAGCGCGCTGCGTTGGCTTCGGCAAGTTTCAGCTGGGAACGCGCGCTCTCCAGACTCGCCCGGGTCTGTTTGACTTGGGCGGCATAGAGCGCCGGATCGAGTTCAAGCAGCTTCTGGCCTTCCTGGACATGGTCGTTGAAGTCCGCATACCACTTCTTCACCGTGCCGGAAACCTGGGTGCCAACGTTGACCAGCACCACCGGGTTGAGGGTGCCATTAGCCGATGCCAATTGGGTAAGTTCGCCGCGCTCGACGACCTGGGTGCGGTAGCGCGCCTCGCCGACCTGGGCCCGCGAGCTGTTCCAGAAAAAATAAGCGCCGCCGATGATGAGCAGCAACACGACGATCAGGGCGTATCTGTTGAACAGCAGTTTGCGCAGATTCATGGCGGTACGTATCCTTCTTACTTGTCAGCAGACTGGAGCTGGCTGAAATCGAGCTGTCCCATGGCCTGAGCCAGCGCAGTCTTGGCCATGCGCCAGTTAAACAGCGCCTGGATATACTGCTGACGGGCATTGGCCAGGGCGCTCTGGGCGTTGAGCAGATCGAGTATGGTGCCGTAGCCGGCCTTGTAGCGTCCGGCCGCCATCTTCTCGGATGCTTCGGCGCTGGCAACGAGGTCAAGACTGGCCCGCACCGCTTCGGTCCCGCTGAGCAGAGCGTAATAGGCACGCCAGACATCCAGCGACACCTGTTTCGAGAGCTGCTCAAGCTGCGCCGCCTTGGCTTCCAGCTGCGCCTCCGCAACCCGCTGCTTATAGGCGGTATTGAAACCGGTGAACAGCGGGATGCTCACCGAGATGCCGATGGCATTACTGCGCAAGGCATCGGTCATGCCGTTGTCGCTGTAGTTGCGATTGGCAAACAAGGCTATGCTGGGCATGCCGGTCGCATTGACTGCGGCGATATTGGCCCGCGCCGCCTGGACCTGGGCCTCGGCAGCAACGAGATCTGGACGAGCGCGCTTGGCATCGGCAATCAGATCGTCGATATTGCGTTGAAAAACTTCCAGCGGCGCGGCATCCGCCGGCGCCGTGACGACAAACGCGGCATTGGCATCGACACCCATGACATTGGCAAGAACACCGACGGCGGTCTTGGCATTTCCCTCAGCCTGGATCAGCGTCAGCTTCGCTTGCGAAGCGGCCGTCTGCGCCTGCAGACGATCCGCCGGCGTGCTCACGCCGCTCCGGTAGCGCACTTCGGCAGCTTGCAGGCTTTCCTGGCTGGCGCGCACGGATTCGCGAGCGGCAGTCGCCGCGGCCTCGGCGGCGTAACGCTGATAATAGGCCTGGACGGCGGACAAAAACACGCTTTGCAATGTCGTGTCCTGGGTCGCGGCAAGCGCCGTCATTAGCTGGCGGGCGTTCTCCAGCGTCGCTTCACGGCCACCGAAATCGTAAAGCAGATAATTGGCCGAAAGCGTGCCCGCTGTCTGGTTATAGTTGAGCTGCGGCGCGGAACTGCTGCCTTCGTTGCGGCTGCGCGACACGGCGACGGAAAGGGTGGGCAGATAGGCGCTCTGCGCCATGCCGAGCTGGGCCGCCTGGGCACGGGCATTAGCCCAGGCCTGCCGGGTTTGCGGATTGTTGCAAAGGGACAGTTCGACGACATCCGACAAGGCCAGCGCCTTGCCGTCCGGGATTTTCTGGCAGGGCGTCCGCAATTTGCGGTCGCGGCTGTCTCCCGGCCCTGCAGCATATAGCCCATCGGTATCGAACGGATCGGCTGCAGGCGCCATTCCGGCGTGGCATGCCAGCGCAATACCCACACCGTATGCAGTTGGCCGAAGGATTGTGGCGCTTCTGCTTATCAAACCAGTCAGCATCGGGCGATTGAATACAAATGAATAAACGATACTCAGACAATCCGCAGCATATCACCTATAATCAACCAACTCGCTGTCCAGCCAATACGAATATCGTAACAAAATATATCCGCAGGCAACTTTGTCCGGTTGCGTGGAAGCTTGTTTGATACCATGCCGCCAGCGCTCTGCCGGCAGGCAGTTGAAATACTCGACCGGCCCAAGCCGGCGCACTTGGCATGAATAATCGAAGTGCTAGCACGGCTCCTTGCGCAGCCCAGGAAAAGACGATGGAATTATTGCTCTGGCGTCATGCCGAAGCGCTTGATGCCACCCCCGGCCAGTCCGACCAAAAACGCCGGCTGACCGCTCGCGGCGAGAGGCAAGCCCGCAATGTCGCCGGGTGGCTGCGTGCGCATTATCAGAAACCGCTGAGCATCCTGGTCAGTCCGGCCATACGCTGCCAGCAAACAGCGCACCCGCTGGAACTGCCTTTCGATATCGAACCGAGGATCGGCACCGCCGCCGATGTCGTCGATCTGCTCACCGCCGCCGCCTGGCCCGACGGCGGCGGAGCAAACGGCGGGGCGGTATTGCTGATCGGTCATCAACCCACGCTCGGCCGCCTCGCCGCGCTACTGCTTTCCGGCCGAGAATCCGACTGGTCCTTCAAGAAAGGCGCACTGTGGTGGTTCTCGAATCGCCCGCGCGAAGGCGAAATGCAGGCAGTACTGAAAGCGGTGATCGCACCGGACTTGGCCTAGGGCGTGTTCCCAATTCAGCTTATGCGATGCCACCGAACGCATACTCGGGTAGAATCATCGGCCGGATCGAAGTTACGATCCTTTTTTTTCTAACATGATTTTCCGAAAGGTTCCGGAATGAGGGCATTGATAAGCGGAGTCAGCGGGCAGGATGGCGGCTATCTTGCCCGCTTGCTGCTTGAGCAAGGCTACGAAGTCATCGGCACCTCGCGCGACGCGATGATGGCGTCGTTCGGGACATTGGAACGTCTCGGCATCCGCGATCGCGTCACCACGGTATCCATGGCGATCAACGACTTTCGCAGCGTGTTGAACACGCTGGAACACCATGAACCCGACGAGATATACAACCTTGCAGGACAGTCCTCCGTCGGCCTTTCGTTCGATCAGCCGGTCGAGACGATGGAAAGCATCGCCGGTGGCACGCTGAATCTGCTCGAGGCAATCCGTTGCGTCGATCGCCCCATACGCCTTTACAACGCCGGATCCGGCGAATGTTACGGAGACACCCAGGAGGAAGCCGACGAAGAAACGCCCTTCCGGCCGCGCAGCCCGTACGCAGTGGCCAAAGCGTCGGCGCACTGGCTGGTGCGAAACTACCGGGAAGCCTACAACCTTTATGCCTGCAGCGGCATCCTCTTCAATCACGAATCGCCGCAGCGCCCAGCGCGATTCGTGACGAAAAAGATAGTCACTTCGGCTTGCCAGATTGCCGCCGGCAGTGGTCAAAAACTGCAACTCGGCAATATCCATATTCAGCGGGATTGGGGCTGGGCACCTGATTATGTTGAAGCCATGTGGCGTATGTTGCGCATGGAAAAACCGGATGACTTTATCATCGCCACCGGCCGCACAGTCTCGCTGGAATATTTCATCAGCAAAGTGTTCGAGAACTTCTCGTTGGACTGGAAAGAGCATGTCATCACGGACCGGAACTTGTTTCGCCCCTCCGACATCCCCTGCAGCCGCGCGGATCCAAGCAAAGCCCGCCGCGTCCTGGGCTGGAGCCACCAAGCGGACATCGATGAGGTCATTCGGCGCATGTGCCACGCCGTACGCCTGAACGCAACCAAGACGCCTGCCGTGGCAGTCGCTCCGCTCTCACCCATGGCAGATCAAATTTTCGCGGCTTCGCCTGCGAAGCATAAGAGACGTGAATTGGTCGGCCAATTTTTGGCCGCCGAGTGAGCGCTAATAGTTCCAGTTCCCGGACTCGCAACCAGCGCTAGCATGCGGCATCGCCGAGTCGCAGGTATAGCGCATAGCGCCGTTCATCGATCTTTTTTTCCTCAACCGCCGTCTTGATCGCGCAGCCGGGTTCGCTGCGGTGACTACAGTCGCGGAAGCGACAGTTGGCAAGATACGGACGGAACTCGACGAAGCCCTGCTCGATGGCGCCGCGGGTCAGGTGGGCCAGGCCGAATTCCTGCAGTCCGGGACTGTCGATCAGCGCGCCGCCGTGCGCCAGGCGGTAGAGGCGGGCGTGGGTAGTCGTATGTTTGCCGGAATCGAGGGATTCGGAGATTTCCCGCGTCGCCGCGGCTGCGCTTGGCACTAGGGCGTTGATGAGCGTCGATTTCCCCATGCCGGACTGACCGACCAGCACCGACAATTCGCCGGCCAGATAAGGTATCAGCGGCGTCGTATCCCGACGCGCGCAAAGTTCGATCACGGGATAGCCCAGTTTCTCCAACGTCGCCAGTCTTTTGCGTGCTGAATCCAGGTGTGTTGCAAGGTCGATCTTGTTGAGAACGATGATGCTGCGCAATCCTTCAGTTTCGGCGGCGACCAGCGCGCGGGTCAGCAGTTCGTCGCTGAAGGACGGCTCGGTGGCGGCCACCAGTACAAGTTGGGTGGCGTTGGCGACGATCAGTTTTTGCCTATAGGCATCGGAGCGGTAGAGCAGCGAGGTACGGTGCAGGTGACGAAGGATCTGCGCCTGGCTGGAGGAGGAAGCCGCCAGCTCGACCCGGTCTCCGCAAGCATAAGGACTCTTCTTGCCGAGAGGGAAACCGGTGATGCGGCTTTGGTCGGCCAATTCGATTTCATAATGCCGTCCGAATGCGGCGACGATGATTCCTTCGGTACTCAAGGACATAAGGCGGGATCGGGAATGTCGGCCATTTCGCTAGCGGCCGATCAGGTGCGCGATGCGCAGGCTGGCTGGCGGATGCGAATCGAAATAGAGCGAATGCAGCGGATCGGGGGTCAAGGTTGCGGCATTATCGCGGTACAACTTGACCAGGGCACTGATAAGATCCGCGGCTTGCGCTTGCCTCGCCGCATAATCATCCGCTTGGTATTCGTGTTTGCGCGAAAAATGGGACATCAGCGGCGTCAGGGGGAAAGTGAATAACGGCAGTACCAGGGAGAATAAAATCAGCGCCATGGCATTGAGTTCCACCCTGTCAGCCGGCATGGCTACGCCCAAGCCAGTGTAGAACCATGGCTGTGCGATCACGCTGCCGAGCAGCCAGAGGAAAGCCAGGCTGAAACAGGCTAGCAGGATGATACGTTGCCAGACATGGCGGTGCTTGAAATGGCCGAGCTCATGGGCAAGCACCGCTTCAATCTCCTCGGGGTTCAAGCGCGCCAGCAGGGTGTCGAAGAACACTATCCGCTTGGCAGAGCCAAAGCCCGTGAAATACGCGTTGCCGTGGGCCGAGCGTTTCGATCCATCCATGACGAACAACCCGCTGGAGCGAAAGCCGCAGCGCGCCAACAGTGCTTCGATGCGCGCTTTCAGGGAGGGGTTGTCGAGCGGAACGAACTTGTTGAAGAGGGGCGCGATCAGCGTCGGATAGAGCAACAGCATCAGCAAGTTGAATACCAGCCAGAAGAGCCAGACATACAACCACCAGTACGTCCCCATGGCCGTCATCAGCCACAATACCGCCAGCAGCAAGGGCGCACCTATCACTACGGCAAGTAACCCCTGCTTGGCGAGATCGGCAAGAAACAATTGCCAACTCATCTGGTTGAAGCCAAAACGCGCTTCCAGCACGAAAGTACGGTAAAGGCCGAAAGGCAGATCGACGAGAAAGCCGATCAGCGCGACGCCGCCGAACAGCGCCAGGCTTCTGACATAGCCGGCATCGGGAAAGAAGCGGAGCCATGCCTCATAACTGCCCTGCAGCAGGCCGCCGAAAGTAAACGCCAGCAGCAAGACACTGCCGGCGGCAAGCTCGGCCAATCCCAGGCGGGTCTTGGCAAGATTGTAGTCGGCGGCTTTCTGATGCGCTTTCAGGTCGATGCGTTCCGAGAATTCCGCCGGCACGCTGCAGCGGTGCAGGGCGATATGGCGCAGATGGCGAAGCGCCAGCCAAACATGCAGGGAGGTGCTGGCAATCAGGCCGAAGAGGAATATCAGGGTGAATAGTTGATGAGTCATACGCTATTGGTAAATATGACAGAATACGCGCCTTATTGAAAATACTGTGGCGCAAACTTATGGCACAAGATCAGAATGCACTCATCTGGCTCGACATGGAAATGACCGGACTCAGCCCCGATACCGACCGTATCATCGAGATCGCCATGGTGGTGACCGACTCGCAACTGAATACCGTGGCCGAAAGCCCGGCGTGGGTGGTGCATCAGCCTGATGCCACGCTGGATGGCATGGACGATTGGAACAAGAACACCCACGGACGTTCCGGATTGATCGACAAGGTGAAGGCCTCGCTGCTGGATGAGGCCGAGGTTGAAGCGCAATGCCTGGCGTTCATCAAACTGTACGTACCGGCGCGCGTCTCGCCGATGTGCGGCAACTCGATCTGCCAGGACCGGCGCTTCATGGCGCGCCATATGCCCAAACTGGAAGACTATTTCCACTATCGCAATCTCGATGTCAGCACGCTGAAGGAACTGTGCAAACGCTGGAAGCCCGAGCTGGCCAAAGGTATCGTCAAGCACGGCAAGCACACGGCATTGGCTGATATCTACGAATCGATCGAAGAAATGAAGTTCTACCGGGATCACTTCATCAAACTGTAAAGCCGCAGCACTTCGCTGCGATCGCCCGGACGGCGCCCCTCCCAGATTTTTCGCCAGCCGGGCGGCGGCGTATCCTTGCGAGAAGATGTTTGTTCCAACAGCAAAGGGCAAGAGGCGGTTGCCGGGGATGCCGTGCGCCGCGTGACGATGCTCGCAAAATATTGCAGCGAAACACGCTGGGCGCTTCCGAGGTGAAGCCCGGCGATGCAAGGGGACTCGCCCACAGTGCCGGCTTTCGATCCTGCGGCATTGGTTTCAGGAAAGCGGCCTTTATTGGCGAGCGCCTGCGTGAGCGAAGCCGCAACACCTCGATAGCTCTTGCCATAGTCTATCCAAGGCAGCCAGAGCGTCATCAGCAGCGTCCAGGCCAGCGTCATGCCGGCCGCCCAGTTGGTGGCGGCGCGCCAAGCCGAACGGGGACCGACAAAGACCAGCCAGCACCAAGCCAGGCTCAGCAATGCAGCGAATCCATAGGCCAGCGGCGAAAAATGCGCGGCATAGCCAGGCTGCAGCTTGGCGAAATTGCGCGCTATCTGTGCAGGGATGCCGCTGATCATGGCAATACCGCCAAGCCAGATCAGGCCGGCGACGATAGTGAAAGTCATCATGCCGAACCAGTCGAAAGCATTGGCGGCGCCGCGCCGAAGCCGGCTTGCACCGGCCCCCGCCAGCAGGATCAATGGCACCAACAAGGGCAGTTCCGACAGCGGCCGGGGCTCGGAAAACAACAGCAGCATCAGCAACGTGGTCAACGTACCGATTAGCGGCAACGCCATGGCGGGCTGACCGAGTCGCCGGCGATTGAGCCAGAGTGTCCACAACGCCAGCGGCAAGGCCGGCCAGGTGAACCAGGCAAGCAGTTCGGCAAGATCGGAAAGGTTGTTCAGCCAATCGCTCCGGTAATGCACCCCGGCAACGGCGCGTGACCACCAGATACTGAGCATATCCGGGGCTTGCCAGGCTAGCAGCAGGGGCCAACTGAGGCTCAGCGGAACCGCTACCGCAACGGCAATGGCTAAACCGCGCAAACTGGAAGCTTGGCGCCATTGCGAATTCAGCGGCAGCAACAGCAGCAGGGGGAACAGAGTGATCACCGCCATCAGACCGCTGGAGAGAAACCCCAAACCCAGGCCGAGTCCTGCCATCAGACCCCCGGCCGATGGGCGCCGCGGCAGCAGACTCAAGCCGGCATAGGCGGCGGCGCTGGCGGCGAGCAAAGCGGCCAGCGGTTGGGTGTCGTGAATCGGCACCAGCAAGCCGAGACTGCCGATGGCGATGAGCGTTGCGGCATTGCCGCTATCGCCTTTTCCCGAATCATCCGCCGGTTTGCGATCGGAGCGTTCCAACTGTTGCAAGAGGTTGCCGGTATAAGCCAGCAAGCCCAGAAACAAAGCGCCGAATAGCCCCGACGCCAAGCGTGCCGCATCATGCAGAGGCAGCAGCCAGTCGAACAGCCTGGCGCAAAGAGCGGCAACCCAATAGTAGAGCGGCGGCATCTCCAGGAACGGCTCTCCTGCAAGATGGGGAACCAGCCAGCCGCCACCGTGAAGAAAGCCATAGACGACGCCAAAGTGAACGGCATCGTCGTTCTTCCACGGGTCGTGGCCAATCAGCCCCGCCAGTAGGTACATGGCGCATAGCGCTACCAGTGCCCAGCCATGCAGCGGCAAGGCAAGCGAACCCCGACCAAGTCGGGAGGATACAGAACGGGCCGCAGATGGAATCACTGGGCCGCGGCCAGGAATGGGATCGGACAATGAAAAAAGGCAGCCGAAGCTGCCTTTGACTGTCCGTGACCCGCGTTAGGCTGAACGTTGCACGTTGCCATACTTTTGGCGGAAGCGTTCGACACGGCCGGCTGTGTCTACTATCTTCTGTTTGCCCGTATAAAACGGGTGACACTCCGAGCAAACTTCGACGTGCAGAGGCTTGCCGCTGGTCGAGCGGGTCTTGAAATTGTTGCCGCAACTGCACGTGACGTCGATCTCGACGTAGTTCGGGTGAATTTTTTCTTTCATGATCTATTCCTTGGCGAAAACTGCCCGGGAGAAAATATCCTCGCCGGGACTGGAGAGGGCGAGATTATCCTTGAATTTCTTGAGGATTGCAATCGAATGCGCCTATCAGCCGCGGCGCATTGCGTCAAAGAATTCCGCGTTGTTCTTGGTCGCCTTGATCTTGTCGAGCAGGAACTCCATGGCTTCCATGTCGTCCATGTTGTAGAGCAACTTGCGCAGCACCCACATTTTTTGCAGCACATCGGGCTTCAGCAGCAGTTCCTCGCGCCGGGTGCCCGAGCGATTGACGTTGATCGCCGGATAGACGCGCTTTTCGGCCATGCGGCGATCCAGGTGGATTTCCATGTTGCCGGTGCCCTTGAATTCCTCGTAGATCACATCGTCCATGCGGCTGCCGGTGTCGATCAGCGCGGTGGCGATGATGGTCAATGAGCCACCTTCCTCAACGTTGCGAGCGGCACCGAAAAAGCGCTTCGGCCGCTGCAGGGCGTTTGCGTCGACGCCGCCCGTCAGCACCTTGCCGGAGGCCGGTACCACGGTGTTGTAGGCACGTGCGAGCCGGGTGATGGAGTCGAGCAGGATCACCACATCCTTCTTGTGCTCCACCAAACGCTTGGCCTTTTCGATGACCATTTCGGCGACTTGCACATGGCGCGTCGCCGGCTCGTCGAAGGTCGAGGCGACCACCTCGCCCTTGACCGAACGCTGCATCTCGGTCACTTCCTCGGGACGCTAGTCGATCAGCAGCACGATCAATACCACGTCCGGATGGTTCACCGAGATGGCGTGGGCAATGTGCTGCATCATGACGGTCTTGCCGCTCTTCGGACTGGCCACCAGCAGGCCGCGCTGACCCTTGCCGATGGGGGCGATGATGTCGATCACGCGCGAGGTGGTGTTTTCCTCGCCGCGCATGTCGCGCTCCAATTGCATGTGCTTGTTCGGGTGCAGCGGGGTCAGATTCTCGAACAGGATCTTGTGCTTGGAGGCTTCCGGGAGTTCGCCGTTAACCTTATCGACCTTGACCAGTGCGAAGTAACGCTCGCCATCTTTCGGCGTGCGGATTTCCCCCTCGACGGTGTCGCCGGTGTGCAGGTTGAAGCGGCGGATCTGCGAGGGTGAGACATAGATGTCGTCGGTACTGGCCAGATACGAAGTGTCCGGGGTGCGCAAGAAGCCGAAACCATCCGGCAGCACTTCCAGCGCGCCGTCGCCGAAGATATTCTCGCCCTTTTTGGCGCGGTTCTTGAGCAGCGCGAAGATCAATTCCTGCTTGCGCAGGCGGTTGGCACCGTCGATCTCGTTGGCGATGGCCATTTCGAGTAACTGACTGACGTGGAGGACTTTAAGCTCCGATAGATGCATAGGGAAGACCTGCTAGGCGTGAAGCGGGAAAGAAAAATGAATCAGGGACGATCCAGAAGGAAACGGGGAACAGGGGGGTGCAGATTTAGGTCCGGCCAGCGCACTGATTGATTAGTTGTTGATGCGGGCTGGGCTACGTTGGAGCCGAACTGTAACGGGATCAGAGGTTGCTGTCAATAAAAGCGGTCAATTGCGATTTCGACAATGCGCCGACCTTGGTGGCTTCGATGTTGCCGCCCTTGAACAGCATCAGGGTCGGGATGCCGCGGATGCCAAATTCTCCCGGCGTCTTTTGGTTATCGTCGATATTGAGCTTGGCGACTTTGAGCTTGCCGGAGTAATCCTTGGCGATATCTTCAAGGATAGGAGCGATCATTTTGCAGGGGCCGCACCACTCGGCCCAGTAATCGACCAGCACGGGAAGGCTGGATTCGAGCACTTCGCTCTTGAAGTTGGCATCGGTGACGTGATGAATATGCTCGCTCATGGTTTCCTCGTGTTGTGAATTTTTCCCCGAGTGGGGCCAATTGGAAGAATTGGGAAGAATTGGAAATGCGGATATTGGAATGTATTGGATGAAACAGAACAACCTGGATGATCATGCTAACAAAAAACGCGGCGCGGGGGCAACTTCACTGTCGCCACATTGCTTAGCCACCGGCGAATACTACAATATTCCGGGTTTCTTGTGTTTTTTCTGCTACGGTACAAGCGTCTTCTCTTCAATTATACTTGGATCGCGAATCCTGCATATGACAGAAGGTGGTGTGACATGGCCTATGTTGTGACCGAACCCTGCATTAAGTGCAAATACACGGATTGCGTCGATGTCTGTCCGTGCGACTGTTTCCGCGAAGGACCCAATTTTCTCGTCATCGATCCCGATGAGTGCATCGACTGCACGCTGTGTGTGGCCGAATGCCCAGTTGAGGCAATCTTTGCCGATAGCGACCTGCCCGACGAACAGCGGCACTTTATCGCATTGAACGCCGAATTGTCCAAGCGCTGGAAGCCTATTATCGAACGCAAGGAATCCTTGCCCGACGCCGACACCTGGGCCAAGGTCAAAAGCAAACTCGATAAGCTCGAGCGCTGAGGTCGTTGCTGTACCGCGGGGAGGACGGCAAACAATACTCGGGAGGAAGTATGGAGAAGGTCTGGTTGAAGAGCTACATGGCGGGCGTCCCGGCGGAAATCGATGCCAACGAATTCAAATCGCTTGGCGATTTGTTCGAAAAAAGCGTCAAGACCTTCGCCTCGCGCCCAGCCTACATCAACATGGGCAAGGCGATCAGCTATGCGGAGCTGGATCGATTGTCTGGCCAGTTTTCGGCCTATTGCCAGCAGGTGCTGAAATTACCCCGGGGGGCACGCATCGCCCTGATGATGCCCAATCTACTGCAGTATCCGATCTGCATCTTCGGCGCTTTACGCGCCGGCTATACGGTGGTCAATTGCAATCCACTGTACACGGCGCCCGAACTGGAGCACCAACTCAGCGACTCGGGCGCGGAAACGATCGTGATCGTGGAAAACTTCGCCAGTGTGCTGCAGCAGGTTGTGGCGAAGACCCCCATCAAACATATCATTGTCACCAGCCTTGGCGACATGCTCGGCTTCCCCAAGGGCATGCTGGTCGATTTCGTCGTCAGGAAAATCAAGAAGATGGTGCCCTCCTGGGAACTGCCCACAGCGGTGAGTTTCAAGACGATGCTGGCGCGCGGGGCAAATGCCACGCTGGTGCCGGTGCAAGTCGACCATGAGGATATCGCCTTTCTGCAATACACCGGCGGGACTACCGGTGTTTCCAAGGGAGCGATGCTGACCCATCGCAATATCATTGCCAACCTGCAACAGGCGCATGCCTGGCTCAAACCGGTGCTCACCAAAGGCGATGAAATCATCGTCACAGCCTTGCCGCTGTACCACATCTTCGCCTTGACGGCGAATTGCCTGACCTTCCTCAAGATTGGCGCGACCAACCTGCTGATCACCAATCCGCGCGATATTCCCGGGTTCATCAAGGAGTTGGCGAAGTACAAATTCACCACCATCACCGGCGTCAATACGCTGTTCAATGCCCTGCTCCACGACGCCAATTTTGCCGCACTGGATTTTAGTCATTTGCATGTCTCGCTCGGCGGCGGCATGGCGGTGCAAAAAGCAGTGGCCGACAAATGGAAAATGACGACGGGACACCCTCTGATCGAAGCCTACGGCCTCACGGAAACCTCGCCAGCGGCAACCATCAATCCGCTGGACCTGGCTGAATACAATGGCTCGATCGGCCTGCCGATATCCTCGACCGAGGTGACGCTACGCAACGACGAAGGCCTCGATGTGCCCTTGGGCGAAGCCGGGGAAATCTGTATCCGCGGGCCACAGGTGATGAAAGGCTACTGGAACCGTCCGGAGGAAACAGCCAAGGTCATCATGGCCGATGGTTTTTTGCTCACCGGGGATATCGGCATCGTCGATGAAAAGGGATTCATCCGGATTGTCGATCGCAAGAAGGACATGATTCTGGTCTCGGGTTTCAACGTTTACCCGAACGAGATCGAGGCGATCGTCGCGATGCACCCTGGCGTGCTGGAAGTGGCCGCAATCGGGGTACCGGACGAGAAATCGGGCGAAGCAGTGAAGATTTTTGTCGTCAAGAAAGACCCGAAACTTGGCGCCGAAGATTTGATCGCCCATTGCAAGAACAGCCTGACCGGCTACAAGATACCCAAACACATCGAGTTCCGTGCCGAACTGCCGAAAACCAACGTGGGCAAGATATTGCGCCGTGCCTTGCGCGACGGGACTGCATAAGAGCCGCAAAGTGCCGAAGTCGAACTACCAATGGCTGATCCGCACACATTACCTGTTCCGGGCTTCCTCCTTCGCCGCGCTGTTCGTCGCCATCGGCCTGCATATGCAAGGACAGGGCTACGGCTTCGCCGCATGGGGCTTGCTGATGTTGCAGTTCCTGATTTATCCCCACCTGGTTTACTACCGCGCCCGGATCGCCAGCGATCCGCTCAAAGCCGAATTGTCCAATCTGGTCATCGACTCGCTGCTGGTCGGCATCTGGTCAGCGGCACTGGGGTTTCCGACCTGGATCGCCTTTACGCTGTTCATCGGCACCGCGCTGAACAACGCGATCAACAAGGGCTGGCGGGGGGCGCTGG
>Ga0172380_10000511_pt1 | contig 75460 bp, 70 predicted proteins | sample Leawe162metaG_FD_119747 | JGI IMG/M metagenome (GOLD analysis project Ga0172380, IMG submission 119747) | Leachate microbial communities from a municipal landfill in Southern Ontario, Canada - Leachate well 162 metaG | ecosystem: Engineered > Solid waste > Landfill > Unclassified | place... | reverse complement strand
GCGTTCTCAAATCGTGCACTCCAAGCGAACCGGCCGCATTGTCCGCTATCGCGGCCTTGATCGCGGCGACCTCGTCGGCTTCCACCGACTTGTCCATGAGCCCCGCAACCGAATGCGATATCACCTTCCAACCTTGAAATATGATGTTGATCGCCACGAGAATGGCAAGCACCGGGTCGAGGATGGCGTAGCCGGTGACTATGGCAAGCAAGAGGCCGACCAGCACCCCGACGGAAGTCACGACGTCCGACAGCACGTGGTGCCCATCAGCGGAAAGCGCGGGTGAACGGTGCGACTTGCCGATGCGGATCAGCGTCACTGCCCAGACCGCGTTGATCACACCGGCCAGCGAGTTGATGGCAAGCCCCAGGACCGGAGCCTCGAGCATCCTGGGTGCGGAAAGATGTCCGACGGCTTCCTGTATGATCAGAATGGCCGCAATGACGATCATGACGCCTTCGAGGACGGCAGAAAGATACTCGGCCTTCTGATGGCCGTAGGGATGATCGAGATCGGCGGGCTTCTGCGCATAGCGAATGACGAAAAAGGCAACGAAGGCGGCAACCACGTTGACGGTCGATTCCAGCCCGTCGGACAGAAGCGCCACCGAGCCCGTCACCCACCAGGCGACGAGCTTCAGCCCCATCACGCCGAAGGCCAGCGGGATGCCCCAGAAGGCGAGACGCTTGACGATGTTGTTACCTTGCACAGCCATGCGGCGCCCCCTGCTCTTGCGAGCGAATTGCAGAAGCGAGTTCCAAAACGACGAAACCGCCCGGCGGCGCGGGCGGTTCGGCTATTGGTCGCTCATATGGACGAATTGGACGGCCCTGTCAAAGCCGTGATCCTTACGCCGCCTTTTCCTTCGCCCGTCGCGCAAGATGCGCGACCACGTTCTCGATCATCCGCATGCCGGCGTCCCCGCCGAGCGTCATGATCGATTCCGGATGGAACTGGACGGCGGCCACCGGCTCCTTGGTGTGCTCGATGCCCATGATCGTGCCGTCCTCACTTTCCGCCGTGATCATGAAGTCGCGATCGAGCGTCGCCGGATCGGCGAAGATCGAGTGGTAGCGGCCGACGGTCACTTCCTTGGCAAGCCCTGAGAACACGATGCCGGGCTCCAGCACGCGGATGCGCGAAGGCTTGCCGTGCATCGGGATCGCAAGCTGGCGCAGTTCGCCGCCATAGGCTTCGGCCAGCGCCTGCAGGCCGAGGCAGACGCCGAAGATCGGCAATTGCCGCGCCCGCGCCTTTTTGATGGTCGCCTTGCAGTCGAAGTCCTTCGGGCTGCCAGGTCCGGGCGACAGCACGACCAGGTCCGGATTGATGCGGTCGAACACTTCGTCTGCGACCGGTGAACGCACGGTCGTCACGGTCGCACCCGTCTGGCGGAAATAATTGGCAAGCGTGTGAACGAAGCTGTCCTCGTGATCGACGAGCAGGATGTTCACGCCCTTGCCGACGGCGGCCACGCCGCGCTTCGACTTTTCGTCGTTTCCGGATTTCGCATCGCGAATGGCAGAAATCATGGCGGATGCCTTCAGTTCGGTTTCAGCCTCTTCCTCTTCCGGTATGGAATCGTTCAAGAGCGTCGCGCCGGCGCGCACCTCGGCGATCCCATCCTTGATCCGGACGGTCCTAAGCGTCAAGCCGGTGTTCATGTCGCCGTTGAAACCGACCATGCCGATTGCCCCGCCATACCAGGCACGCGGGCTCTTCTCATGCGCCTCGATGAAGCGCATGGCCCAGAGCTTCGGCGCGCCCGTCACCGTCACCGCCCAGGCATGGGAGAGGAAGCCGTCGAAGGCGTCCATGCCGTCGCGGAGCCGCCCTTCGATGTGGTCGACCGTGTGGATGAGGCGTGAATACATCTCGATCTGGCGACGGCCGATGACCTTGACCGAACCGGGCTCGCAAACGCGGGACTTGTCGTTGCGGTCGACATCCGAGCACATGGTCAGCTCGCTCTCATCCTTCTTGGAGTTGAGCAGCTTGAGGATCTGTTCGGAATCGGCAATCGGGTCGTCGCCGCGCTTGATGGTGCCGGAGATCGGGCAGGTCTCGATGCGCCGGCCCGAGACGCGCACAAACATCTCCGGCGAGGCGCCGACCAGATACTCTTGCTGACCCAGATTGATGTAGAAGGAATAGGGAGACGGATTGATCTCCTTCAGGCGCTTCGAAATCTCCGAGGGCTTGGAATCGCAGCGTTCCATGAACTTCTGTCCCGGAACGACCTCGAAGAGGTCGCCGCGGCGGAAGCTCTCCTTGGCCTTGACCACCAGTTCGGCATATTCGCCGGGACGGTGATCGCCGCGTGGCGGGATCGTGTCGGTCGGCTTGAAGGGCTCCGGCGCGATCTCGCCGGATTTGCCGGCGGTCGTCACGCCGTCCTTCTCGAAATCATAGCGGTCGATCCAGGCCTTGGCCGAATAGTGGTCGACGACGAGGATCTCGTCCGGCAGGAAGAGCACCATGTCGCGCTGGTCTTCCGGCCGCTCAAGCGAGAGCTTTATCGCGTCGAACTGGAAGGCGAGATCGTAGCCGAAGGCTCCGAACAGGCCGATCGACGAGTCCGCGTCCGAATGGAAGAGATCGGTGATGGCGCGCAGCACGGTGAAGACCGTCGGGATCTTGGAACGCTCTTCCTCGGTAAAAATCCGGTCCGGCTCGTTAACCGTCAGATCGAGGCGGCGGGCGGAAGCTGCGCCGAGCGTCAGGTCGGCTGTCGACTTGAGCCTGTTGGCAATAAAGGTGAGCAGCACCTCGCCGCGCTCGTTATAGGCCTCGATCCACACCTTGCGGCCGAAGCAGGAAAGCCCGAGCGGAGGATCGATGATGGCGGTGTCCCAACGGGTATAGCGGCCGGGATACTCGTAGTTGGACGAGAACACCGCACCGCGCCGCTCGTCGAGCCGGTCGATATAGCTGGAAATGGCGTCCGCATAGGGCGTCGGCCGCCGCGTCCGCGTGACCTGGACCCCGCCGCGCGTCTCGTAGGTCTCTCCGCCATCGTCCCGAATGATCGTCGCCATGCTTCCGTTTCTCCGTCTTCTAAGGCCCGGATCGAGGCGCCTTGAATACAAAAAAGCCGCCTCAGGTTCTCCGGGCGGCTTTGGGTCACTTGTCGTTGGACATGACTGGTCAAGGCCGCGTTAGCGAGCCCACCACCAGTTACCGATGTTCAAAAACGTCGTCATGCGGAATCTCATACCGTCAACCCGGCAGCCGCGCAAGAGGGCTTGGAGCGCCACCGTTCCGTCCATCGATGAAACCAAATGCGCCGCCATCCGTTGTCGACAGGCGCGACAACGGAGATCGGACGGTTGCTGAGACTTCTTCTGCTGGCGGCGGCGCTCGCCCCCGCCCCCGCCATGGCCGCTCCGGACAATCCTCCGGTTCCCTTACCGAAGCCGCCTCAGGCCGTTCAAGCACCCGCCGCAGGGGCTCCCGTGCCCGCTGAAAAGCCGGAGGAGAGGCAAGAGCCGGCGACACGGGAACCGCAGAAGAAAGAAGAGCCGGCAGCGCCAGCCGAGCCGCCCCCTCCTCCGCCGCCACCGGTCGAAACCGAAGACAAGGCCGCGTTCGACGCCTGCACGGTCGAGCTGAGGTCACTCGGCGCGGCGTTCAGGACGCTGCCGCGCATCGATGACGGCAATGGCTGCGGCATCGACAAGCCGATTGCGATGACGCGGCTCTCGGCCGGCGTCGCGATCGAACCCGAGGCGACGGCGCGCTGCGAGACGCTCTTACAGCTCGCCCGCATGACCCGCGATCTCGTCGAGCCCGCCGCACGCCTCGGCCTGCCGGATATGGGAAAGCTGAAGGGCGTCCGTCAGACATCCGGCTATGTCTGCCGCATGCGCAACGGCGCCGACGCAGGCAAGATTTCCGAACACGCCCGCGGCAACGCCGTCGACATTTCCGCGCTCGAATTCGAGAAGGGCCTGGTTTCGATGAAGATCGTCGCGAAGGAGGATCCCAACCTCGCCGCCGCCTTCCAGCGGGCGCTGAACGCCGCCGCCTGCCTCTATTTCACCACCGTCCTCTCGCCGGGCAGCGACGAGACGCACCCCGACCACATGCATCTCGACGTAATGAAGCGGACGGCCGGCTATCGGTATTGCCGGTGAAGGCCGGGGATGCGATGCGGGGGATTGCGGCGGGAGCGGACCTCCGCTCGCCCGCGATAGATGACCGACTTGGGCCCGGAAGGTCAAGGTCTGCAATTGGAACGAAAGTACCAACCATCGCAAGCCTCTGCTGGAGCCGCGTCGGACGTTCATTGTCCGGCGGATCTTCCTCACGCCGTCTGCCAGCTTGTAGAGAGAAGTCCGCATTGTATAGGAATAGATGATCACAGTTTGAATGCTGCGTCGGCTCTAGAGAGGAGCGAGACGAAGTTGGAGAAGATTGTCCATGAGCCTACCCACCTCGCTCTATCCCGAGAGAAATATTGTGGACCTCGCGGCACTGGCAAGACTGCAAGACGCAGGTTGCCGGGAGCGTCGCACGCGCCTTTCCAATTGGCTTGTTGAGGTTGGCCTGGATGGGGCCCTGATCACGCGACCTCAGCACCTGACATACTTTTTTGGATTGCGGGGATGGAGAAGCTCGCCAGCCTCGGGGTTCGTCGGCCGTGACGGCTTCGGTTTGATCTCGGTCGGCAATTCAATGGGATCTGACGTCTACACCGATGAAACGGTCCGGTTCGACGATTCGATGTTCGCGACCACCTACGAAGAGCGCGAGCGAGCGGCAATTGCCGCGTTGGATATCCGCCTGGCTAAAACGAAGGCGCTAGGTGCTGATTGCACCGATATCGCAGGACATACCATCACACCGATATCCGAGCATATCTCGTCGATGCGCCGACGCAAATACCCGGATGAAGTCGCGCTCATTTCCGCGGCCATTGCGGCCAATGAAGCTGGGTACCGCGCGATTGCGCCGCATATCGCCCCCGGACTTCTGGAAACCGAAGTGTTTGCCCTATTTCAGGGAGCTGCAATTGTGGCTGCGGGACAGACGATGGGGGAGCTAGGCAACGATTTTCGTGGGGGACAGCCAGGCGGCCGGCCTCGACCCTTGCCTCTGGTGGAGGGCGATCTTCTGCCCGTGGATGCCGGGGCGGTTGTCGCAAACTATTTTTCCGATATGTGCCGGACTTTCGCTGTGTCGGGGACACGAGCGCCAGTGCAGGAGGAAGCCTTCAGCCGTGTTGTTCATGCACTGTCAATAGCCGAAGACATGATCCGGCCGGGCGTTCGATGCGGGACCGTTTTCCAGGAGATTGCATCGATCCTGAACAGCCACCGCGATGACTGGCGCTTTGACCATCACTTGGGCCATGGGCTTGGCTTGGATCCGGTCGAGCGCCCCTTCATAAATTCGGGTTCGAACGACATTTTTGAAGAGGGCTGCACGTTCACTCTCGAACCCGGCTTGTACGGTGACAATCTCCGCGGTGGAATACGTCTCGAGCAAAACTACGTCATAGAAAATGGCGCTCTTCGCCGGCTATCCAGCTTGCCTCTGGACATCTGAAAATTCCGCGGCCCCGAAAGCTCGCACTGGCGAGGGGCCGCCGCTCATCCTGATGCTGGATGAGCCGATCTCTGCGCTCGACGTATCGATCCGACAGGAAATCCTGAACCTGCTGATGCACCTGCGCGAGCACGAGGGTCTGACCTGCATCCTCGTCGGCAACGATCTTGCCGTCATCTCTCATCTCTGTGATCGCGCCGCCGCCTTCCGGCTGGCGCTGAACGCCGCCGCCTGCCTCTACTTCACCACCGTCCTCTCCCCCGGCAGCGACGACACGCACCGCGACCACATGCATCTCGACGTGATGAGGCGGACGGGCGGGCATCGGTATTGGCGGTGAAGGCGGAGGAGGATGGGGTGCGGGAGGATAGTTTTGCACCAGTTGGCACTTGTTGGCCTCGCCTATTTCGCTCATGGCGCATGATAGTGTATCCGGAAGGGAATTATGTTCTCCACGGGAGGCAAAGGCGAATGGCCAGCGATCGAGCCAGTTCGGAAAATCATACGGATGCGCTCGAGCTGGCGGAAGATCTTCGTGCCACGCTTGGGAGATTTGTCCGTCTCGTCAAGAACAAGGCGAATACGCCGACCACCTCTCAGTCAGAGACCCTGTCGCTTCTTGATCGAAGCGGTCCGCTGAGTGTTGCCGAACTGGCAAACCTCCGCAATGTCAGACACCAGAGCATGCGACTGGTCACCGCGCAGCTGGAGCTTGACGGACTGGTCGGCAGACTGCCCAATCCGGCCGACGGGCGCAGTCAACTTCTTTCCATAACCCAGAAGGGGCGTGAAGAATTGTCCCGCTCCCGCGAAGCCCGGACATCGAAGATTGCGGCCTTGATCGAAGAGCGGCTATCCAGCCAGGACAAACAGACGCTTCAAGCCGCAATCCTCATAATCGAGCGGCTCATGTAGCCCGGACCACTACGCCTTCGACAGCGCGGCGAGAACGTTGGACAGGGTGTTCAGCCCCCAGTGCTCGGCATACCTGCCGTCCTCCACCCGCACGATATCGATGACGCTGATGGCGACGTGCCTGCCTGTGGCGGGAATTCCCATCAGTGTACCGGAGTGAACGCCACTGATCGTCTTCCGGGTCGTCACCTTGTCACCCTCGGCGATCTGATCATGGATCGTTATCTTCAGGTCGGAAAAGGCGGGGCGAAGGACGTTCTGGAACGTGTTCCACATGCTTTCCGGGCCATTCGGCATTCCCTGCGGCGCTGAATGGTTGATGAAATCCGGAGCCATCAGGGCATGGAATTCGGTCTCGTTGCCGTCTTGGATGACCTCGATGTTGAAGCGGCGAACCACCTCCTTGTTGTCGGCAGACATGATTGATCCTTCCCGTCAGCTAGCGCGTCAAATCTATACAGTCAAACTGTATAAATTTGACTTATCCGCTGCAGCGCCGGTTTTCAAGTGATGTCGTGGATGGAACACGATCAAAGGCGCGTCATGAGATGTCCGCTTCGATCTCGGCCTCGGTGTCCGCGCCTAAATGGTTGATCGCGACTATCACCGCCGCGGCCTTCCAGCGGGCGCTGAACGCCGCCGCCTGCCTCTATTTCACCACCGTCCTCTCCCCCGGCAGCGACGAAACGCACCGCGACCACATGCATCTCGACGGATGAAGCGGAGGGGCGGCTATCGGTATTGCCGGTGAAGGCGGGGGAGAATGGGGGGAAGCTGGCGTTGCGGGAGGATGGCTTGGCGGAAGGAGCAGACCTCCGCCGGCCCGCGATAGATGACCGACTTGGGGCCGTTTCCTGCCCATCCGTTCAGATCACCAGAGTTTCGAAAGCTGACATTCGGGTAGCCACCGACACGTGGTTTATGTGTCACCATCATATGAAGGACGGCCAAGCCACCAAGATATGTCGGGTTGGCAGACTCTTCAGGACTTACTGAAAGTGCAACATGGGTAGCGGAAAAGCCCTTTCCGCAGCCAGCGCTTGTACTATGGCGTGAACAGACCGAAGAGAAGGCAGAGACCGTAGAACAAGGCGAGCGGGAGGTGGTGAGTGCCACCTAGGCAGGCTGCCCCTTGATCAGCCGTATTTGTGACTCGATATTGCCGACCATCGCAGTGATGCTATTTGAGACCTCACCGATGTAGGCGGGTCCGATACCCTCCAGAGCCTGCCGGTCGTTGTCCTTCCCGTTTCTGTGGACGCAGTGGTGACGCTTTATGGCCATATCGAGGAAGAAGACTTTTTGGTTCGCGTCGCAGAACGGGGTCTTCCCGAGCGCCGCCTGGTAAATCTTCTCGACATCTTCCATATCATGGAAAAGCTGGCTCTTAAGAAAGGCTTGAGTTTCTTCGAGAAGGAGGTTTGGGCGCGCCGCCAGCGCCTGAATTGGAAATTTGCGCGTGGCAAGAGTCACATGGCCGGTCGTCAAGGCTTTGAGGATCTCCGGAGCCTCTGTCACCGCCGTAATCAGCCGGTCCGCGAGATAGGCTTCCATCACCACGACATACTGGACAAAAAGCATCCGATAGAACGTCTTGTCCGATTGTTTCGGCTCGAAGCGATTCACCAGTTCCTCTAGCTGCGTCACCGAGTGGTAATAGGCTTCCTCCGGGTCGTCGGGCATGTATTCCTGGATATATTCGGAATAGTCGAACTCGCTCAGGGCCTGCTCGTCCGCCGTCTGGAACGCTACCTGGACCGACGGATACCCCTCCAGTTCACCGTGCATATCCTCCGCTCCCCCAGTGATGGTCAGAATGAAGGACTCGTGGCAGTAGTTACAGTAGATCCGCGTCTTCTCACTGTGAGGGCCGAAATCAGCACCCGCTTGGCGGTTGGTGTATTCGAGCAGATCGAACTCATAAACGTACATCTTGGCCCGACAGTCGGGGCAAGAAAGCGAGACGACGAGGTGCTGTTCGGACATAGAAGGCTCCCGGCAAGAGCCTTATCATGGCGGACAGGGATTCTGCCCGCAAGTGCCCCGCCGCCGGGGGCAACCCTCTCAGCTTCCGGCGGTGTTGGTGGATGAGGTTGACGCAGAACTCGGACAGGTGACAGCGGTGCGGCTATCAGTCAACGCCACGGGAACTCGTGTGTCCACATTGAAGGCGCAAAAGCGACACGACTTCGGCCATTGGCGCTTTGCGGGAGTCTTGAAGCGGACCGCCTGCTTTCAGGAAGTCGAATAACTTCCATCAATGGCAGGAATGACGGCGCAAAGCTACCTTTCAATAGTCGAAGATTCCATGTCCGCCTCGGCCCAACAGCCGCCCCAACCGCTCCCCCCCCTCAGAACAACCCTTCAATATATCCCTCTTCATTGAGAAAAATCCGCTCGGCGGCGGGCGATTTCGGCAGGCCTGGCATGGTCATGATCTCGCCGGTGATCGCGACGACGAAGCCGGCGCCGGCGGAAAGTCTGACCTCGCGCACATGCACGACATGGCCTTCCGGCGCGCCGCGCAGATTGGGATCGGTGGAGAAGGAATACTGCGTCTTGGCGATGCAGACCGGCAGCCCGCCATAGCCCTGCTCCTCCCATTGCCGCAATTGTTCGCGGACCGACTTGTCGGCGGTGACTTCGCCGGCCCGGTAGATTTCCCTTGCCACCCTCTCGATCTTCTCGAAGAGCGGGAGCTGGTCCGGATAAAGCGGCGAGAAGTGCGCTGCACATTCTTCGGTGAGTTCCACCACCCTGTGCGCCAGATCGGTTATTCCCGCCGAACCTTCCGCCCAGTGACGGCACAAAATAGCTTCGACGCCGTATTCGGCGGCGCACCGCTTCACGGCTTCGATCTCGGCCTCCGTATCGGTCCCGAAATGGTTGATGGCGACGACGACCGGCACGCCGAATTTCCGAACGTTCTCGATATGCCGGCCGAGATTGACGGACCCGGCGACAACGGCTGCGATATCCTCCCGCGCCAGATCGTCCTTCTTGACGCCGCCATTCATCTTGAGCGCCCGGACGGTCGCGACGATGACCGCCGCGGACGGGTGAAGCCCCGCCTTGCGGCACTTGATATCGAAGAATTTCTCCGCGCCGAGGTCTGCGCCGAAGCCGGCCTCGGTCACCACGTAATCGGCAAGCTTCAGCGCCGTGCTGGTGGCGATCACGGAATTGCAGCCATGGGCGATATTCGCAAAGGGCCCGCCATGAACGAAGGCCGGGTTGTTTTCGAGCGTCTGTACGAGATTGGGCTGCATCGCATCTTTCAGCAGCACCGCCATGGCGCCATCCGCCTTGATGTCACGGGCGAAGACCGGGCTCTTGTCGCGCCGGTAGCCGATGATGATGTCGCCGAGGCGCTTTTCGAGATCGTCCAGATTGCGGGCAAGACAGAGGATTGCCATGACCTCGGACGCAACCGTGATATCGAAGCCGGTTTCGCGCGGATAGCCGTTGGCCACACCGCCGAGCGAGCAGACGACCTCGCGCAAGGCCCGGTCGTTCATGTCCATGACGCGCCGCCAGGTGACCCGACGGATGTCGATGTTCTGCTCGTTGCCCCAATAGATATGATTGTCGATCAGCGCGGAGAGCAGGTTGTGCGCGGACGTGATGGCGTGGAAGTCGCCAGTGAAATGGAGGTTCATGTCCTCCATCGGCACGATCTGGGCATAGCCGCCTCCGGCCGCCCCGCCCTTCACCCCGAAACACGGGCCGAGAGACGCCTCGCGAATACAGACGACGGCGTTCTTGCCGATACGATTGAGACCGTCGCCGAGCCCCACCGTCGTCGTGGTCTTGCCTTCGCCCGCGGGCGTCGGGTTGATCGCAGTAACGAGGATCAGCTTGCCGTCCTTGCGCCCGGCTTGGGCGGCAATGAAATCAGCCGAGATCTTCGCCTTGTCATGTCCGTAGGGAACGAGCTTTTCCACCGGGATACCGAGTTTGGCGCCGATCTCGACGATAGGTTTCTTTGTCGCCGCACGCGCGATCTCGATATCCGATTTGAATTCAGCCATGCAATTTCCTCCCTGTCCCGCCCCCATTGCCTGCGGACGGGCGCCCCCTTCAAAGCCTGCGCGATAACAGCGTGATGTCAGGCGTATCCTTACGTCACCTCCCTGCGGGGCGGCAAGAACTTTGCGAGGTCTCTTGCGGAAGGAAACCGTGCCGCTTATCAGGTTCTTCTGCACAAATCCCGGAGACGGAGAAGAGCACGAATGAAACCCCTGGAACTGATCATCGAACGGATCATCCTGTCGAGCCGCTGGATTCTCGTCGCCTTCTATCTGGGACTGGTAGCTGCGCTCGCAGTCTATGCTGTGTCCTTCGGCTATAAATTCCTGAAGGTGGCGGGAAACGTCTTCACCTACACCGAGGCCGAGATGATCCTCGCCATGCTCGGGCTGATCGACGCCGCGCTGGTCGCAAGCCTGATCGTCATGGTAATGATCTCCGGCTACGAAAATTTCGTCAGCCGCTTCGACGAGGCCGAGGACCAGGTGTCCTTCCTCGGCAAGCTCGATTCCGGCAGCCTGAAAATCAAGGTCGCCTCGTCCATCGTCGCCATTTCCTCGATCCACCTGCTCCAGGTCTTCCTCAATTCGAGCCAGTACACCGACGGCAAGATCATGTGGCTGACGCTTATGCACCTCGCCTTCGTGGTCTCCGCGGTCATGCTCGGCTTCCTCGAAGTGATGATGAAGAAGGCGAAGGACGCCGCGGTCGACAAGGGCTGAACGGACGGGAGGCTTTCGCCTCCCGCCCTCGTCTTCCGGATCAGCCCTCGCCGATGGCGATCAGGCTGGCATTGCCGCCGGCGGCAGCGGTGTTGACCGAGATCACCTGTTCCACGGCAAAGCGCATCAGATAGGCCGGACCGCCCGCCTTGAAGCCGGTGCCGGACAGGCCCGATCCGCCGAATGGCTGGGTACCGACCACCGCGCCGATCATGTTGCGGTTGATATAGACATTGCCCGTGTCGAGCGCCTCGGTGACGGTGCGGATGGTCTCCTCGATGCGGCTGTGCACGCCGAGCGTCAGGCCATAGCCGGTCGCATTGATCGACTCGATCACCTTGCCAAGGTCCTTTGCCTTCCAGCGCACCACATGCAGCACCGGACCGAAGACTTCCCTGGTCAGCGCCTCGGGACGGCCGAGCTCGATGATGTGTGGGGCGAAGAAGTTTCCGGTGTTCGGCACGGTGCCGGCATAGCGAACCTTCTGCGTCTTGCGCATCTCGGCCACATGCCCTTCAAGCATCGTTTTCTGCTTCTCGTCGATCACCGGGCCGACATCGGTCGTCGTCAGCGCCGGATCGCCAAGGTTGAGTTCGCGCGCAGCACCCTCGATCATCTCCAGCATGCCGTCGGCAATGTCGTCCTGCAGATAGAGGATGCGCAGCGCCGAGCAGCGCTGGCCGGCCGAGCGGAAGGCCGACATGACGACGTCGTCGGCCACCTGTTCGGCCAGCGCCGTGGCGTCGACGATCATCGCGTTGATACCGCCGGTCTCGGCGATCAGCGGTACGATCGGACCATTCTTGGCGGCAAGGGTCCGGTTGATCGCCTGTGCCGTTCCGGTCGAGCCGGTGAAGGCAAGGCCGCCGAGCGCGGGGTGGGCCGAAATGGCTGCACCGATCTCCGGACCGCCCGGCAGAAGCATCAGCACATCGGCCGGCACACCGGCCTCATGCATCAGCTTCACGGCCTCATAGGCAATAAGCGGCGTCTGCGGCGCGGGCTTGGCGACGACTGCATTGCCGGCGACGAGCGCCGCCGAAACCTGGCCGAGGAAGATCGCCAGCGGAAAATTCCACGGAGAGATGCAGGCAAACACCCCGCGGCCGCGCCACAAGAGCCGGTTGCTCTCGCCGGTCGGGCCCGGCATCGCCTCGGCCTCTGCGAAGAGCTTGCGCGCCTGGACGGCATAGTAGCGGCAGAAGTCGACCGCCTCGCGGATTTCGGCAATACCGTCGTCCAGCGTCTTGCCGGCTTCGGCGGACAGGAGCGCCAGCAGCCGGTCGCGATTGGCTTCCAGCAGGTCGGCGGTCTTGTCGAGGCAGGCGGCGCGCTCCTCGACCGGCATCTTCGACCAAGAAGCAAAGCCCTTGCGACCGGCGACGAAGGCACGATCGACATCGGCGACGGCGGCATTGCGCACGGTACCGACGACCCGGCTCCGGTCGGCCGGCGACAGGACCGGCACGGCCTCCGCCTGGCCCGTCGCCCCCGGAACCAGCGGACCGGCATCGATCTTAGCCGTCTGGCTCGCCAGCGACGCGATCAGGCCCTGAAGGCTTTCGCGATGACCGAATTCGAAGCCGGCGCTGTTGCGGCGCTCCCCGTAAAGCTCGAGCGGCATGGGGATCTGGCTGTGGCGCACGCTCTTGCCCTTGTCGATGCCGAGCCGCTCCACCGGCCGTTCGAGCAGCTGGGCGATCGGCACGTTCTTGTCGCCGGCGACCGCCACGAAGGACGAGTTCGCACCGTTTTCCAAAAGACGGCGGACCAGATAGGCGAGCAGGTCGCGATAGCCGCCGACCGGCGCGTAGATACGGCAGGCGATCCGTTCATTGCCGGAGAGCAGGCTGTCGTAGAGCGCCTCGCCCATGCCGTGCAGGCGCTGGAACTCGAAGCCCGTGCGATCGGCGCCAGCCAGTTCCAGGATCATCGACACCGTCAACGCATTATGCGTGGCGAACTGCGGGAAGATGCGTTCGCGCTTGGCGAGCATCTGCGCGGCGCAGGCGAGATAGGAAAGATCGGTCGCCGGCTTGCGTGTCCAGACGGGATAGTCGTCGAGCCCCCGCTCCTGCGCGCGCTTCACCTCGGTATCCCAATAGGCGCCCTTGACCAGGCGCACCATCATCCGCCGTCCATGCGCAACGCAGAGTCCGTCGATATAGTCGATGACCTGGGGAGCGCGCTTCTGATAGGCCTGGATTGCCAGACCGAAGCCGTCCCAACCAGCCAACGACGGATCCGTGAACACGGCGGCGATGACATCGAGCGACAATTCCAGCCGGTCTGCTTCTTCGGCATCCACGGTGAAGTTCAGCTGATGGGCCTTCGCCATCTGCGCCAGCTTGAGGACATCCGGGACCAGCTCTCGCATGACCCGTTCCCGATGCGTCGCCAGATAGCGCGGATGGAGTGCCGAGAGCTTGACCGAAATGCCCATGCGATCCGGCAGCTGGCTGCCCTTGCCATGCTTGGCCATGAAGCCGCCGATCGACTCGATGGCAGCGGCATAGGAGTTGAAATAGCGCCGTGCGTCCTCCGCCGTCCTTGCGCCCTCGCCCAGCATGTCGAACGAATGGCGATAGCCCTTCTCTTCACTTTTGGCGGCGCGCGAAAGCGCATCCTTCATGGTTTCGCCAAGCACGAAGTGATGGCCGAGGAAACGCATCGCCTGCTTGGTGGCCGAGCGCACGGTTGGAAGGCCGAGCCGCTTGACGAGGCCGCGCACGACACCTTCCGGCGTTTCGCCCGGCCGGATCACGCGTGCAGAAAGACCCAGCGCCCAGGCGGAAGCCGAAACGAACCAGCTGTCGCCATGCGCCTCGTGCTCGCTCCAGCCACCCTCTTTCAGCTTGTCTTCGATCAGCCGATCCTGGGTCAGCGCATCGGGCACGCGCAGCAGCGCTTCGGCCAGGACCATCAGGGCAAGACCCTCGCGCGTCGATAGGCCGTATTCGCGAAGAAAATCCTCGACTCCGCCGATGGAGCCGGAATTGTTGCGGATCGCCTCGATGAAGCGCGTGGCGCGCTGGTCGATCGCGGCATTCTGGCCATCGGACAGCGCAAGCCGCTTTGCGAACTGGCCGATGAGTGCATCGTCGTCAGCGCTGTAGGGAGCATCGAATGGCTGGAAAAGGGTCATGTCTGGCTTGATCATCGTCACCTCCGAGATATCGGCAACATAGCGATCGTCCACTAGCGATACTCACCATTGTTTGATATCGTAGCTTTGAGTGTCGCTACGTATTAGGTAATTTGCAGGGAAATATGAAGGAAATAGACAAACTCGACCGGAAGATTCTTCGGGCGCTTCAGAAGGAGGGTCGTCTCACCAATATCGAGCTGGCCGAACGCGTCAGCCTGTCGCCGACGGCGACCGCCGAAAGGGTGAAGCGCCTGACGCGCGACGGCTTCATCACCGGCTATATGGCGGTGCTCTCGCCGCAAAAGCTCGGACGCAATCTTCTCGTGTTCATCGAGGTCAAGCTCGACCGGACAACGCCGGACGTCTTCGACGCCTTTGCCGCGGCTGTCAAACGCAGCGATGATGTCATGGAATGCCATATGGTCGCGGGCGGATTCGACTATCTGGTCAAGGCGCGGGTCGCGGGCATGGACGCCTATCGCCAGTTCCTCTCTGAGGTTATACTACCCCTGCCGGGCGTGCGGGAAACCCACACCTATGCGGTGATGGAGGAGGTCAAGGCTAGTTCATCCTTGCCTGTCTGAACGGCATTTTATTAAGTTGTTGAGTCTGAACAAAAAATTCAGGCGCCTGAAATTTTGGTTCGACAACCATTTTGAATTATGGTTTGACAGCGATCATGAAAACGAAAGAATGCTGGCTTTTCAACAATTATCCTATATTTGTTAAAGTTAACATACCTACCTTGGTCAATTCTCGAAATCACTTCAATGATAACCGCGGAACGCCAGTCGCTGCTGAGCGATGAAATTTCGAACATAGAGACCAGGGCCCAGTTCATGCAATCCATGGCCAGGGTTGCTCGCGAATTCGACCTTGATCACATAACAATCCTCACGGCACCCGATTCCGCGGATGTGGTTATGGCTCCACTTTTCCTGGAGAGCACACTCCCTGCGCAGTTCGCGCGCGATTTCGACCGCAATCGCTTCCTCCGGTTCTGCCCCGTCATTCCTCGCGTGCGCCAGTCAGTGCTGCCGCAGTGCTGGTGCCTTGATGAGGAGGAATCGTCACCCGATTGCGACGGTCTTTCCGAAATGTACGAGCTGATGCGGAAGTACGACCTCCTGATGGGGATTCTTTTCCCCATGATGTCAATTGACTCAAACCGCTATCTCGTGCGCTACGACGGCGCCCGCGCACCCTTGTCGCAGCCGGAAATGAACGAACTCGGGATGATCACGCTCCATGCCTTCGACGTTTTCGACAGGATGCGAAGGGCCGAGCAGGCAAATCCCAACGTCCTTTCTCCGCGCGAACTGGAAGTCCTGCGTTGGACCGCGCAGGGCAAGACCTCCGTGGAGATCGGGCAGATTCTTTCGCTGTCCGACCACACCGTGAACGCCTATATGACCAATGCCATCAAGAAGCTCGACTGCGTGAACCGGACGCAGCTGGTGGCCAAGGCAATCCGGCTGAAACTCATCAACTGATTGCGCAGATCGTCGGCGAGCACACCGCAATAGACGGGGCAGCCAAGGCCAGACACCGCGTGCCCGCGCTCGGAACCCGTCAGAACTTGCAGACCCGGCCTATCGATCGAGAACCGAACGCAGCTCCACCAGATTGGACCTCACGCGAAGGACATAGAATCCCATGGTCGCGAGATGAGTCGGCATGATCCAGCCGTCCTCGCTACCGTTCGAGATGATTGCCGGCTGGATGCGCAACGCCGCCTGGAGCTGCTTTTCCATTTCGCTCCAGATCGCAACCAAGTTGCGGTCGCGGATCACGTCAACGAAATCCGCACGCGCCGCCTGGAAAACCGCATAGAGCGCGTAAAGCTGACCATAGGAAAACCAGAAGCGGTCATCCGCGCGCGTGTCGAACCAGCCGGCATTGTAGTCTTCCGAGCGCCTGCGCAATATGTCGGAGGTATTGCCGAGATCACTCGCCGTGCGGTCCAGTAGCTGGATCAGGTTGTCCGCACGCGCATCGAAGACCGCCTTGCAGCCGTCAAGGTCGGTATTGAACTTTCTCCAGCTCTTCACCGCGGACCTGTAGAAACTCGGTGTCGGCGTCTTGAAGCCGAAGGGATTGGTTCCGAAATACCACGTCCCCTCGTCGAACTGGATATTGCCGCGGGCGTCCTGGAGGTCGTTGTTGATGCTCGACGTGCCACGCACGCGACCGAGATTGTCGGCAAGTTCGATCGCCATGCGTCGTGCAACCTGGTTGACGCCGCGCTGGAAGGAAGCCTTGTTGTCGAAAAACGGAGTGTGATCCCAATCCACGCCGAACAAGCCCATCTTGTAAAGCAGGGTCGAGGATATCCAGACATTCTCGTTGACGTTGCTGTCCGTCATGTCGGCGACCACCGTGACGATCGCCGAATTCTGGCAGGTTCCCGGCTTGTCCGGGAACTGCTGGCCCGCCGGCACCGTACGCTCCTCGAACTTGTAGGCCTTGGCGAATTCCGGATCGAAGCCGTACCAGAACTGTGTGCGCCAGAAGAAAACCCCGTAAAGGACGACGAGCACGAGCAGGATCAGCAGGATCGGCCCCTTCACCATCCAGTTGCGGCGCGAATACCAGCTATGGGCCGCAAGAAAGGGCCAGAGCAGCCCGGCCACGACAAGCCCGACGCCGCGCCCCATGGCGCCGAAAACGCGATGAAAGAAGGCGATGATCGGATCAAGCATTGTCGTCGTCTCCTAGGCCGTAAAGGCGTTTGCGGAAGCTTTTCTTATCCTGCAGATATGTTGCCGCCAATCGAGAGACGACAAATTCCCGGAAGCTTTCGCTGTAGCGTTCATAAGCATCATAAAAGCCCTGCTTGTCGAATACAAAACGCGACACGAAGTCAGCCGGCACGAACTGCGCGATCAGTCGGTTCGTTAGCCATTGATCCGGATGGTCAGGCCGGGCCCGAATGAGGAGAAACCGACGCTCCGGCGCCACATCCGCGAGGCGGATATTCCCGGAGGCCGAAATCGCCCGGATCATCTCCTGGAGGAAGGGATAGGCGCCGTCGCGAGCGATCGCCTCGGCATTCCGGTGTATCCACGTCTGCAGCCAGACGCTGTCCGCCTTGGTCAGGTCCATGGACGGATCAGAGCGATAGACGAGCGACAGGATCGTCATTTCGGCCCTGAGCGAAAAGAGCCCCGACGCCTCGACCCAGCTTGCCCGCGGCAGCTCTATCCGCCCGGTCTTCGCAAGGAAATCAAAAATCCGGGCGTGGTCCTTGATCGAGATATAGCTGACCTGCCAGGGCCGCGAGCGGCGGAACCCGGGCGCCGCCGGATCGCAGATCACGGTCGTCGTCTTTTCATCCACAAAGATGAAAACTCCGCCGAAGTGATTGGCCCAGAAGGCGTCATGCCTGAAAACCAGTTTGTCCGGGACCAGTACGTTCTGGCGGATATCGCCCGTGAGCTTGGCAAGCTCCACCATCCGGTTCAGAAGCTCGTCGTCGCGCCAGGCATCGGGGGCGGTCTGCAACCGATCGGCAAGCTGGCGCAGCTCGCCGGCCTTGCCGAGCAGGTCTTCCGCTGACAGGACCCGGAACTGGACTTCGTTGATCGAAAGTAGATCCTCGAGCGTTTCCACCTTCGAGACCGAATCCTCGATCTCGCCGTAGAGCGCATCCTTTATCGTGATGGCGTTGATCGCACGCGCATTGGCGCCGAAGAATTCGTGCATCAGTCCCGCGGTATTGGAAAAGCTCGTGTGAACCACCGGCAGGTTCTCCTGCTCCGGGGTCAGGATGATGAAACGGCGGTTGACCCTGTTCGGATCGAGATAGTCATAGTCGCCGAGTTCGTCGGCTATCTGGGGCGAGAACCCCGTCATGTCGATATCGAAGCTCGAAAGCGCTGTCGGTCGCAGCCCGAAACCGGCCAGTGCCTTGTTGTAGCGCTCGATCAGATGCGGTTCGCTCACCGTGAGCAACCGCCCGTAGATGAGTTCGGCCTCGAGCAGACGGTTCATTGCTGCCACCTGCCGCCACGCTTCATCGCCTCGATCTCGGCAAGTGCTCGCTCACGCTGGCGCTCGCGGCGGATGATCTCGGTGACCGCCGCCTCGTCCGACTTGTCGGCATAGCGGAATTCGCTGTCGGCATAGCGGTTGATCTCCTGGAGAATCATCTCCATCGTCACCGGGCCACGCAGTTCTGCGATCATCTCCTTCTTCTCGTCGTAGCCCTTGTGTATGAATGTCTCCGGCGCTGCGAACCATTCGTCCGGCAAGTCCACATCCATCGCCCGCATTTTGATCGCGTCTGTAATGTTCTTGATCGCCCGGCCGGTGAAGCGCGGCTCGACGCGCTTGATCTCGTGCAGGTAGGCGCCAATGTCGGCGAGCGTCTCGATCCTGCCCTTTTCCTTTTCGAACCGCTCCCAGACGGCGATCAGCCCGTCTTCCTCCGGGCGGTCGTGCTTTTCGTAGGAGACGGAAACGGCGCGCCTGATTTCCTGATTTGCGTAGAGTTCGTGCTGCCCGAGCGGTATCGAATGGTTCTTGCCGATCAGAAGGGCGAAGATGTCGATATAGTCCGCCTCGCTCTGTGGCCCGTCGATCAGCCATCGTCCCCCTGCCCGTTGGCGCAACGCGTCATCGACATTCTCCGGATAGTTTGAGAACATTCCGAAGGTGCAATTGCCGCGCACGACAGTCGACGCGCCGGCAAAGCTCTCCATCAAGACCGCCGTCACCTCATGCTGGCCGGCCGATGCCCGGTCATCCGAACGCCGGGCGGCGACCTGATCGACATCGTCGATCGTGCCGAAACCGATGGCGCGCGGATTGATGACGTTGTTGACGAATTCCTTGGCATTCTGTCCCGATTTGCCCTGATAGGAGGAAATCTGGTCGACGCCAAAATTCTCGTAGTGGAAGGTATAGCCGGCGATCTGGCAGTAGTCGTTCAGGAGCCCGGCAATCATCTGGATGAGGATCGTCTTCCCCGTCCCCGGCATGCCGTCGCCGATAAAGGTGAAGAGGAAGCCGCCGAGTTCGACAAAGGGGTTCATCTGCCTGTCGAAATCATAGGCCATCAGCATCTTGGCCAGCTTCATCGCCTGGTATTTGGCGATGTGGTTGCCGATAATCTCCTCGGGCTTCTTGAAGGTCATCACCAGCGGCTTGCGCTTGGCGCCGGGCGCGACATCGAAACCGTCGAGGGTGAAATCGTCCTGATCGATGCGAATATGGGTGTTTTCAAAAGTGGCGAGGCCCGCAAACCGGGCCTTGCGGGAGATCAGCCCATCGATCGCGACCCGGGCAAAAGCCCGGGCACGCGCCACTAGCGCCGTATCATCCGGAGCACCCGCCAGCGCCGCATCGAGACCGGCGATCATGCTCTTCAGCGCGTCCTGGGGGGTATCGAACAGGAAATCCGGTTCCTTCGTGTCGTTGGCGGGCTCGCTTTCCCCGGAAAGCGTGGAGATGAGATAGGCGGCAAAGACGAAAGCTGCGACATAGGCCGAGGCAGACAGGAGCGCCTTGAAGCGCTCGGCCTCCGCCCCCTGAAGCGGTGCGGAAATATTGCGCGCCTGCAATTGCTCGAGGTCGCTCTGGCGAGCAAAGACCGCGCTGACCGCCAGAGCCACCTGCAATCCGCGCCGGGTGCGAAAAAGAACACCGTGCTGGAGCGGCGACAGCATGGGATCGTCCGGCCGCGCCGACTGGATCGTCTTCGCAAGCTCGACATCCCTGGTACGTCGCACCGATCCGGTCGAGACTGTCGAGACGAAACGCCGCCCTGTGCCGGCGAGTGCAGCGGCGCCCGGGCCCTCGCCGTGATCGAGCACGATCAGCCGCGTGATCAACCCCTGCGCGACGGCAAGATGCCTAGCGATCTCTTCTTCCTGGATCGTGGTCAATCCGGCGCTCAACCCATTCATCGTCAAACCTCGCTCACCACCTGGTTGCCGGAAATGACGTGCACCCGGTAATTGCCGAAGACCGCTGCCGCCTCGCCCGAGGCGTAGAGCGCCTGATAGGCATCATGCGGCACCAGTGCGTGCTTCTCGTAGGCGCTCACCCCCATCCTCGCCGCTTCCAGATCGTTGGTCTCGATATGGAACTCCTGGGTCGCAGGCGTGGAGGAGAAGAAACCCTTCTGCGCAGGCCGCTCCGCCTTGGAAAAGACCTCCTGCATGGTCCAGGTGAGTAGCCAGGCATTGTCCGGCTTGCGCACACGAGCCAGGATTTCGTTGATCCGGGCGTTGTTCTCGGTGATGCCCGCTGAATAGAAGGGCCCGAGCACCATCCGGCGCAACTGCTTGGGATGAAGCGTCGGAAAATCCTTGTCCATATTGGTGGCGATGGTCGCCGGCGTCAGCGAATAGGCGCCGTTCCTGGCGGCAAAATCGTCGAACTGCCGAGCAAGCTCGGGATTGAGCAGGCCGCCCACGGGCAGCGGCACGTCGACATCGGTGTTGAGTTTGCCGTCGCCGGTCACGAGTAGCTTGGCAACGTTAGGCGAGGAATCCTCGATCCCTGCGATATAGATCATCGGCAACGTATTGCTGCCGTCGAATGCTCCCCAGGTCACCACATAATAGGGCCGCTTGGTCTTCTCGTTGACCGTGACCCGCACCGTTTCCGGCAGAACATAAGGTGAGAAGATATCGCCCTTGCCGATCTGCTCGAGATAGATCCGCTCGGCCATCTGTGTCTGAAGAGCTTCCGGAAACGCCTTGTGGCGCAGGATGAAGTCGGCCATCTCGGCACGTAGCGATGCGGCATCCGGGATGGCGGACAGCCTCTTTTCGGCGCTTCCGCGATCGTTTTCGAGCTCCAGCACGTTCTGAAAAACGGGAAAGCCGCTTTCTGCCCGCGATATGCGGAACTGCTCGACAAATCCGATGCGGTTTTCCCAACAGGCAAAGGAATTCTTCAGCCGTTCGACATAGGGAAGCAGCAGCGCGCCCGCGAGACCGCCGCCCGGCAGCGCCAGGTCAGGATTGCCGAGATAGATCTCAAGCCCGCCAAGCGCGGCCCGGATCGATTTGAAATACTGGGCAACCGGCCCATCGACCGCATTCAACATCTCGTCCGTCCATCCAGCCGGGCGCCGGTCAAGGCTTCACGTAGTTGGCGGAATTGTGCTTCTCGAGCACCGCCTGGAAGCGCCGGGCGAAGGCTTCGTCTGCGAGTTTCTTGCGGCGCTGGATATCCTGCGTGGCCAGCATGTTCTTTTCATGCAGTTCGAGCAGGTCGCCGATATGTCGCTGGGAGGCCGCACCGACGCCCGCCATGGTTTCTTCCGCGGCGGTGTCCACCTGGCTGCCAAGCGTGTTGATCTTGTGTGCGACATCCTGCTGTGCCGCGGTCTTGAGCGAATCCTCAAGTGCCTTATAGAGTACGATCCGCTGTTCGGTATCGATCGTCAGCTTGTTGATCAGCGTGTTCTGCGCGGCAATCTGGTTGTTGAGCGAATCGACGAAGGTCTGGAACATCGAGGTATAGCGTTCGAGCGTCTGGCTTTCAGCCAGCAGTTCCTGTTCCTTCGCCTGCATCTGATTGTATTCCGTCGCAAGCTTGGACCGTTCGCCTTCCAATTCCGTGCGCGCTGACTGGTCGGTGGAGGCTGCGATCTTGTTCTCAAGGTCGAGAAGCATCGGGTTCAACTCCTCGATCCGCTTCTGTGTCGTTTCGAGAGTGACAATGGTTCCCTTGCGTCGCTCGATCACCTGGATCAGGCTTGTCTCCGAACTCTTGTATCGCTGATCGAGAATCGCGCGCTGCTCTTTCAGGATGCCCACGATGCTATCGGATTTGGCGAGCAGGTCCTGGAGATTGCCGGCAAGCGACATATTGCGCACCCGTTCGGTGCGCATGCGCTGGGCCCTCTGCTTTGAGAATATGCCGATGAACTTCTCGTAGCCCGTATAACTCTTCATGCTTTCGAACTCGGACCCGAAGACATTGGTCGCGTCCTCGAGCCCGATGATGAGATCGGCGATGTTCGCCTCCATCACCTTCTGTTGCTTGATGACGTCCTCGATGCGGGCATTCTCTATATCGAAATCGGCATCGCCAATCTTCGTGTCAGCCTTGGCGAACTGGTCGAGCAGGACACCGGAATGCTCCATCTTGCCGCGCACCTCGTTGACAATGTTGCGGGTCTTCTCGATTTCGCTGTCGAAGGACTGAAGCGAGGCCATCAGGGTCGTCTCCTTGGATTGTCGTCAAAGCGCCCGATCGGGGAAGATGGTCGGACCTGTGGGGACCTTATAACAATTCCCCGTTTTGAAAACCGTCCCGGCCGCTCGTGCTCAAAGATTCCGGATCTGATATGGAGATTCCCGACCTCGTGACAAGATCATGCAAGACAGAAAAGGCCCTGGCGAGACGTGTCGACAGGGCCCTATTGGCAAAGAAAGGTTGTCGCGCGCTCACTTGGCGGCGGCCGGATCCTTCAAATAGGCGATGATGTTCTCGATATCGTCTTCCTTCTTCAGGCCGGCAAAGGTCATGGTCGTACCCTTGACGAGATCCTTCGGCTTGGGAAGGTATTCCTCCAACAGTTCCTCTGTCCAGGTCTTGCCGTCCGCGCCGAATTCGGCCATCGCCTTGGAATACTTGAAGCCCTCGAAAGTTGCGACCGGTCGTCCGACAATACCCATCAGCGAAGGCCCTACCCTGTTCTTGGGTTCGGTCGCCGTGTGGCAGGCTGCGCATTGCTTGAATACCTTCGCGCCGGCAACAGGATCGCCATCGGCAAGGGCCACGCCAGCGGGCAGAGCCAGCGCCGCAGCCAGGAACAGATAGTTGATTTTCATGAATTCTCTCTCCACTTGAAATTAGGTCCCCACACACAGCAGTGACAAACGTCAAAATAGACGTTTTTAAGACAATTGCCACAGGACGGGTTGACGCGCCTGCCGGAGAACTCAATTGCAGGCGAATTTTTCGTCCCAATGCCGCCTGCAGAAGGAAACGTATTTCTCGTTGCCGCCGACGTCGATCTGCGCACCCTCGCGGACAAGATTTCCCGCGCTATCGAACCTGGCGACCATCGTCGCCTTCCTGCCGCAATGACAGATAGTGCGGATCTCCCGCAACTCGTCGGCAATCGCGAGAAGCGCCATCGAGCCAGGAAAAAGCTTACCCTGAAAGTCGGTGCGCAAACCATAGGCCATGACTGGAATGGAAAGCCGATCCGCGACACGGGCCAGTTGCCAGACATGGCTCTCGGTCAGGAATTGCGCCTCATCGATAAAGACACAAGCGATCGTGCTCTCGGCGGCAAGCTCTTCCACCTCGCCGAACAGATCGCTTTCCGGCTCGAATGTTCGCGCGTCCGACGCAAGCCCGATGCGCGAAGCAACACGCCCTGACCCACTGCGATCATCGAAAGCGGCCGTGAATATGACCGTGCGCATGCCGCGTTCCTGGTAATTGTACGAGGCCTGCAGAAGCATGGTCGACTTCCCGGCATTCATCGACGCATAATTGAAATAGAGCTTTGCCATCCGAGTGCCTCCGATCGAGCCTAGATGAAAAAAACCGGAAGGAATTCATAGCCCGCGGAAACGCAAACCACAGAAAATTCCCGTGTCGGAAGGCCGTGGCGCCCTCGCTTCGCGTCGAACATCACGTCGCAAAGAGGGAGGGCGAAGCGCCGCAAATGCACCGTGTACGCTTGCTTTTGTGCTGTATAGAATGTTGACTTGGGAACTTAAAAAACTGGGGAGTACCTCTATGTCCAAAATCAATTTCCAGCGTCTCACAATCGCGACCGCTGCCGCGATTGTCGCTCTCGGCACCGCTCCGGCGATCGCTGCGGAGCCCGAAAGCTGCGCCACCGTGCGCTTTTCCGACGTCGGCTGGACCGACATTACTGCAACGACTGCAACCGCTTCCGTGGTCCTCAAGGCGCTCGGCTACGACACGGCCGTGACCGTACTCTCCGTGCCGGTGACCTATACCTCGCTGAAGAACAAGGATATCGACGTTTTCCTCGGCAACTGGATGCCGACCATGGAGGCCGACATTGCGCCCTACCGCGACGAGAAGTCGGTCGAAACGGTCCGCGAGAACCTCGAAGGAGCAAAGTACACCCTGGCGACGAATGCCAAGGGCGCCGAGCTCGGCATCAAGGACTTCAAGGACATCGCAACCCACAAGGATGCGCTGGAAGGCAAGATCTACGGAATCGAGCCGGGCAATGACGGCAACCGGCTGATCATCGACATGGTCGACAAGGACACCTTTGGACTGAAGGGCTTCGAAGTGGTCGAATCCTCGGAGCAGGGTATGCTTGCCCAGGTTGCTCGCGCCGAAAAAGACGGAGGCCCCATCGTGTTCCTCGGCTGGGAACCCCATCCGATGAACGCGAATTTCAAACTCACCTATCTCTCCGGCGGCGATGACGTATTCGGCCCCGATTTCGGTGGCGCGACGGTTTATACCAATGTCCGTGCCGGCTACACCGAAGAATGCCCAAATGTCGGCGCGCTTCTGAAAAACCTCAAGTTCTCGCTCGCCATGGAAAACGAGATCATGGGCAAGATCCTGAATGACGGTCAGGATCCGGAAGTGGCTGCAACGGAATGGATGAAAGCCAATGGGGCGGCTGTCGAGCCCTGGCTTGCCGGCGTCACCACCAAGGATGGCGGCGACGGCCTCGCGGCGGTGAAGTCCGCCGTCGGCTTCTGAGAAAACCAAGAGTTGGCGGGGTGCATCGGCACCCCGCCCTGTTTCCGAGGCTGGTTCACAACGGCGGGGGCCGCTTTACGTGCTTTTCGAGAACTCCTTCCCGTTCGTCATGCAGGCGATCGACAGATGGTCCGATACGTCTCGCCTTTGGTTGGCGAGCAACGTCCCCTGGCTTTTCGATCCTGATGGCAAGATCGCGCTCGGTAGGCAGTCGAAGGCACTCGTCGACTGGCTGACAACGAATGGAGAGTGGTTTTTCGATCAGCTCGCCTTCATCATCTCCCAGATCATCAAGGCGATGCTATTCGTCCTGCAAGCTCCGCACCCTTTCGTCGTCATTCTCGCCATCACCGCGATCGCCTATCTTCTGCGCCGGTCCGTGGCGATCGCGGCCTTCACCGCAGCCGGCCTCCTGCTGATCGTGAACCAGGGCTACTTCAAGGAGACGACGGAGACGCTGGCGCTGGTGCTCGCCTCGACTGCCGTCAGCATGCTGTTCGGCGTACCGCTTGGCATCGCCGCCGCCCGCCGTCCCTGGGTCTATTCCGCCATGCGTCCGGTGCTCGACCTGATGCAGACCATCCCGACCTTCGTCTACCTCATCCCTGCCCTGATCCTGTTCGGCCTCGGCATGGTTCCGGGGCTGATCGCCACCGTCATCTTCGCCATTCCGGCGCCCATCCGCCTCACGCGCCTCGGCATCATCTCGACGCCTGCTGCTCTGGTCGAGGCAGCGGTCGCCTTCGGCGCGACGCCGATGCAGGTGCTACGCAAGGTCGAACTGCCCTTTGCCATGCCACAGATCATGGCGGGCCTGACCCAGACGATCATGCTCTCGCTGTCCATGGTCGTCATTGCGGCCCTGGTCGGCGCCAGCGGCCTCGGCGTGCCTGTCGTGCGGGCGCTCAACACCGTGAACATAGCGAAAGGCTTCGAAGCCGGCCTTTGTATCGTCATCCTCGCGATCATTCTGGACCGGATGTTCCGCACCTCGGACGCGGGAGACGACGCATGAACGACGCCGTCATCTTCGACAAGGTCGACATTGTGTTCGGTAACCATCCGAACAAGGCGCTTCCGTTGCTCGATGCGGGCAGGAGCCGCGACGAGATCGGCGAGGAAACCGGTTTGGTGCTCGGCGTGGCCGACGCCACGCTGACCATCAAGGAAGGCGAGATCCTCGTGCTGATGGGTCTTTCCGGATCGGGAAAATCGACACTTCTTCGCGCCGTCAACGGGCTGGCCCCCGTGGTTCGCGGGACCGTGACAGTCAATTCCCAATCCGGCCCCGTCAATCCCTATACCGCCGGTCCGAAAGCATTGCGCGATCTTCGCATGCGAACCGTCTCCATGGTGTTCCAGCAATTTGCGCTTTTGCCCTGGCGCACGGTTGCCGAGAATATTGGCTTCGGCCTCGAGCTGGCGGGCGTTTCGGAGGCCGAACGGAAGCGGCGGATCGAGGAACAGCTCGAGTTGATCAATCTCGCAGGCTGGGCAGACCGGAAGGTCAACGAGCTCTCCGGTGGCATGCAGCAACGCGTAGGTCTCGCCCGCGCCTTCGCAACCGGCGCACCGATCCTGCTGATGGACGAGCCGTTCTCTGCGCTCGATCCGCTGATCCGCACCCATTTGCAGGACGAGCTCCTCGAATTGCAGGCGCGCCTCAAGAAGACCATCCTCTTCGTCAGCCACGACCTCGATGAAGCCTTTCGCATCGGCAACCGCATCGCCATCATGGAGGGCGGGCGGATAATCCAGTGCGGGACGCCTCAGGAAATTGTCCGGAATCCGGCCGACCAGTACGTCGCGGATTTCGTGCAGAACATGAACCCAATCAACATGCTGACGGCGCGCGACGTCATGCGCCCCGGGCTCGATGGCGCGAGCCGCCACGGCACCGTTGCCGGTACTGCGCGGCCGGATACATCCCTGGTCGAAATCCTCGACGCGATGGCGCGCCTGCCAGGAACGATCGGCGTGGTTGACAACGGTGCCGTCATCGGCTCGATTTCCGCCGAGGATATTGTGGCCGGCCTGACAAGGCACCGGAACCGGGCCTGACACCTGATTCCGTCGCGCTCGGGCCAATTGCAGGAGCAAGAACCCAGATGACGGACAAACCTTCGGTCATCCGAGAAACGGACGACGAAGCACGCAATCTGGCACGCGTGCTCATGCGTTCCGCGCGTTACGTCGCCCTTGCGGTCATCGATCCGGTAACTGGTTTTCCATCCGTGAGCCGGGTCCTCCTCGGCACGGATACGGATGGCGCCGCCGTCATCCTGGTGTCGGCGCTTTCGGCCCACACCCGTGCGTTGGCGAATGATCCGCGCGTATCGCTGCTTGCGGGTGAACCGGGGAGAGGCGATCCTCTCGCCCATCCGAGGCTGACCGTGCAATGCCTGGCTGAGCCGGTCGAGCGCGACGGAGCGGAACACCGGCGCCTGCGCGAGCGCTTCATCGCCAGGCACCCGAAGTCCAAGCTCTATATCGATTTCGCGGATTTCACCTTTTTCCGCCTTGCGCCGCAATCAGCAAGCCTCAACGGCGGTTTTGGACGCGCTTATCTGCTCCAAGGCGACGACCTGCGAATCGACGCAACGCAGTCGGGCAACCTCGCCGGAAGCGAGAATGAAATCCTACGAGAACTGATGGAGAAAATGCCGGAAGCCGCCGACGCGATTGCCTTTTCCAAATGTGGCGCGAAAGCGGGAAAATGGACATTTTGTGGCGTGGATGCGGCAGGAATCGACCTGATTTGTGGCGATTTACTACTTCGTTACGAATTTGGGCGTCTTATAAGCACGCGTGAAGAATTATTATTGGAGATAACTAATACAGCATACCCGATACCTTAAATTTAGGCATATACAATTTTTCGCATATTGTTAGAGTCCGCGCGCGGCTTATTTGACTGATTGCGAACGGGCACATTTTGACCGAAAGGTGTCCGACATAGGAAAGATTGAGCGTATGAAAACCAAAGCATTGTCCGAACAATCGGCCGCGGCAGCAGGACTTTTGTCCGCCATGGCGAATCCCAAGCGACTGATGATCTTGTGCAGCCTTGTTGAAGGCGAGGTCCCTGTTGGCGTTCTCGCCCAGCAGGTGGGATTGAGCCAATCTGCGCTTTCTCAGCACCTTTCAAAACTGCGTGCCCAGAAGCTCGTCAAGACGCGACGCGACGCCCAGACGATATACTATTCCAGCACTTCGGAATCGGTGATCAAGATCCTGGAAACGCTGGAAGACATTTATTGCCAGACGACCGCAAACAGATCGGCCGCCTAATCATAACGTCTCTATCATGGGGACGATAACGCATCGCAACAGATGATGACCATCTCGCCGCGGTGCAGCGGCATTTAGTTTCACCTGATACAAAGACAGATTTGGGCCGGTAGATCATGGATCTGCCGGCTTTTTGTTCCTTGGCGTCGGCGCAGGAACTAGTCCAGCCCGCGCGATATCGCGCGGGCTGGAGTTTCAGCGATTGCCGCCGGTCTTGATCAACGGGACACGGAAAATCTGCCCTCTCTCCGGCCCGTCGATTCGCACGCCACATTCCGATCCCTGACTTGCCCTGAGCTTGAGGCATCAATGGCCATCGGCAGTCCGGCGACGAAATCGGATTGCCGGGCGCTCCTGGCGGACACGGGTGAGTATCGCATTCATAACCATCACCCGTGCCATCCATGACGTTTTGTTATGCCGGGTTGACGCGTCTCCGCGCGCTGGTAGTTTGACCACGCGACAAGCATTCCCGCATCCTTGCAGCCAACCGGGAAATGGCCGCCCGAACCTATGAACGGCCATGGAGAACATCATGTCCAACCGCCTGAATACCACGCCCAACGACCTGCGCGCCTTCTGGATGCCGTTTACGGCAAACCGCCAGTTCAAGAAGGAGCCACGCCTCTTCGTCGGGGCAAAGGATATGTACTATACGACCCATGACGGCCGCCAGGTGCTCGACGGCACCGCTGGCCTCTGGTGCGTGAATGCCGGCCATTGCCGCCCGAAGATCACTGAGGCGATCCGCGAGCAGGCTGCCGAACTCGATTACGCGCCGGCCTTCCAGCTCGGCCACACCAAGGCCTTCGAACTGGCCAACCGGCTTGTCGATATCGCACCGGACGGCATGAACCACGTTTTCTACACCAATTCCGGTTCGGAATCGGTAGAGACCGCACTCAAGATCGCGCTCGCCTATCAGCGCGTGAAGGGTGAAGGCTCCCGCTTCCGCCTGATCGGCCGCGAGCGCGGCTATCACGGCGTCAACTTCGGCGGTATGTCCGTCGGCGGCATCGTCTCCAACCGCAAGATGTTCGGCACTCTTCTGACCGGTGTCGACCACATGCCGCACACCCATCTGCCAGCCAAGAATGCCTTCGCCAAGGGCCAACCGGAACATGGCGCGGAGCTTGCCGACGAGCTGGAGCGCATCGTCGCCCTGCATGACGCCTCGACCATAGCTGCCGTGATCGTCGAGCCGGTCGCCGGCTCAACCGGCGTCCTGATTCCGCCGAAGGGGTACCTGCAGCGCTTGCGCGAGATCTGCACCAAGCACGGCATCCTGTTGATCTTCGATGAAGTCATCACCGGTTTCGGCCGCCTCGGCGCGCCCTTCGCCACCCAGTTCTTCGACGTCAAGCCGGACATCATCACCACCGCCAAGGGGCTCACCAACGGCGTCATCCCGATGGGCGCGGTCTTCGTCACCTCCGAGATCCATGATGCCTTCATGACCGGTCCGGAGCACATAATCGAGTTCATGCACGGCTATACCTATTCCGGCAACCCGATCGCGTCTGCCGCCGGTCTCGGCACGCTCGACACCTATCGCGACGAGGGCCTGCTGACCCGCGCCGCCGAGCTCGCCCCTTACTGGGAAGAACAACTGCACTCGCTGCGCGACTGCCCGAACGTGATCGACATCCGCAATATCGGCCTGATCGGCGCCATCGAACTTGCCCCGATCGCCGGCGAGCCGACGAAGCGCGCCTTCAACGCCTTCCTCAAGGCCTATGAAGACGGCCTCCTGATCCGCACGACCGGCGACATCATCGCGCTCTCGCCGCCGCTGATCATCACCAAGGACCAGATCGACGAACTGTTCACAAAGCTCCGCAAGGTGCTGATGAACAACATCTGAGCATCGGGCTCAGTCCGATTGAAAGCGGCCGGAGACGGCCGCTTTTTTCGTTCATGGACGATCGCATCCGCGATCTTCGAGTCATGCTCCGGCACTGCGCCGCCTCGCGACATATGGCTGCGCGAACAGGTAGAGCCCCGTTGCAAGCAGCGGAATGAGCGGCACCAGCGCGAGCAGGCCGATCCAGACCGCCGGCTCTGCCATCCCCATGGCAGCAATGTTGGCGATGACTGCAAGGGTGAAGGCAATCGACAGCCAGCGGTGAATTTGCCTGATCCATTTGTTTCCGTACATGTGTGCTCCTACTGGTTGCGGCCCGAACAACGCGAGCCCTTGTGATCCCGATGGCTGTGCGAAGGCACAGCGACAGATTCGCGTTCCCTCCTTCGGAAAGACCGCGTTGTGGTGACCGAGGCGCTAGACGCAGCTTGTCTTGTGGGGACGGCGCCGGAGAGCCTCACTCCATGCGCGCCAGCACCTCTTCGAGGCTGTCGAGAAATCTCGGCCAGCCCTGCTTGGCCCCGCCGTAGAACATCGGCTGGTCATGGCGGAAGCCTGTCTGTTCCATGCGCAGCATCGTGCCTTTTGCCGTCGGCGTAAGGGTCCAGGTAACGATGCTTTCCAGCGGCTTCGCATCCCACGTGTAGGACAGGCTCCTGTTCGGCTCGACGGTGCGCACGGTGCATTCCACGGCGCCCCAGTCGGCCTTGAGCGTGAAGGCATGGCCAATCGCGGGCTTGAAATCGTTCTTCATCAACCACTCCTCGATCAATTGCGGTTGCGTGAGCGCGCGCCAGATCTTTTCCGGCGCATGCGGCAATTCCCGTTCAACAACTACGGAAAGCGTTTTCGTGGCAGTAGCGGTCATTGATCCATCCTCTTGAGCAGGTCTTCGAGATCGTCGAACCGGCCTTCCCAGAAGCCGGCCATCTGTTTCGTCCAGTCCACCAATGGAGCCAGGGCTTCGAGCCGGGCGCTGTAATGCGTCTGACGCCCCTCAGGCCGGTCGAGCACAAGGCCCGCCCGCTTCAAGACGCCAAGATGCTTCGATACTGCCGGCTGCGACACGCCAGCTTGCGCCGTCAGTTCACCCACCGTCTGCTCACCCCGACGGCAGAGCCGCTCGAAGATCGCCCGGCGCGTCGGATCGGCAAGGGCCGTAAAGATAATGTCCTGCGCATCACTCATCGGTATTCATAACCCGGTGGCTATTGATTATTTTAATAACTCTTCAGTTATGGGTTTGTCAAGGATGGAACCAGGTTTGCAGAATTCGCACGGCTGATCTGCACAATACGTCGCACACTTCGCAAATTCCGACTGGCCAGCATGCCCTTCCCGGTGTCTAATGAGGTCCCGCTAAAGTGCGCCTTCCAATCATCCCACTGACCCAAGCCACCGGGAAAAGACCGCTGTTCGGGAGCAGCCAAAAAGGGCGCCGATCCAAGGAGAGAAGACATGAACCTAAAACTGCTGACGAGCACCGCATTGGTCGCCGCCCTCGCCTTCGCATCCGGAGCACGCGCCGAGGTCGTCATCGGCCTGATGGCACCGCTCACCGGCCCGGTTGCCGCCTATGGCGAACAGGTGAAGCACGGCGCTGAAGTCGCTGTTGATCAGATCAACAAGGCCGGCGGCATCAACGGCGAGACCGTCGTTCTGAAACTCGCCGACGATGCCGGCGAACCCAAGCAGGGCGTCTCGGCCGCCAACCAGCTCGTCGGCGAAGGCATCCGCTTCGTCGTCGGCCCGGTCACGTCGGGCGTCGCCATCCCGGCCTCCGACGTGCTCGCCGAGAACGGCGTGCTGATGGTCACTCCGACTGCGACCGCTCCGGATCTCACCAATCGCGGCCTGACCACCGTGCTGCGCACATGCGGCCGTGACGACCAGCAGGCCGAAGTCGCCGCCAAATACGTGCTTGCCAATTTCAAGGACAAGAAAGTCGGCATCATCAACGACAAGGGCCAGTACGGCAAAGGCCTCGCCGACGCCTTCAAGAAGACGCTGAACGAAGGCGGCGTGACCGAGGTGTTCAACGACGCCCTCACCCCGGGCGACAAGGACTTCAGCGCGCTCACCACCCGCCTCAAGTCGGAAAACGTCGAAGTCGTCTATTTCGGCGGCTATCACCCGGAAGGCGGACTGCTTGCCCGCCAGCTTGCCGACCTCGGGGTAAAGGCGACCATAATCGGCGGCGACGGCCTGTCGAACAGCGAATTCGCCTCGATCGGCGGTGATTCCGCCAACGGCACGGTTTTCACCAATGCCTCCGACGCCTTGAAGAACCCGGATTCCAAGGCCGCCGCCGATGCGCTCGCTGCGGCCGGCATTCCGGCCGAAGCCTTCACGCTCAACGCCTATGCTGCGGTCGAGGTCATCAAGGCCGGTATCGAAAAGGCCGGCAGCGCCGAAGACGCATCGGCCGTTGCCGCAGCCCTGAAGACCGGTGAACCAATCGCGACCGCCATTGGCAAGGTGACCTACGGCGAGACCGGCGACCTCACCTCGCAGAGCTTTTCGCTGTTCAAGTGGGAAGGCGGCAAGATCGTGGCTGTCGAATAAGACGAACCGATCTGGTCCGAATATCGGAAAGCGGCCGGAAACGGCCGCTTTTTCGTTGCGTGACCGGAACCCTGCATAGGCAGCCTGAGCGAAACAGCACTTCGCCATTCCCCCGTCACGCCCTCCCCGCTACACTGCCGCCCAACCGGAATCGGAGTGAGCGCGCATGAGCATCTTGGAAAACCGCATCGACCAGGGCGTGGGCCGCGAGCCCGCCGACATCGTGTTGAAGAATGGCCGCTTCTTCGATCTCGTCACCGGCGAGCTCGTCTCATCCGACATCGCCGTCTGCGGCGACACTATCGTCGGCACCGGCGAGGCTTATGAGGGCCGCGAGGAGATCGACATATCCGGCAGGATCGTTGTGCCGGGTTTCATTGACACCCATCTGCACATCGAAAGCTCGCTGGTCACGCCCCACGAATTCGACCGCTGCGTCCTGCCCTACGGCGTCACCACCGTGATCTGCGATCCGCACGAGATCGCCAACGTGCTGGGGGCGGAAGGCATCCGGTTCTTCCTCGAAAGCGCCGAACGCACGATCATGGACATCCGCGTCCAGCTCTCGTCTTGTGTACCCGCCACGCATCTCGAAACCTCTGGCGCTGACCTGCCGATTGAACGGCTTTTGCCCTTCCGCCATCATCCCAAGGTGATCGGGCTTGCCGAATTCATGAACTTCCCCGGCGTGATCCACAAGGATCCGATCTGCCTGGCAAAGCTCGAAGCCTTCCAGGACGGCCATATCGACGGCCATTCGCCGCTGCTCTCTGGCCGTGAACTCAACGGCTATCTCTCGGCCCGCATCCGCACCGACCACGAATGCACCAATGTGCCGGAGGCCATGGAGAAGATCCGCAAGGGCATGCACATCCTGGTGCGCGAGGGCTCGGTGTCGAAGGACCTGCACGCCCTGATGCCGATCCTGACCGAGCGGCTGTCCCCATTCCTCGCGCTCTGCACCGACGACCGCAACCCGCTCGACATCGCCGAGGAAGGCCATCTCGACTACATGATCCGCACCGCGATCGCCCATGGCGTCGAACCGCTGGCCGTCTATCGCGCCGCCTCGATCTCGGCCGCCCGCCCCTTCGGCCTGCGCGACCGCGGCCTCGTCGCGCCCGGCTGGCGCGCCGATCTAGTGGTGATTGACAGTCTGGAAAACTGCAAGGCGCAGATGGTCTTCTGTGCCGGCCGGCGCGTCACCGAAGCGCTGTTTGCCACGCGCGAACCCGTCGCCCCGGTCGGCCTCGACAGCGTCAAGGCGCGGCATGTCAAGGCCGCCGACTTCGGCGTTCCGGTCACCGAGGGAGAAACGCCGGTGATGGGTGTGCTGCCCGGCAAGATCATCACCGAGCATCGCCGCTACCGCCTGCCCTCCAACGGCAACCAGACCACCGTCGACCTTGATCGCGACATCATCAAGGTCGCCGTCATCGAGCGCCATGGCAAGAACGGCAACCATGCCAACGGCTTCGTCCAGGGTTTTGGCCTCAAGAAGGGCGCCATCGCCTCGACCGTCGGCCATGACAGCCACAATATCTGCGTGGTCGGCGTCTCGGAGGACGACATGGCGCTCGCCGCCAATCGGCTCGGCGAAATCAAGGGCGGCTTCGTCGTCGTGGAAGACGGCAAGGTGACCGGCGAGATCGCCCTTCCCGTCGCCGGACTGATGAGCCTTGAATCTTTCGAGACGGTGCGCGACACTCTGCACGACCTGCGGCATGCCGCCTATGCGCTCGGCACCACACTCACCGAACCCTTCCTCCAGGTCGCTTTCCTGCCACTGCCGGTCATCCCGCACCTGAAGATCTCCGACAAGGGTATGGTTGATGTCGATAAATTCGCGCTGATCGGGTGAACCATGGCATCGCGTCAAGCTCGCTCGACATCCTCTTACAAGACAGGCAATTTTCGCCAGCGCCTCGCACGCCTCTATTTCGGTCAGGACGCGGCCGCGATCCGCTTTCAGTTCGCGCTGATGGTGATCGATCTCGCCATCATCGCCTTCTTCCTCGCCGGCCCCTATTTGCGCGACCGGCCGAGTTATCTGGTCATCGATTACCTGATCGCGTTCTGGATCGCCCTTGAGCTCGTTGCGCAATGGTCCGCGTCCTGGTCGACGCGGCGCTTCCTGATGCGGCCGATGACCTGGGTCGACATTTTCGTGCTCGGCACACTGCTCTTTCCGCAATGGCTGTTCAACTTCGCCTTCCTGCGTGTCGCCCGGATTTGGGCGGTGGCACAGCGCCCGATCTTCAGGCTGATGCTGCTCCGCCTCGGCCTGCGCGAACAGTTCGATGTGGTGACCGCCTTCATCAACCTGTTCGTCTTCTTGTTCCTGGTGACGGGCTTCGTCTACACATTCTTCTTCTACCGCGAGGATGCCGGCACCGGTTTCATCGACGCCTTCTATTTCACGGTTGCGACCGTCACCACCACCGGATTTGGCGATATCACCCTGCCCGGCACGTTCGGCAAGCTCACCTCGATCGTCACCATGATCATCGGTATCTCGCTCTTCGTCCGCCTCGCCCAGGCGATTGTCCGGCCCTACAAGGTCACCTTCCCGTGCCCCGAATGCGGTCTGCAGCGGCACGATGCAGATGCCGTGCACTGCAAAGCCTGCGGCCATATCCTCAACATTCCGGACGAGGGGCTGTGAGGCCTGACTGTTCAGATGACAGGCTTGCGGAAATAGACAACTCGTTCGGTTTCGATAAAACCGAGCGCTTCGTGCATCGCGTGAGAGACCACGTTGCCAATGTCGGCGTCGGATGCCATCTCGCGGACACCCTTTTCCCGGGCCCATTCCTCGAAACCCGCGATCAGGGCGCGCGCGACACCCTGGCGGCGACAACCCGACACAACGAAAATGCCCTCGAGAAAGGCGACCGGCGAACCCTCGCAGCCATTGACGTGATCAAAGCGCAGGCTCGCCTCGAGAAAGCCCACAGCCCTGTCCTTATCATCGAATGCCAGAAATGCGGTCTGCTTGTCCGTCATCAGCGCCGCGTCGATCTCGGCATCGAGTTCCTCTGGCGATACCTCCGGCCACAGTTGGTGCCGGAGATCGCGCCATATGCTCCGATGCGCAGCAGTGGCCGGTGTAATCTTCATGGCGATCTCCTTCAACCATTCAAATGCGCGCACAGAACCCGTCCAAGGGGCCGAGCCGGATCACGCCTTCGAGATAAGTACCGGTAAGGCCCGGCATGCCGAGAAGTTCCTTGATCGCAATCCGCGCTGGCAGTTTCACCTCCTGCGGCCCGCGCCTCAGATTGAAGACAAAGAGCAGTCGATCCTCATCCTTCTCGCGGACAAACGACAAGACATCCTCTTGCATCTCGACGAAGGTCATATCGCCATCGACAAGCGCCGCATGCGCCTTGCGGAAGGCCAGCGTGTGCCGATAATGATTCAGGACTGAAGCTTGCCTCTCTTCCTGCTTGTGGACTGCCAGACCCTTATGTTCGCGCGGCACGGGAAGCCAGGATTTGTGTGCCGACGTGAAGCCCGCATGCGCCCCGACGGATGTCCATACCATCGGCGTGCGGCACCCGTCTCGTCCCTTGAAGGCCGGCCAAAACCGGATACCATAGGGATCGCGAAGGTCCTCGAAGGCTAGCTCGGCTTCGGGCAACCCAAGTTCCTCGCCTTGATAGAGGCAAATTGAGCCGCGCAAGCTGGCGAGTACACTGATTGCAATCTTCGCCACCCGTTCGCGCTCATTCGCGCTTTCGGTGAAGCGGCTGACATGTCGCTCGACATCGTGATTGGAAAAGGCCCAGCACACCCAACCATCGGCAACGGAAGTCTGGAATGCGGTGACGCAGCGCCGGATATGGCTCGCGGTGAAATCCGGTCCGAGCAGATCGAAGGTATAACACATGTGCAGCTTGTCGCCGCCGCTGGTATAGCTTGCCACGGTTTTCAGCGACCTTGCACCGTCACCGACCTCGCCGACCGTTGTACGTCCAGGATACTTGTCCAGTAGCGCCCTGAGGCGCTTCAGGAACTCTACGTTCTCCGGCTGCGTCTTGTCGTAGAGATGGTGCTGCATGCCATAGGGATTGACATCCGGGGCATCGAGCCCCGGCGCATCGTGATCGACCGCCATAGGCGGATTGTCACGCATTTCCTGGTCATGAAAATAGTAGTTGACGGTATCCAGCCGAAAACCATCGACGCCACGGTCGAGCCAGAACCTGACTGCATCGAGAAGCGCCTCCTGCACCTCGCTATTGTGAAAGTTGAGATCGGGCTGACTGGCCAGGAAATTGTGCATGTAATACTGCTTGCGCACGCCATCCCATTCCCAGGCCGGCCCGCCAAATATCGAAAGCCAGTTGTTCGGCGCGGTACCGTCCGGCTTCGGCTCCGCCCAGAGATACCAATCCGCCTTGGGATTGTCCCGGCTCGAACGGCTTTCCTTGAACCAGGGATGCTGGTCGGAGGTATGCGACAGCACCTGGTCGATGATGACCTTCAGCCCTAAGCGATGAGCCTCGGCGAGCATCTCGTCGAAGTCGGAAAGAGTACCGAACATAGGATCGACATTGCAGTAGTCGGAGACGTCGTAACCCATGTCGGCCATCGGCGAGGTAAAGAAGGGCGAAAGCCAGATCGCATCGACGCCGAGCGAGGCAATGTAGGCCAGCCTCTCGGTCACGCCCTTGAGGTCGCCGATCCCATCGCCGTTGGTATCCTGGAAAGACCGCGGATAGACTTGGTAGATCACCGCACCGCGCCACCACTCCGGCTGGCCTTTCAGGGAGGGGCGTCTGTGGGGCGATTTGGCCATGCAAGCTCCTGAAGCGTTGGTGTCATGTCGTTGCCATCTGGCAGCAAGTATAGGCGAAGTCAGGGAGCAGGCCAGTCCGGGAGATGAACGATCCGCCACTGACATCAACCTGTAACACTGAGGTCACATAAAACCGGCAACGCGTGACACAGCTTGCGGTCCGTTGCAGATTGGGCTCGAGGAGAGCGTTCGGTTGAAGCATGCCTAGAATTACCATCGTCACCGATGCCTGGCGACCGCAGGTCAACGGCGTGGTGCGCTCGATCGAGAACACCAATCGCGAGTTGGCGCGCATGGGCGTGGAGGTCGGCATGATCACCCCGGAATCCTATCCCAGCATTCCGATGCCGACCTATCGCGAAATCCGGCTCTCGCTTGCCCACTATGGGCAAGTGGCGCGCGCCATTGAGAAGCAGGCGCCTGACTTTCTGCATATTGCCACTGAAGGGCCGCTCGGCCTGATGGCAAGACACTGGTGCATCAAACACAGCATGGCGTTCTCGACCGCCTTTCACACCCGGTTCCCGGAATATATCGCGGCTCGGATACCCGTGCGCGCCTCCTGGCTGTATGCCTATGTTCGTTGGTTCCACAGCCGAAGCGGTGCCTGCATGGTCGCTACCGAGAGTCTGAAGCGGGAGCTCGAAGCGGGCGGTCTTCACAACCTTCGCCTCTGGAGCCGCGGCGTCGATACCGCGCTCTTCCGTCCCAGGGAGCGTGAGGAGCGGCCCTTCGGCCTTCCGCGCCCGATATTCATGACGGTCGGACGCGTCGCGATTGAAAAGAACCTGCCGGCCTTTCTCGATCTCGACCTTCCAGGCTCGAAGGTCGTGGTCGGCGACGGCCCAGCCAGGGCGGAACTTGAGGAACGCTATCCGGGCGTGCTCTTCACCGGTGTCAGGTTCGGCGAGGAACTGGCCGCGAGCTACGCACAGGCGGACGTCTTCGTATTTCCCTCCAGAACCGACACCTTCGGCAACACCATTCTCGAAGCCCTGGCTTCCGGTATTCCGGTCGCGGCCTTTCCAGTTACCGGGCCGATCGACATAATTCCGGGCGACGGCAAGGCGGGCATCATCGACGAAGATCTGGGCGTTGCTTGCCGCAAAGCCACTGCCTGCTCGTCCGCGGAAGCCCGCGCACTGGCCGAAACCTACTCCTGGGAAGCCGCAACCCGTCAGTTTTTCGAAAACGTCGTGGCGGCAAAGAACCAGGGCAAAAGCAGCAAGGGACTGTCGCGGTAAGATCTACCGCTTCTTCTTGCGGTTCTCGAACGGGTTTTCCGCCGCCTTGAGATGAATCCTGATTGGCACTCCCGGCATCTGGAAGTCGTTGCGAAGCCCATTGGAGAGAAAGCGTATATAGGACTCCGGCAGCGCATCCGGCCGCGTGCAGGAAATCATGAAGGCGGGTGGGCGAGCTTTCACCTGGGTCATGTATTTCAGTTTGACCCGGCGCCCTGACACAGCCGGTGGCGGATGTTGCACCTGCTGGCTCTCGAGCCAACGGTTGAGCTTCGCCGTCGAAATACGACGGTTCCAGACCTTGTCGGTTTCAATGACCGCCTGCATAAGCTTGTCGAGGCCATAGCCCGTCTGACCGGAAATCGGCACCGCGCGAATGCCGCGGGCCTGTGGCAGCAGACGCTCGGTCTTTTCCCTGAGATCGGCGAGCACGGCCTGCGTGTCCTCGACCAGATCCCATTTGTTGAACGCGAGCACCGCGGCGCGGCCCTCGCGGATGACCAGATCGACCAGTTGCAGATCCTGCTTCTCGAAGGGGATGGTCGCATCGAACACGATCACGACGAGTTCGGCGAAGCGGATGGATCTGAGGCTGTCGGCGACGGAGAGCTTTTCCAGCTTCTCCTGCACTCGCGCTTTCTTGCGCATACCGGCGGTGTCGAACATCTTGATGGTGCGGCCGCGCCAATCCCACTCTACCGAGATGCTGTCGCGGGTAATCCCGGCTTCTGGGCCCGTCAGCAGCCGGTCCTCGCCGAGAAAGCGGTTGATCAGGGTCGATTTCCCGGCATTTGGACGACCAATGATCGCAACACGCAGCGGCTTGGTTTCGTCATATTCCGGTTCGTAGTCGTCATCGTGCTCAGCACCCGCGGCGGCCGCCTGAGCGCGGATATCGACGTCGGTTTCCGCCTCGTCCACTGTGGGAAAGGCTCGGTCCTCACCGATCGCGGCAACGATCGCATCACGCAGGTCGATCATGCCCTGCCCGTGTTCTGCAGAGATCGGGCAGGGATCGCCAAGTCCGAGCGTGAAAGCATCGTAGAAACCGCCATCCGAGCCCCGGGCCTCAGACTTGTTGGCTACCAGCACGACCGGCTTTCCGCTTTTGCGCAGCATACCGGCGAGCGTCTGGTCGGCAGGCGTCAGGCCCGACTTCGCATCGATGACAAACAAGGTGACATCGGCTTCTTGAATTGCGGCCTGGGTCTGCGCCCACATACGGCCCTGAAGCGTGTCGGGTCCCGATTGCTCGAGACCGGCCGTGTCGATAATCGTGAACCGCAGATCAACGAGCTTGGCGTCGCCGGGACGCCGGTCGCGTGTGACGCCCGGTGTGTCATCGACAAGCGCCAGCTTCTTTCCAACCAGCCGGTTGAAAAGCGTGGACTTGCCGACATTCGGGCGTCCGACAATGGCGACGGTGAAGCTCATGGAGGCCTTGCTTTCTGGCGTTTCCGCCGTGAACCTGCTTACTGCGCCTTGCCGGAAGCTGCGATGCTCTCGAGCATCATCTGGGCGCGCTTGGCAATGTTGGCCGGCGTTTCGTTGTCTTCGGTAATCTGTTCGAACCATTCGCGGGCCTTGGTCATGTCGCCCGCCTTGTAGGCGGCAAGACCGAGCGCCTCGCGTGCGGAATGGCGAAACGCGTCGCGCGGGGTGGCCAGTGCCTCGACCTCGGCCGAAACCTGCTCATAGGTCCCGTCATCGATCAGAAGCCAGGCGGCCCGCATATGGGCCACGTCGCGGATCACCTGCGGTACGCTTGCGTCCTTGCCGATTGCTGCAAACGCCGCGATCGCCGCGGCCTTGTCGCCCTTCTCCGCCTGGACGGTTGCCGCGCGCATACGCGCCAGCACGGAATAGGCGCCGTAGCCCTCTTCCTCCAGCGCCTTCAACGCAGCAGCCGCCTCGTCGCTCTTGCCTTCCTTGGCGAGCGTCAGCGCCGCCAGAAACTGATCACCGGCCTTCGAAGACTGGCTGCTCTGCCAGTATTCGTAGCCGCGATAACCGGCGGTACCGACAACGATGAGCACCGCGAGCCCGATCACCAGCTTGCCGTAGCGGCGCCAGGCGTTCCTGAACTGGTCCGAGCGCAGCTCTTCGTTTACTTCGCGGATAAAGCTGTCGTTGTTATCAACCATCGATCTCTCCGGCCTGTCCGGCCTTTCATGCGACTATGTGCGTGAGCGGCCTTCTACCCCATTTTTCCGCCGTTGTAAGGGGGAATGCCGCAAATCCTTGGAAGCCTACATGACGATCGGAGGAACGCCGATCAGCAACTCGTGCAGTTTCCAGATGAAAGCGAGCCAGACGGCAGCGCCGATCACAACTGCGAGAATGTCGTTACGGGCCGAGACGAAGGGCCTCAACACCAACTCGCCTGCCCGTTGGCGGCGCTTCAGCGCGATTCGGATCAGAACACCCCAGGCCAGGAAGGAACCAAACAGCAGCACCGACGCGAGATCGCCATTGGCGAGCAGATGGGAAAATGCCCAGATCTTGATCGAAAGCACCATGGGATGTTTCGACTTTGTGGCGATATGGCCGGCAGGCAGCATACCTGCAACCAGGAAAATCATGGCAAGCAGCATCAGGGTCAGCGTCAAATGCGCCATCCCGGCCGGCGGAAAATAGAGATCGACGACCGGCGCCTTGGCGTAACCGTAGATGAGGATCGCAAGGGTCAGAAGGCTTACGGCGGCGTACAGACCTTTCCAGCCGCTTTCCCCGAACTTTGCGATCATGGCGCTGCGGAAATCGGGCGCCACGACCCTGATCATGTGCGTACCCAGAAAAAGAATAATCCCTGCGATCAGGAGTGCCATCGTTCAAAATCCCGTTTCAAATTGTTCACCATGGAATAAAGCGCAACGGCGGCAATTGCCAGAGCGTTCAAAGCTTCGCCTCATTTTGGTGACAGGAGATCCGCTTCATTGCATCAGGGGTCACATGTTCCGTCCGGTCTTCCTTCTTTCTATATCGCTGCTTTCACCCGCCGTCGCCTCGGCATCAGAAGAGCCTCCCACGACGGCCAGAGCGCCGCAATTGCTGTTGATCTCCTTCGATGGCGCGGGCGACAACCAGCTTTGGGCAAAAAGCCGGGAGCTTGCGGCAAGGTCGAAAGCGCATTTCACGTATTTTCTGTCCTGCACCAATCTCATTCCCCGCAAGGAGGCGAAGTCCTATCAGGCGCCTGGCCACCGTCCCGGAAAGTCCAACGTGGGATTCGCGCCGACCGTGGAAGACGTCACGGGACGCCTCGACCATATCTGGCAGGCCCACCTCGAAGGGCACGAGATCGCAAGCCATGCCTGCGGCCACTTCGACGGGAAGGACTGGACCAAGGACGACTGGCTGCAGGAATTCTCGACCTTTGACATGGTTCTGAGGAATGCCTGGAAGGCGAATGGGCATGGAGACAGGGAGCCCGAGGGCTGGCAGGATTTCGTAGCCACGGGCATCACGGGTTTCCGCGCCCCTTATCTGTCGGCAACGGCCGCCCTTGCCGAGGCCCAGAAGACGGCCGGACTTTCCTATGACGCTAGCCTCGTCACGCGCGGACCGCAATGGCCGCAACGGGACGGAGAACTTACCCGCTTCGCCCTGCCCTTGATTCCCGAAGGACCGCAGGACCGGCGGATCGTCGGCATGGACTACAATCTCTTCGTCCGCCATTCCGCCGGCCTCGACAATCCGTCGAAGTCAGTCGAATTCGAACAACGCGCCTACAAGGCTTTCAAGGCCGCCTTCGACGCCCAATATGACGGCGAGCGCGTTCCGCTGCAGTTGGGCTTTCACTTCGTCGAGATGAACGGCGGCGCCTATTGGCGGGCCCTCGACCGACTTGTCAGCGATGTCTGCAACCGAGCGGACGTCGCCTGCGTGAGCTATACGGAGGCGATGAAGATGACATCCCGCGAACGGAAAGCCGCCGAAGCGGCCAATCCATCCAACTGATTGGTTTAGCGACCGCCGTGGGGCCGCCCGGTCATTTCTGACCAGGCAATTGGTCGTGCTCGGCCAAGTACTCCAGGTCGATTTCAGGAAGCGGCTCATTCTCGATTGCAGCTTCGAAGGCGCGCAGACGCTTGTAGATCGACAACAATTCGACGATCGTAGGCCATGAGGAAACGAGATACTGGAACGAGGACGTAACCTGTCCAAAGGCGCCCGAGATCTGATTCAGCGCGCCCAGGGAGATTTTTCCTGCGATAATCGAGGGCGCGAGGATCAGTATCGAGAAGATGTTGTTGATCTGCAGGTAGAAAATGCGGGCGATGTTGAAATAGAGATAGTGAAAATAGAGGCGGAAATAGTTGCGCCTGACGTCGTCAAAAAGCTGCTGAACGGTCATCGGCTTCGCCCGGTCGGCATAATCCTCGCCATAGACGAGTTCCTTGCGATAGGCGGCCTCGACGCGCTGATTCTTGAATTCGAGCCCCGGTAGTTTCATCCCGACAAGTGCGAGGAAAACCGTCCCGAAAATCGACCAAACGATCGCCGCCACAAGCAGCGGATAGGGGATCGCACCGACGATCGGCAATTCGGTCACGTTGGCCGAGAGGCGAATGAGAACCGGCGTGAAGGCAATCAGAGTCATGATGGAATCGATCAGGCTGACACCAAGCCCTTCTACCGTCGAAGAGAAACGCATCGTGTCTTCCTGCACACGCTGCGAGGCGCCCTCAATGAAGCGCAACTTCGACCAGTTGGCCATGTAGTATTCGTTCATCGCAGTGCGCCAGCGGAAGATGTAGTGGCTGACGAAGAACCGCGTCATGACCGCCACGGCGACAGCGACGAGCGCAATCTCCAGGAAAATGGCGATCTGGCCGTAGAACTCCGATGCCGTTACCGGTCGGGACTTTGAAACCGCTGCCTGAACGAGATCCCAAAAAGGACCGTACCAATTGTTGATCGCGACGCTCACCTGCACCTGGAAATAGGTGGTGAACAGGATGACGGCCGATCCGAGTATCGACCACATCTGCCAGCGATGCGGGGACACCACGAACCAGAATGCGGTAAAGATCGCGACGATCAGGAGGAAGTAGAGATAGAACCACAGGAAGGCCGGCGACCAGAAGGTGGACACACCGATCTTCGGTTGCGCGTCGACCGGTACGGGCGGCATGCCGAATTGGGCACCGAGATCCTGGGCAAACAAGTACCATACGGCGATTGAAATCGCCGACCAGATAACAACAGAGGAAAAGAACAGTTTGGGCTTGGGAAAGAAAGACTGGAACACGGGGATAGCTACTTTCTTGGCGGGAACAAGTGGCGGGAAGACAGCCAGTCAGTCCCGCGAAACTAGGGCAGAACTATGCCTGCCACAATGGCTTCATGCGATTGTTACCGCATTGTAACGTGCTATTCACAGCCCTTTGACCGAGCGGCCGGCGCCACTCTGCACGATCTGGCGATAGACGGGCAGCACGAGCGCCACGGAGAGGCAAAGCGCCAGCGCCGCCATCACTGTGGGAAGGGTGAAGCTGCCGGTCGCTTCCGCAACGGCGCCCGCCACCAACGGGCCGATGGTCTGCCCGACGCCGAACGACGCTGTCATGAAGGCCAGCGCCCGCCGCGGGCTTTCCGGCGAAAGTTGCCTGCCGAGACGCAATCCGTAGGCCGTAATTATCATGAAGGTCGCACCGAGCAGCGTGCCGCCGACCAGCGGAGCAAAGGGCAGAGGCAAGGCTACGGAGGAAAGCACTCCCGCCGCCTCCAGGAGCAGGCCGGCGACATAGGCGCCTGCAAGTCCTATCCTGAGCATCACCGGCCGCCAGTAGAAGAGGGAAAGTGCTGCCGCGCAGCCGGTCAGGAACCAGGAAAGAAACTCGATCATCGGCCCCGCCGCACCCATTCGCGCCATCGTGACGATGAAGGTCGCCGTGATTACATATCCAAAGCCGAAGAGACCGTAGGAGAGCGTCATCAGCACGACAGGCGACCTCCATTCGAGCGACGGTTCCTTTGTGGCCTCAGCCACTCGGATCGGCGAGCGTGGCAGCAACCACCATACGGCAACCAGTGCCCCCAGGCTGATAGCAGCTCCGACCAGCCAGTCCATCCGCCAGGATTGCCCGCGGCCCGACATACTGAGCAGAAAGACCATCAGCGACGAGGCGGCGATCCCGAGACCGACGCCGCCGAAATGCGCCGACTGCACATGCTCATTTCCGGCGCGCGCCGCATAGCCGAGCACGATCGTGGTGATGAAGATCATCGAGAAGGCGCTGGCGATGCCGGCCAGAAACCGGATGGCGATGAAGACCGGCACAGCGCTCGTAACAGACATGGTCGCCAACAGGGCCACAGTCGCGATAAGGGCGGAAAGGCCGACGAACCGCTCGCGCCCGGCCGCCCATCCATAGGCTCCGAGAACAGCGCCTGCGAGATATCCGGCGAAATTGCCCGCCGCGATCAGTCCGGCATCAGCGGACGACAGCGGCAAGCGGCCAATCATCCCCGGGAGGATCGGCGTGAAGGAAAAGCGCCCGAAACCCATGGCGATGGCCATGGCAAGCGCGCCGGCGATCGCCGTGGAAACGAGATTGGGCTCTTTGCTGTATGCTGCCGTCATGGTCGCGTTTATTGCACCACAGGAGGCCACCTACAAACCACAAAAACTGATTGCCGACGTAAGCAGCCCAGATGGATTGCCCTGCCTGCGGGACCGCGGCACTTGCGGGTCCGCATATCCCGGCTTGCCCCGGCCGCAAAAATCGCTAGTGGAGGGGCAGTATTTTCAAGGAGTGCCCCATGAGCGACCTCACCCTGAGCCAGGCGATCGACAACATCTATACCTCGCTCAACAACGACAACGAAGACATCGACCTCCACATCGGGGCGCTGAAGGCGGCCATGGCCCGCGAGGGCGTCAAGGAAGCTGTGTTCGAGACTGCCAGACTCGCCCAGTCCAACCGCCAGGGCCGCAAGATCATGCAGTCCTATTTCAAGAAGAAGGGCGTGGCCGTCGCGTTCTCCGCCTGAGATCAACCGGTGCCCCGGCAGCGTCAGTCGGCGAGCGTCAGGATGATCGGACCGTTCCTGGTAACGACGATCGTGTGCTCGAACTGCACGGTCGGCGCCTTCGGTTCGCTGTAGAGCGTCCACGGATCGTCGCCGTCCTCGGCCCAGATCCCGCCGAGAGACAGGAAGGGTTCGATGGTGAAGACCAGCCCCTCCTCCATGATCCGCGTCTCGTCCGGATCTGGCCAGGTGGACAGTTCCTTCGGCTCCTCGTGCAGCGAATGGCCGATGCCGTGGCTCGCCAGGTTCTGGATGAGCGTATAGCGGTTCTTTTTGGCGAACGTGCCGATCGCATTGCCGATATTGGCCATCGGCTGGCCGGTGCGCACCTGGTTCAGCCCGACCCAAAGCGCCCGCTTGCCGTCGCGGAGAAGCTTCTCGATCTTCAGCTTGGCCGGCGGCACGATGAACGACGAGCCGGTGTCGCCGAACAGGCCGTTCTTCACCCCCGACACATCGATGTTGACGAGATCGCCGGCGAGTATCTTGCGGTCGCCGGGAATGCCATGGGCGATTTCCTCGTTGACGCTGATGCAGGTTGCGCCCGGAAACTCATAGCAGAATTCCGGCGCCGACTGGGCGCCGGCATCTTCCAGCACCTTGCGACCGATCTGGTCGAGCTCGCGGGTAGTGATCCCGGGTTCCAGCGCCGCCCCCATGATCTTCACCGCGCTTGCGCAGATGCGGCCGATGTCCTTAAGGCCGTTGAGGTCGTCTTCACTGGAAACAATCATCGTTCGTCTTCCGGGTTCGGCACCCGCTCTTCTAATTCTGGGATGGCGGCTGCTTACGCCCCGGCTTCCCGCGGGGTCAACGCCTTTCTGACCAACGGCGCGACTTTTGTCCCGTAAAGTTCGATGCCGCGCATGATCTCGTTATGCGGCATAGGGCCGATCGCCATCTGCAAAAGAAAACGGTCATTGCCGAAAATCTTGTGTTGCGCGACGATCTTTTCGGCAACTGTTTGCGGATCTCCTACGAAGAGCGCGCCCTCCGGCCCGCGCGACAGGTCGAAATGCGCGCGGTTGGTCGGTCCCCATCCGCGCTCCCGTCCAATGCGGTTCATGACCTCCGCCTGCGGCTGGTAGAAGACATCCGCCGCCCTATCCGTCGTATCGGCGATAAAGCCGTGGACGTTGATGCTGGTCTTGAGAGCCGCCGCATCGCGGCCTGCCCGACGCGCGCTTTCACGGTACAAATTAAAGAGAGGTGCAAACCGGCGGGGCTCGCCGCCGATGATCGCAAGCGCCAGCGGCAGGCCGAGAACACCGGCGCGCGCCACCGATTGCGGCGTGCCGCCGACGGCGATCCACAGCGGCAGCGGGTTCTGTAGCGGCCGCGGATATATACCGCGCCCGGAAATCGAGGGGCGCATCTCGCCCGACCAGGTAACGATTTCACTTTCCCGCAACGCCAGCAACAGGTCGAGCTTCTCGGCGAACAGTTTGTCGTAGTCATCGAGATCATAGCCGAAGAGCGGGAAGGACTCGATGAAGGAACCGCGCCCGGCCATGATCTCGGCGCGGCCGCCGGAGAGCAGATCGATGGTGGAAAACTGCTGGAAGACGCGCACCGGATCGTCCGAACTGAGCACCGAGACGGCGCTCGTCAGCCTTATCCGTTCGGTCTTCACCGCAGCGGCGGCAAGGATGGTCGAAGGCGACGAGGCCATGTAGTCCGGGCGGTGATGCTCTCCAAGCCCGAAGACGTCGAGCCCCACCTGATCGGCAAGCTCGATTTCCTCCAGCAGGTCGCGCAGGCGCCGCTCCGCCTCCGCGCCCTTGTTTGCCGCATTCGGATCGACATCCGCAAATGTGTAAAGGCCGAGTTCCATCGTCCTGTCCCTTTGTGAACCGCAAGAAAATTAGCGGCCGAACAGTTTCTGGCAAGGCTGTAGCCGGTGACACTGTGTTCGCAGTTGGACGCAGCGGCGTCAGAAGTTGCTCAACGTGCGCTGCACGGCATTTCGCCAGCCCTTGAGCTTGGCGGCGCGGGTCTTTTCGTCCATCTGCGGTTCGAAGCGCCGATCCCTCGCCCAGGCTTTCGCAAACGCCTCCATTCCGGGCCAGACACCGGCGCGGCTGCCGGCGAGGAAGGCCGCGCCGAGCGCTGTCGTTTCCGTGATCGCCGGTCGGTCGACAGGCGATTCGAGGAGATCAGCAAGGCGCTGCATCGTCCAGTCGGAGGAAACCATGCCGCCATCGACGCGCAGAACCGTTTCCTCCCCGGCATTGCGCCAGTCCTTATGCATGGCATCGAGCAGGTCGCGCGTCTGGTAGCAGACCGCCTCGAGCGCGGCGCGCGCGAATTCGGCGGGCCCGGTATTGCGCGTCATGCCGTAGATCGCGCCTCGTGCGTCGGGATCCCACCATGGCGCGCCGAGCCCGGTGAAGGCGGGCACCAGATAGACCTGCTGGTTGGGATCGGCCTTGTCCGCCAACACACCGGCCTCCCGCGCATCGCCGATGATCTTCAAGCCGTCGCGGAGCCACTGCACGGCGGCGCCGGCCACGAAAATGGAACCTTCGAGCGCATAGATGGTCTTTCCGTCGATCCGGTAGGCGATTGTCGTCAGCAGACGGTTCCTCGAGCGCACCATGTCCTCGCCTGTGTTCAAAAGCGCGAAGCAGCCCGTCCCATAGGTGGATTTCATCATGCCCGGCTGGAAACAGGCCTGGCCGATGGTCGCCGCCTGCTGGTCGCCCGCAACGCCGAGGATAGGAACCGCCGCCCCAAAAGCCGCGGGATCGGTGACGCCGAAATCCGCGGCGCAGTCCTTGACCTCCGGAAGCATGGCGGCCGGAATCCTCAATATCTCGAGCAGGTCCTCGTCCCAGCAATTGTCGGCGATATTGAACATGAGCGTGCGTGAGGCGTTCGTTGCGTCGGTCACAAAACTCCGTCCGCCGGTCAGCCTCCAGATCAAATAGGTATCGACCGTGCCGAAACAGAGGTCACCTTTGGCCGCCCGCGCCCGCGCGCCCTTCACATTGGAGAGCATCCAGGAGAGTTTCGTACCTGAAAAGTACGGATCGAGGAGAAGCCCCGTTTTCTTGACGAAGAGTTTTTCCAGATCTTGCCGCTTGAGCTTCTCACAGTAGCTGGCGGTCCGGCGGTCCTGCCAGACGATCGCGTTGTGGATCGGTTTACCGCTCTCGCGTTCCCAGACGAGCGTGGTCTCGCGCTGGTTGGTGATGCCGATCGCGGAAACCTGCCTTGCCTCGATCCGGGCCCTGGCAAGCGCATCGTGGATGGAGGACAGGACGCTTTGCCAGATGTCTTCCGGATCATGCTCCACCCAGCCGGATCTGGGAAAATGCTGGGGGAATTCCTTTTGCCCGACGCCGACGATTCTCATCTCGCCGTCAAAAACAATCGCCCGGCTGGATGTTGTCCCCTGATCGATCGCAAGCACAAATCCGCCCATGTATTCCTCCCAGACCGGCATTTTGTTTTGTATTGGCGCAAGTTCAATACAAGTGACAAACACTTGTCAAAAAGAAAGACGGAACGGACAAGCACTCCCGGCAATCGCAGCAAAGGCATCCGTCCGGCAACAAAAACGCAATTGCCACCACACGCGATTTGGGCATAACCTCGTCTATTCTATTGCGGCGCAGCAGAACGCCGGCATGCATTCGGGAGACCAAATCTATGAGCAGAACCGTCGTTGTCACCGGCTCCACCAGCGGCATCGGACTGGCCATCGCGCGGGCATTCGCCGCACAAGGCGACAACCTCGTCATCAACGGCTTCGGCGACCCCGCCGAAATCGAGGAGATCCGCAAGAGCCTCGAGCAAAGGGGTGGCCGTGCCATCTATCATGGCGCCGACATGTCCAGCCCGGAGCAGATTGCCGACCTGATGGAGACGGCGGCCCGCGAATTCGGCATGATCGACATCCTCGTCAACAATGCCGGCATCCAGCACGTGGCATCCGTCGAGGAGTTTCCTGTTGAAAAATGGGACCAGATTATCGCCATCAACCTCTCCAGTTCGTTCCATACGATGCGCGCCGCGATTCCAGCGATGAAGGAAAAGCGCCACGGACGGATCATCAACGTCGCCTCGGCGCATGGATTGATCGCCTCGCCGTTCAAATCGGCCTATGTCGCGGCCAAGCATGGCATTATGGGCCTAACCAAGAGCGCGGCGCTGGAACTGGCCGAGTTCGGCGTGACGGTCAACGCAATCTGCCCGGGCTATGTGCTGACCCCGCTGGTCGAGAAACAGATCCCCGATACGGCCAAGGCGCGTGGCATCAGCGAGGCCCAGGTCAAGTCCGACGTGATGCTGAAATTCCAGCCGACGAAGGAATTCGTCGCGGTCGAGGAAGTAGCGGCCGTCGCGATGTTTCTCGCGAGCGACGCGGCACGCCAGATCACCGGGACGCATATCTCCATTGATGGCGGCTGGACAGCGCAGTAACCTCCGCGAAGCGCATTCCGGAAAAGGCATTCCATGACCGATTGCATCCGCTTCATCCTGAACGGCGAGGACATCGCCCTTTCAAGCGTCGATCCGACCGAGACGCTGCTCGACTTCCTGCGCCTGAGGCGGCAATTGACGGGAACCAAGGAAGGCTGTGCCGAGGGCGACTGCGGCGCCTGCACGGTGCTTGTCGGGCGCCTGCGGGGGGGCAAGCTTTGCTACGAAACCGTCAACGCCTGCATCCGCTTCGTCGGATCGCTGCATGCCACCCACGTCGTCACGGTCGAGCATCTAGCCGCCGTGGACGGATCGCTCCACCCCGTCCAGCAGGCGCTTGTCGACTGCCACGGCTCGCAATGCGGTTTCTGTACGCCGGGTTTCGTCATGTCGCTTTACGGCCTGTGGCTCTCGAGCAGCAACCCCTCGCGCCCGGAAATCGAAAAGGCATTGCAGGGCAATCTCTGCCGCTGCACGGGCTACGAGCCGATCGTCAAGGCGGCCGAACAGGTCGCGCACGCGCGTCCGAGCGCCCTTTTCGACCCGCTGGAACGCGATCGCGCCAATATCATGGCGAGGCTCTGGAACCTCCAGAACCGCGATACGATTACTGTTTCGAAGGAAGGCCGCCGCCTTGTGGTGCCAGGCACTCTCGCGGCCTTGGCGGACATACTTGCCGCCGAACCAGAAGCCACCATCGTTGCCGGCGCCACGGATGTAGGGCTTTGGGTGACCAAGCAGATGCGCCTGCTCAGTCCGGTTGTCTTCGTCAATCACCTCACCGAACTGCAGGGGATCGAAACCGATGAGATCGGCATCACGCTCGGGTCGGGTGTGACCTACACGCAGGCGTTGGGCACTCTTGGTGCCGAAATCCCTGCGCTTGGGCGGCTGATTGACCGAATCGGCGGCCAGCAGGTTCGCAACATGGGAACGATCGGCGGCAATATTGCCAACGGGTCCCCCATCGGCGACATGCCGCCAGCCCTGATCGCGCTTGGCGCCACCGTAAAACTCAGATCGGCTTCGGGTGTCCGCATGTTGCCGCTCGAGGAGTTCTTCATCGACTACGGCAAGCAGGATCGAAGGGCTGGCGAGTTTGTCGAACGCATCCACATCCCTCGCCTCGCGCAGGAAAATCGGTTTGCGGTCTACAAGATCAGCAAGCGGCGTGACGAGGATATCTCCACCCTCTGCGGTGCGTTCAGGCTCGAGCTCGACGATGAGAATGTCGTGACCGGTATCCGCATCGCCTTCGGAGGCATGGCGGCAACGCCGAAGCGCGCGCGCGCAGTCGAAGCTGCTCTCCACGGCCGGCCCTGGACCGAAAGCGCCATTGCCGAGGCTCGCGAAGCATTCGAACGTGATTTCACGCCCCTGACGGACTGGCGGGCGAGTGCCGAATACCGCCGGCTGACGGCGAAGAACCTGCTGACCCGCTTCTTCCTCGAAACCTCGGGCACACCCCAGGAACTCATGCGCTTCGCGACGGGAGAGGTGTAAGCCATGGAAAAGGCCATCTACGAGAAGTACAAGTATATCAACGGCCCGATGCACCAGCCGCTGAAACATGATTCAGCTCATAAACACGTCAGCGGAAGTGCCGAATATATCGACGATATTCCCGCGCCCGCAGGATTGCTGCATGGCGCCCTCGGACTATCGGACCGGGTCCATGCCGATATTCTCTCGCTCGATCTTTCCGCCGTCAAATCCTATCCCGGCGTCGTCTGCGTGCTGAGCGCCAAGGATGTGCCCGGCGTCAACGACGTCTCCTCCGGCGGTCAGCATGACGAGCCGCTGCTTGCCGAAACCAGGGTGCAGTTCCATGGCCAGCCGGTCTTCGCCGTAATCGCCGAGACGCGTGACGCGGCACGTCGAGCCGCGAGGCTGGCGAAAATCGAATATGCCGACCTGCCGTACTGGACGGATGTCGAGGGCGCACTGCAAAATGGCGCGGCTGTCGTTACCTCCGGCATGACCTTGGAACGGGGCGATCCTGAATCGGAGATCGACAAGGCCGAGCATCGGCTGAAAGGACAGATGCACATCGGCGGTCAGGAGCACTTCTATCTCGAAGGCCACGTGGCCATGGCGATGCCTGGCGAGGATGACGAGGTGATCGTCTGGTCTTCCACCCAACATCCAACGGAAATCCAGGAACTGGTCGGGCACATCCTTGATGCGCCGTCGAATGCGGTCACGGTCAATGTCCGCCGCATGGGCGGCGGCTTTGGCGGCAAGGAGACCCAGGGCCACCAATTCGCGGCACTTGCAGCGCTGGCCGCCAAGAAGCTTAATCGTGCCGTCAAGTTCCGTCCGGACCGGGACGAGGACATGATCATGACTGGCAAGCGCCACGATTTCCGAATGGATTTCGATGTGGCCTTCAACGGCGATGGGCGCATCCATGCATTGACGGCCAATTTCGCCGCCCGCTGCGGACACAGCGCCGATTTGTCCGGTCCCGTCACCGACCGCGCGCTCTTCCACGCAGACTCGAGCTACTTCTATCCACATGTGAAATTGACCTCGCAACCGCTTAAGACACATACGGTTTCCAACACGGCGTTTCGCGGCTTCGGCGGCCCCCAGGGTATGCTTGGCGGCGAACGCATCATCGAGGAAATCGCCTACGCGCTCGGCAAGGATCCACTCGAAATACGCAAGGCGAACTTCTATGGCGAACCCGGCTCGGGCCGAGATGTTACGCCCTACCACCAGAAGGTCGAGGACAACATCATTGCCCGGATTGTCGGGGAGCTGGAAACCTCCTGCGACTATCAGGCGCGGCGGCACGCGATCATCGAGTTCAACAGGACGAGCCCGGTGATCCGGAAGGGCATCGCGCTCACCCCGGTAAAATTCGGCATATCCTTCACGCTGACGGCCTTCAACCAGGCAGGGGCTCTGGTCCATGTCTATAAGGATGGTTCGATCCATCTGAACCACGGCGGCACGGAGATGGGTCAAGGCCTCTACATCAAGGTCGCCCAGGTTCTCGCCGACGCCTTTCAGGTCGACATCGAAAACATCAAGATCACGGCGACGACGACAGGCAAGGTACCGAACACGTCGGCGACTGCCGCTTCCTCGGGCTCCGACATGAACGGCATGGCGGCCTTTGATGCCGCCCGCCAGATCAAGGAACGCCTCGTCGCCTTCGCGGTCGAGCATTTCAAGGTGCCGCCGGACGAGGTCGAGTTCTTGCCGAACCGCGTGCGCGTGGGAAACCAGGAAATCCCCTTCCCCGACTTCGTCAAACAGGCCTATTTCGCCCGCGTCCAGCTTTCGGCCGCAGGCTTCTACAAGACGCCGAAGATCCACTGGGACCGGGCGGCCGGCCGCGGCACACCCTTCTACTATTTCGCCTATGGCGCCGCGTGCTCGGAGGTCTCAATTGACACGCTGACCGGGGAATACCTGATGGAGCGCACCGACATCCTGCACGACGTCGGAAAGTCGCTCAACCCGGCCATCGACATCGGTCAGATCGAAGGCGGCTTCGTGCAGGGCATGGGCTGGCTGACCACGGAGGAACTCTGGTGGGACGACAAGGGTAGGCTGAGAACCCATGCACCGTCCACCTACAAGATTCCGCTGGCTTCCGACCGGCCGAGGATCTTCAATACCCGACTGGCGGAATGGTCGCAGAATGCCGAGCCGACCATCGGCCGTTCCAAGGCCGTCGGCGAACCGCCATTGATGCTGGCAATCTCGGTTCTCGAAGCACTGTCCATGGCCGTCGCCTCGGTCGCCGACTATCGCCATTGCCCCCACCTCGACGCCCCCGCAACGCCCGAGCGGATTCTGATGGCGGTCGAGCGGCTGAAAGCCACGTAATGGCAGGGCGGGCCCGATGACCGAGCGCAAAACCCATTGGGAAGCGGTTTACACAACCAAGGGCGACACGGAGGTCAGCTGGTTCGAGGCGTCGCCCGACCTTTCTCTTTCCCTTCTACGCGAGGCGGGCCTGACCGTTCAGTCAAGCGTGATCGACATCGGCGGCGGTATGTCCCGACTTGTCGACGCGCTGGCAGCGCAACAGGATCATGTGGCAGTCCTCGACATTTCCGCCGCGGCCCTGGCAAAAGCGCGTGGCCGCTTGCCTGAAGCCGTCAATGTCGAATGGATTGTCTCTGATATTACCGCCTGGCAGCCGTCTCGGGAGTATGACTTTTGGCACGACCGCGCCGCCCTGCATTTCCTGACAGAGGAGGCGGATCAGCAAGCCTATCTCACCGTGCTGAACGCGGCCGTGAGACCGGGCGGCAAGGTCGTGATCGGGACCTTTGCCCCGGACGGTCCCGAAAAGTGCAGCGGACTTCCCGTGGTTCGCCACGATGCACGCTCACTGGAACGGTTTCTGGGACCAGGCTTCAGGCTGATTGCCGAGCGCCGACACGACCATGAGACTCCTTGGCATGCGGTTCAACGCTTCCAGTTCAGCACCTTCGAAAAGATCGGCGGCTGAGTCATGTTCTTCAGACAAGCGGACCAGCGGGATCGGCCGTGGTGGGCTCAGCCATGAACGCCCTCCCCGCCTTCCTCACAGCCCATCCCGACGTCGTGCTCGTCGACGTCGTCGAAGCCAAGGGCTCGACCCCGCGCGAAGCCGGTGCCTTCATGGTGGTGGCGGCCGACGGGCTGTTCGGCACGATCGGCGGCGGGCAGTTGGAATTTCTGGCGATCGACAATGCCCGCAAGCTCTTGGCCAGCGGCGAGCGAAACTCCTCCCTCGACGTGCCGCTCGGCCCGGAGATCGGCCAGTGCTGCGGCGGACGGACCAGGCTCTCCTTCACCCGTATCGATGGCTCGGGGAAAGCAGCCCTACTCGACCGGCAGCAAAAAATCGAAAACGCCTATCCCGACGTATTCCTCTTCGGCGCCGGCCATGTGGGGCTGGCGCTGGCGGCCGCGCTTCGGCCCCTGCCCCTCAACGTCACCCTGGTGGAGACTCGCGAGATGGATGATAAGACCATGCCCGCAGGCATCGTACACCGCCGTGTCGCCATGCCGGAAGCCGAAGTCGCAACCATTCGCCCGGGCGGCGCGGCTGTCATCCTTACCCACGACCATGCCCTCGATTTCCTGATCGCACGCCAGGCACTCGCCCGCCCCGGTCTCGCCTATGTCGGCATGATCGGCTCGGCCACCAAACGCGCCACTTTTGCCCATTGGCTACTGCGCGAAGGCGGCGACCAAACGATGCTCGACAGACTCGTCCTGCCGATCGGCGGCAGCACGCTGCGCGACAAGCGCCCGGCCGTCATCGCCGCGCTTGTGGCAGCGGAACTGCTGGCCGTACTGCTTGGCTGATTGACGGCTGAGGCGCACGACACCCACCTGAATCACCACATGAAGCGCCGGAATCAGCTTTCGAGCTCACAGGCGCAAACCGTTGATGCGACTCGCAATTCCCTCAGAGCGGACCGGTGCGCATCCAGTCTCCATGGCGCCTATGATCCGACCAATAGGCGTCGGTGCGGTTCCGCGAGGGACGACCGTCGAGAAGGCCGAGGTCCTTTTTCAGATCCTGTGGAAGATCCTCGATTGGCGTTCGGTCCGTTTCCAAAAGGCGCTCGACGAAGCGGCGTAGCGGCCGGAACATGCCTCCGGGCGTCATGCTCGCAGGAGCCCAGTTGCGTCTTGTTGCTTGCAGCATCGTCGTCTCCTCTCCATGGGCGAAATGACCTGATAGACCAAGAGATGCGCCGGATTGCCGCCGCTTTCCAATTCGAATACAGTAGGCATGCATCAAGAGAACTTATCCATGAAGCTGTCGAGACAGTTCCCGCTCAATGCCCTGCGCGTCTTCGAGGCGGCGGCCCGGCATATGAGCTTCACCAAGACCGGCGAGGAACTGGGCATGACCCAGACGGCGGTGAGCTATCAGATCAAGCTTCTTGAGGAGAATATCGGCGAGCCGCTGTTTCTCAGGAAGCCGCGCCAGATCGTGCTCACCGAAACCGGCGAGCGTCTGCTGCCGAAGGCGACCGAGGGATTCGACCTGTTGCGCGAAGCGGTCGCCACCGCCCGCCAAAGCGCCGACGAGGTGCTGGAGATCCATTCGGTCCCGACCTTCGCCTCCCATTGGCTGGCGCGGCATCTCGGCACCTTCCAGCTGCAATATCCGCAGATCGCCGTGCGCCTATTGCGCGGCACGAAGTTGACCGATTTCAACCGCGACCCGGCCGATGTCGCCATTCGGGTGGGTGTCGGCCCCTGGCCGGGCCTCGTCGCCCATCCGATCCTGCGGCTGGACTATGCGCCGATGCTGAGCCCGAAGCTCGCTGCCAGCATCGGCGGGCTCAAAGAACCCGCCGATCTCCTGAAACTGCCGCGCATCAGCGACGACGACGGCATGTGGGAAGAGTGGTTTGCCGCAGCCGGGGTGGACGTGCCAGCCTCCAGCGCCCCCCGCATCCGCGCCTTCGGTGCCCTTGATCTCGATGCGGGCGCCGCGCTCGCCGGCCAGGCCGTGGCGATCCTAAGCCGCTTCTATTTGCAGGACGAACTGGCATCCGGCCGCCTAGTCCAGCCATTCGATGTCTCCTTCAGCGACGACAACACCTACTGGCTGGTCTATCCCGAAAGCCGCCGCAATATGCCCAAGATCAGGAAGTTCCACGCCTGGCTGGAAGAAACGCTTGCGCCGGAACGCCAGTCGCTTGGCCTGCGGATCCGATGATCGCCGATAAACCTGTCGAATAGTTGCATCAGGGAAAGGCCGGGGCTTCCCTTGCGGCGGATAATTTCCCAGACTGGAAGGCCGGGGAAAGAAAGGGATTTTTCTGATGTACGAATACGCCATTGCCTGGGAATGGCTCTCCTTCGCGGTGCGCTGGCTTCACGTGATCACCGCGATCGCGTGGATCGGCTCTTCGTTCTATTTTATCGCACTGGATCTCGGGCTGGTGAAGCGCCCGCATCTGCCGGTCGGCGCCTATGGCGAGGAATGGCAGGTACACGGCGGCGGATTCTACCACATCCAGAAGTACCTCGTGGCGCCCGCCACCATGCCGGAGCACCTGACCTGGTTCAAGTGGGAAAGCTACGTCACCTGGCTCTCGGGCTTTGCCATGCTCGCCGTCGTCTACTATGGCGGGGCCGATCTCTTCCTGATCGACCGCCATGCGATGGATCTCACTCAATGGCAGGCGATCGCCCTTTCCGTCGCCTCGCTCGCGGTTGGCTGGGTGATCTACGACCAGCTATGCAAGTCGCCCCTCGGCAAGAACATCTGGGTGCTGATGGGTGTGCTCTACGTGGCGCTGATCGCCATGGCCTGGGGCTATAGCCAAGTCTTCACCGGCCGCGCCGCCTTCCTGCATCTCGGCGCCTTTACCGCCACCATCATGTCGGCCAACGTCTTCCTGATCATCATCCCGAACCAGAAGATCGTCGTCGCCGACCTGATCGCCGGCCGTACGCCGGACCCGAAATACGGCGTGATCGCCAAGCAGCGTTCGCTGCACAACAACTACCTGACGCTGCCCGTCATCTTCTTCATGCTGTCGAACCACTATCCGCTGGCCTTCGCCACCGCCTATAGCTGGGTGATCGCCGCCCTTATCTTCCTGATGGGCGTCACCATCCGCCACTGGTTCAACACCACCCATGCCCGCAAGGGCCGACCGACCTGGACCTGGCTGGCAACGGTGCTGATCTTCATCGCCATCATGTGGCTTTCGACCGTGCAGAAGGCTCCAGTCGAGGAAGAAGTATCGGTTGCCCCGACCCATCTGCGCTTCGTCGAGAACGCCCATTTCGAAGCCGCCCGGGATGTGGTCATGTCGCGCTGTTCGATGTGCCATGCCGCCGAACCGGTCTGGGAGGGCATCGTGCGGCCGCCAAAGGACGTGAAACTGGAGACGGATGCGCAGATCGCCGCCCATGCGCGCGAGATCTACATCCAGGCCGGCCGCAGCCATGCCATGCCGCCCGGCAACATTACCGAAGTCTCGACCGAGGAACGCGCCCTGCTGGTCGCCTGGTTCGAGAGCGCCGCAGCGGAAGGCCGGACGCAATGACGCAAATGATCGTCCGCGGCCGTCTTTTGACATTCAAGCGCGCACCCGAAGCGGTGAACGACGCCGACAGCTGTCTGTACGAAAGCGATGGTGCCCTGCTGCTTGCCGACGGGATCATATCCGCGATGGGTCCTTATGCCGAGGTCAAGGCAAAGGCGCCGATGGATGCGGTCGAAATCGACCATCGTCCGCATCTCATCACGCCCGGCTTCATCGATCCGCATCTGCATTTCCCGCAGATGCAGGTGATTGGCTCCTATGCGGGCGGTCTGCTCGAATGGCTGAACACCTATACCTTCCCCGAGGAATGCCGCTTCGTGGAAAAGGCCCATGCCGAACGCATCGCGATGCATTTCTTCGACGAACTGCTGCGTCAGGGAACGACGACGGCAGCGGCCTACTGCACCGTCCACAAGGCCTCAGCCGACGCCTTCTTCGCCGAAAGCCTGAGGCGTGGGACGCTGATGATCGGCGGCAAGGTCATGATGGACCGGAACGCTCCGCAGGGCCTCCTGGATACCCCCGAGATCGGCTATGACGAAACCCGCGCCGTCATTGCGGAATGGCACGGGAAGGGCCGCAACTACGTGGCGATCACGCCGCGCTTCGCCATCACCTCCACGCCGGCGCAAATGGAACGCACGCAGGCACTGGTCGAAGAGTTCCCCGATCTGCACATCCAGACACATCTCTCGGAAAATCACGACGAGATCCGCTACACCTGCGAACTCTATCCGGACGCCAGGGACTATACCGACATCTACGCCCATTACGGACTTCTAGGGCCGAAAAGCCTGTTTGGCCATGCGATCCACCTCTCCGATCGCGAGGCGGACGCGCTGAGCGAAACACGGTCCGTCGCCGTCCATTGCCCGACCTCCAATCTCTTTCTCGGCTCGGGACTCTTTCCGATGAAACGCTACCAGCGCCGCGAAAAGCCGCTCAGGGTCGCGGTTGCGACCGACATAGGAGGCGGGTCGAGCTATTCAATGTTCAAGACCATCGACGAGGCCTACAAGATCCAGCAATTGCTGGGCGAACGCCTCAATCCGCTGGAAAGCTTCTACCATGTGACCCTCGGCAATGCCGAAGCCCTGTCACTTGCCGATCGCATCGGCACGCTTGCGCCGGGGACTGACGCCGATTTCATCGTGCTCGATGCTGCCGCGACCCCGGCCATGCGGCTACGCATGGAGACGGTGAAAACCCTTGCGGAAGAGCTGTTTCTGCTGCAAACGCTCGGCGATGACCGCTCGATCGTTGAAACCTATGTCGCCGGACGGCCTATGAAGAACACCGTCCGGGCCACAATCTGATCCTTGGAGATGCGTCCCTGTCGAACCTTTTCCTGAATTTGCTCATCGGAACCCTGATGATTTCGCTGACGGTCCCGATCCATACGTTCGGATTGATCGGCATCACCCACGTCATGGGCTGGATCACGTCGAAGATCCGCCTTCAGGGGCATCGTAGTCGCCTGGTGGCCATGAACACCGTCGTGATTGGCATCTTCGCGGTGCTGACGGCCGAGGTCTGGATGTGGGCAATTTGCTACGGCATCGTCGGCGCCATGCCAGATTTCTCGACCGCGCTCTATTTCGCCACCATCACCTTTTCCACTGTCGGTTATGGCGACATTGTTCCCAGCGTAGAATGGCGCATGCTCGCCGCACTCGAAGGTATAAACGGCTTCATGCTGATCGGCTGGTCGACGGCCTATCTTGTCGCAGCCGGCATCCGCGTCGGGCCGTTCCGCTCCGGCGAACACTTCTGAACCAATGATCCTCACATTCCCGAAGGGCAGCTGACCGTGTCTGGCATTGTCGAAATCGCAGATCTGAAGGCACTGGCCAAGCGCCGCGTTCCGAAGCTTTTCTTCGATTACGCAGACAGCGGCGCCTATACGGAATCGACCTACCGCGCCAACGAGTCCGATTTTTCGCGCATCAAACTTCGTCAGCGGGTCATGGTCGACATGAGCGGGCGATCGCTCGAGACGACAATGATCGGCCAGAAGGTTTCCATGCCGGTTGCGCTCGCGCCGACGGGTCTGACCGGCATGCAGTTTGCCGATGGCGAAATGCTCGCGGCCCGGGCAGCGGAAGAATTCGGGGTACCGTTCACCCTTTCCACCATGAGCATATGCTCGATCGAGGACGTCGCCTCGGTCACCGCCAAGCCCTTCTGGTTCCAGCTTTACGTGATGCGCGACCGCGATTTCGTCCTCGATCTGATCGACCGGGCCAAGGCCGCGAATTGCTCGGCTCTCGTGCTCACCGCCGATTTGCAGATCCTCAGCCAGCGTCACAAGGACATCCGCAACGGCCTCTCCGCACCGCCGCGCCTGACGCCGAAACATCTTTGGCAAATGGCGACGCATCCCCGCTGGTGCTGGAATATGTTGCAAACCAGCCGACGCACATTCCGCAACATTCACGGCCATGCCAAGAGCGTGACCGATCTCGCCTCGCTCAACGCATGGACCATGGAGCAGTTCGATCCGCAGCTCTCATGGAAGGACGTCACCTGGATCAAGGAACGCTGGGGCGGCCCCTTGATCATCAAGGGCATTCTCGACGTCGAGGACGCGAGAATGGCAGCCGAAACCGGCGCAGACGCAATCGTCGTGTCGAACCACGGTGGCCGGCAGCTCGACAGTGCGCATTCCTCCATTTCCATGCTTCCGAGGATTGTCGACGCGGTCGGCGACCGGATCGAGGTTCACCTCGATGGCGGCATCCGCTCCGGCCAGGACGTGTTGAAGGCCATGGCTCTTGGTGCGAAGGGAACCTTCATCGGCCGGCCGTTCCTCTATGGCCTCGGCGCCATGGGAAAGCCGGGGGTCACACTGGCTCTCGACATCATCCGCAAGGAAATGGATGTCACGATGGCGCTCTGCGGCAAGCGGAAAATCGCCGATATCGATCGGAATATCATTGCGGAATCGCCATTCTAGAACGGATTCCACACCCCGTTCGCTAGCTTCCGCGATAGGTCGAATAGCCGTAGGGCGATAGCAGTAACGGCACGTGATAATGGGCCTCGGTATCGCTGATGCCGAAGCGGATCGGGATCACGTCGAGAAACGGCGGCTCTGTCAGCGGTGCCCCCTGGCCCCGTAGATAGTCACCGGCGTGGAACAGCAGTTCGTACTGCCCGGTCTGGAACGCTTCGCCCTTGAGGATCGGCCCACCGTCGACGCGCCCATCCGCATTGGTGAAGACCGTGGAGATGATTTCCGCCTCCTCGCCGTTCATGCGCACAAGCTGGATTCTCATACCCTCGGCCGGTTTGCCAAGCGCGGTGTCAAGGACATGGGTTGTCAGACCGGTCATAGGTGCGGCTCCAGGATCATGTAGGGGACGTCGAAGAAATATTCTTCCAGATTGTTTCCGGGTCCGTCACGATCGGCAACCAGAAAATCGCTGGGCTCACCGATTGCCATCAGTGGATGATGCCACGCATTGCGCCGATAGTTTACCCCCTGGTCGCCGCGCGCGAGAAAAATCCGGGGCCGCGACGGCTTCCCGTCGATATCCTGCGCAACCGCTACGAGAAACGGTTTTCCCGAGAGAGGCGAAAAGCTCTGGCTGCCTTGCGGATGGCGTTCCATCATGCCGATTTCATAGGGGAAATCCCGCGGCTGCCCGCGAAAGATGCTCAGGATCACGCGCGCGCCCTCACCTAGGGCTTCGGGCGCACAAAGGGCGTGGAAGCGCTCCGTTGTGCCGCCATTGATGAGGCGCATCCTAGCCGGATCGGCCTCGATGACCTCGCCAAAGGGCAAAAATGCGTCCGCAGTCAGCGGCTCGATGACAAGCCGGTCGGCCATCATTTCTTGACCCCGTAGAGACGCAGGCGCATGACGCCGCCGTCCGGATGCATGGCGAAGCGTACATGGGTGACCCGGCCGATATCGGCGACGGCAGTGCCCGAAAACTCATGCTCGCGATCCATTTCCAGCTTCTGGCGCGAAAGGATCGGCTTCCAGTTTTCCGAAGCGGCGATATCCGCCTCGCTCCAGCTGTCGCCGGCCTCCGGTAGATAGGCACCAAGCAATTCGCAGGTGTCGGGATAATTACCCTTGAAGAAATGCGTATCGACGACGATGCGGCCGATCTGGCCGGCATGACCGAGCCGGATGATCGCCCAGTCGTGGCCGGGACCGCGCCGGCGCTTGGTCTCCCAGCCGTCGCCCATGTTGATGCCCCGCCCAGGCGAGAGCATCTTGTCTGGATGGCCGTAGTGGGCATCCGACCAGGCGAGCGACTTCGCGCCGTGGAAGATGTAGGCGAGATCGATTTCCTCGTCGGCCTTCACCTTCGACCAGTCGAAATAAGCTGCGCCATAGACGCGCAGGCGCGCCACCCCGCCATCGGGATAGATGTGCAGGCGAAGATGCGTCCATACCCTGTCACGATCACCGTTCTCGAAGAAGTGCTGCGCGGAGGGGCCTAGCGCCGCTTTTGGCAGGAGTTCGGTCCATTCCGTGGTGTCCGTCGGATCGCCATCCCCAACGAAGGCGGCCTCGATCGAGCAATGCGGCGGGTAGTTGCCGGTAAAGAAGCGGGTATCGACGTCGAAGCCGAAGATGCGGCCCGGCATGGCGAGGCGGACGACGGCGAAGTCGTGGCCGGGTACGCGCTTGCGCCGGCTTTCCCAGCCGTCCATGTACTTGCCATTGTCGTCGTAGAGGTCCGGGTCAAACTCGGCCGGCGCGTCGTTGAGCATGCGCGACAGCGGCGCAAAGAACTCATCGGTCGAGGAAATCCCCTTGGCGCCAAGACGTGCCGAAGCCAGGTTGACGGCGCCTGCGGCGAAGTTGGGCAGGACCACAGTAGAGATTTCGGGCATGTCAGTCTTTCTCCGGGATGAGGCTTTCGAGGCGAAGCCGGGCAATCTTTTCGACCTGCGCGCAGGCCGTGGCGAATTCCATCTCGCGGCTGTTGTCGATCCGCGCCTCGAAGGAGGACAGGATGTCGTCCTTCGTCAGCCCCTTCACAGCGATGATGAAGGGGAAGCCGAATTTGGTCGTATAGGCGGTGTTGAGTGCGGTGAAGTGGGCATGCTCCTCGGGCGAAAGCCGATCGAGCCCTGCCCCCGCCTGCTCCTTGCGGCTGTCCTCGGTCAGTCCGCCGGCGATCGCCAGCCTGCCGGCGAGGTCCGGATGGGCGCACAGCACGCCGAGCCGTTCGTCATAAGAAGCCGCCCGGAACTGTTCGGCGAGCGCCGCATGCACGCACGAAGCCGTCAGCGGCTCACGAACAGTGCCCGCATCAAAGGCGCGCTCGGCGATGAAGGGCGAGTGCTCGAAAACGCCGCCGAAGCGGGAAACAAAGTCTTCGCGTGTTGTCATCTCAGATCGTTTCCGGCTTGTGGTGCCTGTGCCAGTGCTCGGCGATCTCGATGCGCTTCGGGATCCAGACCTTCTCATGGCTCGTCACGTAGTCGATGAAACGGGAGAGCGCCGCCGCGCGGCCCGGGCGGCCGACGAGACGACAGTGGAGGCCGACCGACATCATCTTGGCGCTCCCGGCCTTGCCCTCTTCGTAGAGCACGTCGAAGGCATCCTTGAGATAGGTGAAGAACTGGTCGCCGGAATTGAAGCCCTGTGGCGTGGCGAAACGCATGTCGTTGGTTTCGAGCGTATAGGGGATGATGAGGAAAGGCTTGCCGTCCGGTCCCTTCACCCAATAGGGCAGATCATCGGCGTAACTGTCGGAGGAATAGAGAAAACCGCCCTCCTCCATCACCAGTCTCAGCGTATTGTTCGACGGCTTGCCCTGGTACATGCCATAGGGCCGCTCGCCCGTGATCCCGGCATGCAGGCGCACGGCCTCGCGGATGTGCTGGCGCTCGACCTCCTTCGGGAAATCCTTGTATTCCAGCCAGCGGTAACCGTGGCTGGCGATTTCCCAGCCGGCTTCCTTCATCGCCGCGACCGCTTCCGGGTTGCGCGCCATGGCGAGCGTTACGCCGTAGACCGTGACGGGCACCTGGCGCTCGGTGAACATGCGCCAAAGCCGCCAGAAACCAGCGCGGGACCCGTATTCGTAAATCGATTCCATGTTGAGGTTGCGCTGGCCCGGCCACGGCTGCGCGCCGACAATCTCGGACAGCAGACATTCCGACGCCGGGTCGCCGTCGAGGATCGAACTTTCGCCCCCCTCTTCATAATTGACGACGAACTGCACTGCGATGCGGGCATCGCCCGGCCATTTTGGATCGGGCGTTGCGCGACCGTAGCCGACAAGCTCGCGCGGGTAGTTGTCATTCAACATCAAATCACCTTGGGTCTTGCTGCCATAAACGGTAAGCATGGACACCAGTGATGTCGAGATGGAAATGAAGCGGAAGTGCGCTGTCCTCTTCATGGCAGTGGATCGCGACCCGTCAAGCGATCTTGCGTGCCGAAATCCGCCCCATCGGATGCAGCGAGTGTACCTGGAACGGCGCCCCGGGCTCGCGCTCGCAGAACAGCGCCAGATTCGAAAACGTCACCCTTGCGCCGAGCAACGGATCGAAATAGCCCCGCAATGCATGCTCGACCCGCTGGAAGTCCTTGGACAGGAGAGGTCCGGTCAGCGTCATGTGGAAACGGTATTCCTCCATGACATAGGGATGTCCCCAACGGTGCAGATTGGCGAACTGCGATGCGGAAAGCCCCTCCGGATTGCGCCGTTCGATTTCCGCCTCGCTGAACGGCGCGCGATAGCCGTCGAACTCCTGGACCACGGCCGCCGCGAGATAGTCGAGTGGCTCGCAAGGTCTGGGGAGAAGCAGGCCATAAAAATCACCAAGTCGGGCGACCTCCAACCTCGGGAATTCGAAGGGCTCGATCCTACTTGCGAAGCGCATGAGGTCGCGCAACAGGCCGGCCTCGGTGCAATCGTCCCTGAGCAGAAACGGCGCCTTCAACGTTGCATGAAATCCATATCGACGCGGCAATGCCGTGTGAAATGCGATCTCATGCACGCCGAGACCGGGGACATCCGGGTGCTCCACCGCATGGCCGGAATACACATTGCGGCCGAGCCAACTGGCTGCCGCAAGCGTCAGCGGATCGCCTGACGGAGGCGTGAAATAGATGGCATAGCGCATGCAAACGACCTCAACTGATCCCCGGAGCATCAACTTTAGCGATTGACGTTATAGGCAAGCAGTTAGGTGATTTGCGTGACAGTATGACGACGGGCAATACGCTGCGGCTTCACGTTTTACGAGCAGCAACCTCAAGATGACTGGCGAGTTGAAAGGACGCCGGCAGCGCCGGCATTTCCCCGTCAATGGCTGCAATTGCCGCTTCCGCGAGACGGTGCGCGATACCGAAACTGACCTTAAAACCGCCTGTCAGCGCGATCACGCGGCCGTGGTCCGGATGCGGTCCAACCATTGGATCGCGATCGATCGCTTTTGGACGAAGGCCCGCCCAGCGCTCGACCACCTCGGCGTTTGAGAGGCCCGGCGCAAGCAGACGGGCGCGGGCGATCAGATCATCCAGTTTGCCGTCCGTTCCGTGGGGGTCGGCAAAATGGTTCTCGCTCGTGCTGCCGATTGCGACATGACCGCCCTCATGCGGTACGACGTAAAGACCATCGAGATAGAGAAGTGGCCACGAGGGATCGATATCGACCTTCAAGAGTGCTGCCTGCCCTTTCACGGGTTGGCCGAGCGGCACGCCCAGCGGGTCGCCCAGAGCCTCCAGCATGGCGAAGGAGCGATACCCCGCCGCGACGATACAATGCCCGAATGCGATCTGTTGTCCGCTGGCAAGACTGGCGGTCGCATCACGGGCATCGATGCTCCCGACTCCCACGCCTTCGATGATCCTCACCCGCTTTGCCGTTTCCAGAAAGCCTAGAAGCAGGGCGGACATGCTGCGGGGGAAAACCCGCGCCGCAAAAGTGTCGTGGACAAGCCCGGCCGCCGCCGCTTCCTCGACCGGCCAGGTCGGTCCGAAGGGTGAACTGTCGAGCACATTCCAGCCGAAACGCCGATCTCCGGCGCGCCAATTCGTGTCGGCGTCCTTCGAGTGACCCTCGGCGATCCTCCTCAGATGCTCCTTCGGAAGAGGAATGAGCCGGCCCGTGCGGCGATATCCCGACGCGATACCGGTTTGCGATTCGAGCGTGCGGATCGCCTCTTCAAGCGACACCAGCGCGTCGAATTGGAACTGCTTTTTGTCCGACCAGCGATCCGGCATATGTGCCATGAGCGCGCCCAGCAGTCCGCCGCTTGCACCATGGCCGATCCGCCCGCCGTCGACGAGAAGCGTATCGATACCGCGCCGCTCGGCGTGAACGGCAGCCCAGAGCCCCATGATCCCGCCGCCGATGATCAAAAGGCCGACGCGCGATTGACCCGCGGCCTCATGGGAATTATCGGCTTTTCTCATGAAAAATCCCAGTTCGGAACCCGCAGCTAGCGAAAACAGCCAGACGCTTGCCTGGCATGAGGGCGATATGCCCTATTCGACCGCTTTTGGCGATCATTTTTATTGCCAGACCGACGGCCGACTGGAATGCGGTCATGTGTTCCTTGCCGGAAATGGCCTGCCGCAACGATGGGTGAAAGAGGGATTGTTTCGCATCGGCGAACTCGGCTTTGGTACCGGCCTTAACGCCTGTGAGACATGGCGGCAGTGGAAGTCGACGCGCCAGCCCGGCGGTGTGCTCCATTTCGTGTCCTTTGAACTCTATCCGATGAATGGGGAGGATATAGCGCGCGCTCTCTCGCGCTGGCCGGAAATTGCCGCCGAACGCGACGCGCTTATCGCATCATGGCCATCTGATCCGCGCGGAGTCGTGGACCTCTTCCTCGATGACGCAACGCAGCTGACCGTCATCTGCGGCGATGCTCTTGAGAACGTCGCGAAGTCCGATTTCGTTTTCGACGCCTGGTATCTTGATGGCTTTGCGCCATCCCGCAACGCTGCCATGTGGTCGCCTGAACTAATGCAGGCCCTTTTCGAAAAGACCGCACCTGGCGGTAGCTTTGCTACCTACGCGGCGGCCGGATTCGTACGCCGCAACCTTGTTGCCGCCGGATTCGCTGTCGAGAGGCGCAAGGGATTTGCCGGAAAGCGGGAGATGCTCTGCGGCACAAGGCCATCCCACTCAGTTTTGTGACTCCGCGACGCCGCCCCGGTCGTGCGGCAACCGCCCAAGCCACTTCTCGATCTTGAGCTCCAGCTGTTCCGGGCCGATCGGCTTCGAAAGATAGTCGTCCATGCCTGCGGCCAGGCAGAGATCGCGGTCGCTCTCCAGCGCGTGCGCCGTCACGCCGATGATCGGCACGTGCCGCCCGTCTCCGGCTGCGCGTTCGAGCTCGCGGATCGTGCGCGCCGCCTCATGGCCGTTCATGACTGGCATGGAAACATCCATGATGATCAGGCCCGGCATGTGCTGCTGCCAGCCATCCACGGCCTCACGACCATCGTCCACGATCATGAACCTGAGCCCCGTCGCCTGAAGTATCTGCGTGAAGACGATCTGGTTTACCTCATTGTCTTCCGCAACCAGAACATCGCAGCTCCGCCCCGGCCCCCCTCGTGTTGTCTTGCTCGTGGCCGTGGCAGGCCTCTGATCCTGCGAATGCTCCTGCGATTTCCGCTCGAAACGGGTTGTCGATGCCGCAGATGCCCGCTTAGACAGCGCGACACCACCGTTGCGCCGCAGCCGTGCGGTCCGGATCACGTCAACGATTGTGCCGCGCAACAGGTTTGCACGGGCCGGCTTCATCAAATGCGCCTGAACATTCAACTGCTGGAAGATCCGTGCGTCGCCCACCATGTCCATGGAAGTGAGGAAGATCATGGCGATATCTTCGAAACGCCGGTCGCCGCGGATCATGCGCGCGACGTCAACGCCGTTCATGTCAGGCATCTGGTAATCGATGACCAGCGCATCGATCACAATGCCGATCTCCGCCGCTTCCTCGAGGATCGCAAGCGCCGCCGACCCGCTTTCGACGGCCAGCCCATCGAAGCCCCATATCGAAAGCTGTTCGGTCAGTATCTGCCGGTTGATTGCATTGTCGTCGATGACCAGAACACGTGCTCCAGCAACATTGACCGGCAGCGTCTGGTTACGATTGCGCTCGCCCGCGATCTTGAACGGCAGGTGCACACTGAATACGGATCCCTGGCCGAGTTCGCTCTCGACCTCGATGTAGCCGCCGAACAGGTGGACGAGACCAGCAGTAATCGCAAGCCCGAGACCGGTTCCCTCGTGACGGCGTGTCGAAGACGCGTCGACCTGGGCAAACTTCTCGAAGATGGTCTGCTTCTTCGCTTCCGGAATGCCGATACCCGTATCCTCGATACGCATGGTCAGCATGAATTCTCCCGTCTCCATGGGTTCCATCGAGAGCCCGATCAGGACATGCCCCTTTTCGGTGAACTTGATCGCATTGCCTACGAGATTGGTGACAATCTGGCGGAAGCGGCCAGCATCGCCCATCACCATGTGGCGCGCCGTGGCCGCACCCTGTACGATCAGCTCGATGTCCTTTTCCGCCGCCGAAGTGGATAGCAGAGTTGCCACATCCTCGATCGATTCGACCGGATCGAAAGACACCTTTCGCAGTCGCAACTGCCCGGCGTCGATCTTGGAAAAATCCAGAATATCGTTGATGATGGTCAGCAGTGCATTGCCGGACTTCATGATGATGTCGACGAAGGTCTTTTGACGGGTGTCGAGATCCGACTTTGCCAGCAATTCCGCCATGCCGAGGACGCCGTTCATTGGTGTCCGGATTTCATGGCTCATATTGGCCAGAAACTCGGACTTGGCTTTGTCCGCGGCTTCGCTGCGCGCCAGCAGAACGGTCAATTCCTCCTCGCGCCTCTTCATGTCGGTGATGTCGGAATAGAGCAACATCCAATGCCCCCGCCGACTAATCGTTGCATCAAGCTGGACCCAGGTCTTGCCGTCGGCAAGGAACACCTCGGAAAATCCCTGATGAGACTGGATCTTATCTTGCCATCGCCTGAGCTCAACCATGGGCTCGGCACCAAAGTCTCCCCTTTTGGCACAATAGGCGAAACAGGCGTGCCAGCTCTGACCGGGGGCCAGATACATCGGCGGGACGTTAAGGATCTTGGCGAGCGACTCGCTCGACTGCGTGATGACGCCATCCTCGACGAAGGCGAGTCCCTGCGACATCACACGTGTCGCATCCTGCATGAACTGCCCAAGACGCTCGAGCTGGTCACGCGCTTCCGTGATCTCACGCTCCTGACGGCGGACCTCGGTGTAATCCGAGTAGGTGATCAGGTACTTGTTGTCGAACAGGAGGGTGGTGGTGATCAGAACCTGCTTGCCATCCGGGTAGACGAGTTCCCGCTGCGTGCTGCCATCGAGGCTGCGCAAGTCCTCGATCCGCTCCGCGAGCCCGGTTTCGAAGTCCTTGCCGTTTTCCCAGACCCAGCCACGATCGAAATTGGCCTTGGTATAGTCTCGGAATGACACGCCCTCGAGCGCTGAGTCTTCGGGCCAAGCCCAGATTTCCCGGCTCTTGGAATTGGCGAATTCGATGACGAAGTCCTTGTCCAGGATGACCACCCCGATCGGCATCGTCAACAAGACCGTCTCGAGGCCCAGATAGAGCTTCTCGGTGCGGATCTGGGCATCCAACAATTCTCGTTCCCGTGCCTTCAGCAGGGTAACATCCGTCAGGGAACCGACGACGTAGCTTTTCCGGTCCGGCGTAACGATGCGGTTCAACCGTGTGACGACAGAAACCGTTCGGTTGTCAGCAAGGAAGAGATCCTCCGGGCGCTCGAACGGCTCGCCGGTCTGAAATACCTGGACATTCTCGTTACGGAGTTGCGCTCCAATGTCTGGAAACATCTCTTCTTCGCGAAGACCGCGGATGGCTTCCAGCTTGGTACCATGCATGTCCTCGTAGGCGGTATTGGCGAAAATGAGCCGATGGTCTTCGTCGCGCAGGAAGACAGGAACCGGCAATTGCTCGATCGCGGTCCGATAGAGAACACTCTCCTGTTCGCGCCGATGGAGCGCGGTGATGTCGGAATAGGTGATGAGGATCTTGCCGCTGGCCAGACGCTTGCTGCGGATTGCCAGGATCCTGCCGCTCAGCGTTTCGGCGCGGGTTGTGCCGACGCTCTCCCCCTCGCTGAACTGCGTCATCCGCTTCTCGAAAACCCGATCGAGTTCGGCCTCGACATTCTCCGATCCGATACGGCGCAGATTGAAGGCCAGAAAGTCGCGATAGTGCCATCCGGCCATGTCGATCGGCGTCTCCGCCTCGAGCATGTCGTAGAAGGCATCGTTGGCGTAGTCGATGATGTAGTCGGCAGCGAGGATCAACACGCCAACCGGCATCGATCTGAGCAGGCTTTCCACATGGCGATGCAGGCCCTCGGCCTCATCCTGCGCCTCGATCAACTGGGTTTCGCGACTTTTCAAGGTCGAAATATCGGTGATCGAACCGACCATGTAGCACCCGCCGCTCGGCGTCACGATACGGCTGGCGCGCGAGATCACCGGCACGACGGTGCCGTCTGGGCGTTCGAAAACATCCTCCGCCTCGAAGGTCACGCCCTCCTGGAGCGTCTGGCGGTTGGCGGCATGATATTCATCCCCTCGCGCGGGAAAGCACTCGTGCTCCGTCTTGCCGAGCAGACGTTCCTTTGGCACGCCGACCATGTCGACGAAGGCCGCGTTGACGAAGACCATTCGATGATCGGCGCCGCGTACATAGGTCGCGACCGGCAGGTCCTCCAGCGTGGCAAGGAAGAGTTCGTCGCTGCCATTGGCGGTAGTCATGGCCCCTGCTGGCTCCTGCGCCGCCATCGGTGCTGCCTCGGGCCTCTCCGCCGGCGCTTCGGAGGGTGGGGCGTCCTCGAACATGCCGAACACATAGATGGAATCGTCATCCCCGAAGAATCGTTCGACGCGCAGCGGATAGCGGGCATGGCCGACCGGATCGAAGACCAGCGTCGTTTGCTCGTCGCCGAAGACGACGACCTGGCGCTCGCGATCGTCACGCACGCCGTCATCCACGTGACCGAACAGCTCGCGATCGGTCTTGCCGGCGAAAGCCCCAGGCACTTCCTGGAAGAACCGCGCATAGGCATGATTCACCGCGACATAACGCAACTGACTGTCTTTGACAAAAGCCGGCACGTCCAGATCAGCGATCTTCTCGCAGGCCACGTTCAGCAAGTCGCTACCCGTGTTCATGGACGTGCTCCCGGACCAAAGATGGCATTCAATGAGGAAAGACTTATCGACGGGAGCGATTTGAGATGTGTGACCGAGACAATATAAGCACGCCGTTTGCCGGCACGCCCTGCCGATACTCCAGAAAAGGTGCAAAGAACTGTCAAATAACTCATTCCAGTAGCGGCAAAATGGATGGACGATGAGCGAAGCTATCCCCCGAGCCTTGCCCCAGACTGAAACACCGTCTTCACCGGCGGAGTGCCGGCACCGGGGTCGCGGACCATTGATCACGCTGTCGGCTCATTCGTGGCCAGGTCCCTCCGGCATGATCGATTTCCAGGGAATGATCCAGCGCCCGGAGGCAAATTGCATCCGGGCGCCGCTTGCGGCCTTCGTCCGTCCGGGCGGCTCTGGACGGAACAGGTCGCTAGTTGTCGGGCCGCTTGTGGCCCGTGACCATGGAACGCACCAGGTTTTCCCGGTGCTCGAGACTGGCGAGCACGACCCCGCCGACATGCAGGACGATCAGCCCAAGAGTAAGATTGACGAAAATCTCATGCGCATCCTCCACCCATTCGATTCCCCAATAGGCATCCGTGGTCATCATGTATCCGGTAGTGACGATGCCGGTTACCATGAGGAGAAGCGCAACTACCATGGCTCCGCCGGCCGGATTGTGGCCGATATACCGCTTCGCGCGCAGTCGCGCTGTGTCTGCGAGGAAGGCAGCAATCGTTCGCGGATGATAGACAAAGTTGACAAAGCGCGCGTGATGGGAACCGACAAGTCCCCATACGAGGCGACCTGCGATCAAACCGCCGACGACATAGCCGGACAAGATATGCGCGGACTTCCACTCGTCTCCGGTCAGATAGGAAAACAGGAAAAAGGCGACCAGCGACCAGTGGAAAACGCGAACAATCGGATCCCAGACCTTGATCCTGTCCGGCCGCGAATCGCGGCCGGAGTAGGCGCCAGGAACGTCTTGCGTGGCGTCGCTCATCAATTGCCTCCGTCGGCACCGACCTGTTCGCCGGTTTCCGGATTAAAGAGAGCCTCGACCTTGGCACCCTTGGCGTCGATGCCGTAAACCTCGTAGCATCCGGCTTCGGCCTTTATCTGACGCACCTGGAGACCACTGGCCACGACCTTGGCCTTCAACGCGTCCTGGCTCATCCACCGTGCCTGGGGAATATCACCGCAAGCTGCTTTTTCTTCCGCATGGGCGACGGCGCCGAAAGCGGCGAAAGCGAGAAGTGAGGCAAGAATGGTCTTCTTCATCGGGATGTCCTTTGTTGTCCCGGCCGGAGCACCATTGCCTCGACCGTTGAGGCAAACCTAGTCGACGGCGGCTGAGTGATAACTGACGAAGAATGTCAGCGAAATTTCAGCTTGGGGGTGATATGGAGTGATCCATGAAGAATGGGTTTGGGGCATTGCTTGCGCGCGTATCGCTGGCGGGATTGATTGCGGTCCTCTTGCTGGCTTTGCCTGCGCAGGCGTCCGATGACGATGATGGCGGAGGCCATGAACCCTCCGAAGATAGCGATCAGGAGCGCATGCGCACCGCGGTCGACCGGGGCGAAATCAAGTCACTGGCGGTGTTGCGCAGGATCGTCCTTGGCAAGGTTAGCGGTGATGTCGTTTCAGTAGAATACAGTCGCAAGCAATCCCGCAAAATCTACGAGTTTCGTGTCCTCAGACCCGATGGGCGTCTCATCGAGTTGGAGATCGACGCGGTAACGGGGGCCATTCTGCAGATAGAGAATGAATAATGCGGCTATTATTGATCGAAGACGACCCGCTGATTGCCAGGGACGTGACCGTTCATCTCGAACGCGCCGGGTTCGTCGTTGTTCGTGAATCCGATGGAGAGTCGGGCTGGTTCTCCGGCGACACCGAGGACTTCGCAGCCGTCATCCTCGATCTCGGTCTTCCTGGTATGGACGGATTGTCCATCCTGAAGCGCTGGCGGGCCGCCGACCGGCAGATACCGGTTCTCATCCTGACGGCCCGCGGCAATTGGCAGGAACGGGTAGAGGGTATCGACGCCGGAGCCGACGACTATTTGACCAAGCCTTTCCAGATGCAGGAGCTCTTGGCGCGGCTTCGTGCCATCATCCGCCGCAGCAGCGGTCAGGCAAGTCCGATTGTCGAGGTACGCGATATCGCTATCGACCCGCGGACCAAGACGATCAGCCGAGCCGGCGTGCCGATCGACCTCACGCCGCTCGAATACCGCTGCCTGATGTTTCTGGCACACAATCGCGACCGCAACGTTTCGCAGATTGAACTGACGGAGCAGCTCTACGCGCAGGACTTCGAACGCGAAAGCAACTCCGTCGAGGTTCTGATCGGCAGGCTGCGGCGCAAGCTTGGCCGTGACATCATCTCGACCAGGCGTGGCTATGGCTATCGCATTGGCGGGGAAAGCGGCTGATGCGGTCCATTCGCAGCCGCTTCCTCGTCGTCTCCGTAGCCAGTGTGGCTCTGGCGATGATGTTCGCGGGTCTTGTCTTCGTGTCACTCTTCACACGCAGTTTGGAACGGCGGATCGACCAGGAACTGACCGATCACATCAATAATATCGCCGGTACGCTCCGGTTCACACCGCAAGGCGTGCTCGATCTGCCGGAGCGCCCGAGTGACCGGCGTTTCCTCGAGCCTTATGGTGGCCTATACTGGCAAGCCGAGGACGATGCGCATAACCGCACGCTTCGCTCGCAGTCACTCTGGGACTTCGCTCTTCCCTTGCCCGAGGACGTTCATGAGACCGGAGTGATTCACCGCTATCACCTGCAGGGCCCGGAGGGGGTCGATCTGATCGTGCAAGAGCGCAAGATCATCATGGCAGCACCCGACGGGGAGCGCGCGATCCGGATCGCAGCCGCGATCAACGCTTCCGTCATCACCGATGCCCGGAGCGATTTCGCCATCGACACAATACCCTATGTGATCGCGCTCGCCGTATTCCTGATTGCCGCCTCCCTGGCGCAGCTGACCTTCGGTCTGCGGCCGATTTCCTCGGTCAGTGAAGGCCTGAACCTCATCCGAGAGCGCAAGGCCGAGCGGCTGGACGGCCGCTACCCGAACGAACTGCAGGGGGTCGTCGATGCGGTGAACCGCCTGCTCGACGCTCAATCGGACATCATCAAGAAGGCGCGCACCCGCGCGGCCGATCTGGCCCATGGCCTGAAGACGCCGTTGACGGTCGTGGCGAACGACGCAACGACGCTGAAAGAGCGGGGTCAGAAGGATATCGGCGAAGAGCTTGCCCATCTGGCCTCGGTCATGCAGGCTCACGTGGATCGCGAGCTGGCGCGCAGCCGCATCGCCGCCACCGCCGAGCTTCGCGCCTCCGATGCCGATGTCGCCACCGCCGTCGACCGTATCGTGCGCACCCTCAAACGCACGCCGAGAGGCGGCGACCTTACCTGGCGGGTCGACGTCGCACCGGACGTCACGGTCCAGGTCGACCCCCACGATCTCGAGGAACTGCTGGGTAACATCCTCGACAACGCCGTCAAATGGAGTCGGTCGACGATCAGCGTGACGATCGACTGTGCGGAAACGAGGCCCCGACTGGTGATCGAGGATGACGGTCCAGGTGCCGATCCGGCCGGCATAAAGCGGATGACCGAGCGCGGCATCCGTCTCGACAGTCAGATGCCGGGCACAGGCATCGGCCTTTCCATCGTCAAGGAAATCTCTTCGGTCTACGATCTCGGCATCGAGATCGCGAATCGCGAAGCGGGCGGACTGAGGGTGTCCATTTCATTCTGACCCGCGGCCGTCGGGCATCGACCGCGTGGCTGCCGCGTATACCGGGCCCAAGCAGACGAGGAAGGACTTTTCCATGCTTCATACCCGCCGCAGCCTCATCCAGGGAGCCCTCGCCTCGCTGACTCTCGGTGGCGTCGCACATGCGGCGGGCAAGCATGAGAAGGAGATTTCCTTCCTGGTGG